>Ga0099822_1010491_pt1 | contig 11485 bp, 8 predicted proteins | sample CowpeawhiteBW_FD_76839 | JGI IMG/M metagenome (GOLD analysis project Ga0099822, IMG submission 76839) | Root nodule microbial communities of legume samples collected from California USA - Cow pea white BW | ecosystem: Host-associated > Plants > Roots > Nodule | place: USA: California | collected... | reverse complement strand
TGGCTGCCCATGCATCTAGGTTTTCCTTCAACTCTTCACATTCAAGCCAAAACTAAGTTTGGCAAAAATAAAGTTTAATTCGAGTTCTCCAAGGTTTGAACCCACCCACTTGCCAAATGCCAAATCAATGCTAAACCACCAAGCCAATTCATGTTTCTTGTTAACTAATATAATTAAAGTATTATATTATTCCACTCCATGATTAACATATATTTAAAACAATAACAAATAAATACACACAATTGGCATACATAGGACTTGAACCCAAGTCCTCTCACACAATTAAAGTACTCTCAACCACTTGAGCTAATACTTTTCCACGTCATACAAATCAGAATTAAATACCATAAATGTTCTTCCTACCCACATTTATTAATTAATTAATTAAATTTCGCAGGTCTTACATGATGTGTGAATTGTTTTAAGGAATTATATGTGCGCTCCTAAAAATTGATGTTAGGCATCATAGGAAACCTGATTTGCTATGAAACTGTGGAGATATACCTAGAATCGCAATTGGGAAATGTGTGAGGGTCTTCACAGGTACAAAAGGTTTTGGGGTTTTACCTAGAAAGGCATGCACCGCCTGACAGTACGAGGCTTGCCGGCAGGTGCCAACATAGTGAAAAATTGCACTGCATGGTTGTGAATCCATTTAGAGTTAGAATATTGATGAAGGTGGAAGTGGGAATCATCTGAACAATGGACTAGGACGATGATAAATATAAAAACTAATAATAGTAATGCTTGGAAGGTTAAATTGAGAATCCATTTAGACTTAGAATATTAATGAAGGTGGAAGTGGGAATCATCTGGACAGTGGACTAAAATGATGATAAATATAAAAACTAATAATAGTAATGCTTAAAAGGTTAAATTGTGAGGTTGAAGGATTATGGTAGTAAAAGTATTTTGAGGCTTATGATGAATCACACATAAAAAGGCTTGGTATCATGAGTGTGTAAACTAAATAGATTGGGATGCATAAATCTTTGTTGAAGTGTCTAAACCAGTGTAGCGCATGACGGTGAGATTGGAACCGCCAAGAGATAGCTACAATTCCAGGGGGTTGTTGTGATGTGGGCGCCTAGCGGTGAGGGTCGTTTCGCCAGGCGATACCTGCGCGTGGCACCTGGAGGCATGATGGTTCCGCTAGGCGGTCTGTAAATTGGCTTTCGCTTGGTGACTCTATAGTAGCGCCATGTGATAATGCAGAGACTGGATGTTTATATTCGTTGAATGTACGTGGCCTACAAGGCTTTGGGTGATACCTTAAAGATGGGCTTGTTGGAGCATTCCTTGAGTTGTTGCTCAGAATGGTCTCCCTTAAGTTGTGGCTCGGGATAGAGGGTAAACACGTGACATTCCTTGAGTCATGGCTCGAAATGACATCCTTTAAGTTGTGGCTCGGGATGGTGGATGAACACGAGCATTTCTTGAGTTGTGGCTCGGATTGACGAGTGTAATAATGGTGATGTAATAACTCGTTTTAATTTTCCCGCATTTTGGGAAAGTCATTATAATAAATGCAATTTGACTTTCTATTTCTTTTAAATTAATAATATTCAACCGGGATGTTACACCAAGTTACTGACTTGGTGTCGTTGGGCACCACTTTTCCAGCACTGGGCGCCACCCTTTTTTTATAATTTGTGTTCCTTTGGTAAAATGAAGATTCTTGCTTCGTTAACCGTCGGATCGAGTTAAAATTTTGACAGCTGATCATTGACACGTGAATCTTCACTTTGATCGGTGGGATCTTTGTTTTGAAGTCCATGGTTATAGAAATGGTTTTCACCGTTTTGATGTACTTTATGTATAACGTTATTTGCCCTGTTTTGCCTATTTCTCTTATTTGAATGTTTTAAGGAGTTTTGTGGTAGATGTGAAGTATGTTTATGGTTATCATTATGATGAATTGAATATAATATGATGTGGTGAGCATATGTGATGAAGTTTGAAGGATTTCAAGGGAAATTCATGATGTTGTTATTGTTAGTGTATGCCTTGATATAGGGGAATCTGGAAGGAGGTATCCTAACTCTAATAATCTTTCAAACTCACATAGAGTAGAATGAGTTATGTGGTGAGAGTGGTAGGAGGTCCTACCCTTTGGACTTGTTCTTCGGTCATAGGCTAGGGATTAACCTTGTATGGTTGGGTGATGACCCCTTGTGTCTTAGTACTCTACGAAGACTAGAAACCATCACAAGTGCAGGCCTTCAATGGTACTTATATCCATGGCATATATCTAGATAATTGAGTTTAGTGTTAACTGCTTGTGTGATTATAAATATAGATATGTAATAAATCATGTTTATAGGTTTTTGGCATGATATACATATATGTATGAACATTTCTTTTGTACACTAGCTTACCCTGTTGTGTGTTTTGTGTTTTTTTGTATTGTTCGCCTCTTCTTTTGCGATGATCACCTATTTGGTGGGAGCAAATGAAATTGCAGGTGTAAATGCACCTCAAGTGGATGAGGAGCTATCAGTTAAAGTGGTGTAAGGTCTCGAGGAGTTTTAGTAAGTGAATAATTTTGTATAGGCTCGTTAGTTTAGTTAAGTGTATAAATGATACATTTTTATAGTCCTATCTTTTGCAAGACTATATTAATATGTTTTATACATTAGATTACCTGTTTTGAACACTATGATAAAACATCCATTTTTATTAGTTTTAAACTGCTAATATTGAAATGTTTCGACACCCGATGGAATAGTTAACTAAATTTCAAAATCCATTATATAAAAAAAAAAACAGATTTCACCGTCATATACCAGATTTCGAAATCCGGTTAAGTATTTTATTGGATGTGAAAATCTGGTTAAGCAATTTGTATATTTTTTATGGTTTTTATTTTTTGTTTCATTTTAAAACATTTTTTTTTGTGATTTTTTTGTTTTTAAATAAAATTATATAAAATAAAAAAATTATTTTATAATTAAAAAAATAAAAATAATAATTATATAAAAAATATAATTAATATTAAGTGCACACAAATGTCGAAACAAAATTATTTTACCGAATTTCGACATTCAATATATTAAGGTGAAATTTGTTTCTTTTTCTTATACAAAATTTTGAAATCCGGTTAAATATTCTACAGGTTGTCAAAATTCAGTTAAGTATAGTTTTAACTTATATTCTAATTATTTTTTATTTTTATTTATAATTTTAATTTTAATTTTTTATATTTATTTTTAAGTTATATTTTTATCTTTTGGTTTTGATATAAATATTTGGGGGTGAGAGGGTGAAGGATTTTGAAGAAAAGAAAATGAAGTGATGTGTAGTGGGGTGGGTATGGCTGATGAGTTAATTTATAGAGAGAGATAATATTAATCAGGTAAAAGTAAAAAGAAAGAAAAAGGAGAGTGGTATTTTCGGGATAAAAATTATTTTTGGAGACACCGAAGAAATTTTTGAAGGTGGAGGAAGAAACCTCTTTCGAAATTGACGTTGGGCCTTCTTGCGAGTAATAGTTATACAATTGCAAAGTTTCTTTCTGTATCCCATAGCCCAAATTACTTTACCGCCGCCGCTACCTCCCTTCTGCCTTTGCTCTTCACTCTTGCCCCGTCACTTTTGTTTATGTGGTGTAATATTAAGGAAGAAAACCTTTTGATTGCGTAATTGAAAAATAATTTGTTTTGCGAAAAAACTTTTAAATTGTGTAATTTAAAAGACACTTTTATATATACAATTTAAAAGTAAAAAAAAATACAGATTATTTAATTTAGATTTTTTTAATGAAAATATGAGTGTTGGATTGTGTAATTAGAAAGACTTTTTCATGCAAATTTCACGGTCAGAAAAAAAAATCTGAATTACACAATTCGAAAGACATTAACTTTTTACTGCACAATGTGAAATCTTTTTTAACTACCTTTTTAATTAAGAAATCAAAATTTAAAAAAAAATGACTTCAAGATTGTATACTTTGAAATTAAAAAAAAAAAAACCTTTCAGATTACAATCTGAAAATAATTTTACAAAGGCAAAGTAAACATGTTCATATTTATAAAGATGTAGAAGTAAAATATGGGAACAAAAAGAAATCCCTCCATTTCAAACTAAAAAGCCAATATGCTATGCATGTGGCCAGTGGGTGACATGGTTGGTTTTTTCCATCTTCAGTGTTTTTAGTCAAATGTGAAATGAAGAGTTGACACTCTCTCACAATACCTAAAGAAAACATAGTTGACATCAGATATTGTCCAAAATCCCAAAGTTTTCTTTTATCAAGAAGATTTTTTTATGCAAAAATAATTAAATATTTATTATATTTATTATATTTCAATATACAAGACAATTTCAAAGTCCCAGGAATGGATTTTTGGAGTATTCCAAAATCCCAAAGTTGCATGTTTACTAAGCTGAGAGTAAAAACTTATATACCAAATATCCAAAATCTCAAAAATTTAATTTCATTCTTAACATATTTGTACCCATTCTCTGTCATTCTAATCTTGTCTATTTTGAACAAAATAAAAATTAGAGGCAAATTCAAAGAGAGTAGAAATAGCAAACCCTAATGAGAAAAAAGTGGGCAAATTCATATATTTAGAATGAAAAAAAGGATATCAGAAAAAGTACATAGAGAAGGGAGAGGAAGAGAAAAAAACCCTAAGAGAGAGGAAAAACATAACTGCTTTAACGGCCACCTCTATCAACACCTCATCACACCTACTTGGCCATTCCTCCATCGTTCCTATTCCCTTCCTACACCTTCCCTATTTTCTGCTTCTTCCTTTTCCTCCATTTTCTCGGAAACCCAAAAGCAAAATAAAAAAATAAGAAACCAAAACAAAACTTCAGGGAAGGGGAAAAGAAAAAGGAAAAGGAAAAGAAAAAAAAATTCTGCACAAACCATACAAAACAACAAACAATCCTAAAAAAAATCTACCAATTCATTCCTATTCTTTACGTTGCTCTTTCCCTCAAACCAACGGTGCTTGCAGTGTCCTATGTCCAATGTCGTCACCACCTTAGAGATTATTCATTCGTACTCTGGAAAACAATGCAATACAACATCTTCCCAATAATGCGTAGCTTCAACATCATCGACGGTTGCAAGGGCACTCAGTTTTATGCATTCAACCCCTCCTCCGGCACCGCCACCGGCAGCGGTATCGGCGATAAGCTTCTCCAACAACTCCACGACCACATTAAGGCCCAAACCCTCAGAACCAAATCCAACCGGAACTTCATTTCTCCGAACACCACCTCAGCTTCCGAGGTTGTCTTCTGTGAAGGCTCCCTCCTCCCTTATGGCCTCCCCATGACAGAACTTCTTGAACCCAAAATCGAACCGTCCCTCGTCTCTCCCGATTTAGTGGAAACCCTCGCCGGTGCGTATCGCCGTGCCGAGGAGTGCCCCCAGTTCGAGCGCACCGAGGTCTTCCTCCAGCAATGCACCATCTTTCGAGGCTTAGCAGACCCCAAACTCTTCCGCCGCAGCCTTCGCGCCGCTCGGCAGCACGCCACTAACGTGCATGCTAAGGTCGTGCTCGCGGCGTGGCTGCGCCACGAACGCCGCGAGGACGAGCTCATCGGGTCGTCTTCCATGGACTGCAGCGGCAGGAACCTCGAGTGTCCCCGCGCCACCTTGGAGCCAGGCTATGACCCAGAGTCCGTGTTTGATCCTTGCCCGTGCACGCGTGCAAGTGCAGTGGATGACGAAAATGATAGTGATGATGGTTATAGTGCAATGATGACCACAGAGGATGATGACGACGATGAGCAACGCCCCGCGTCGGAGGAAGAGGATGGTGACATGTCGTTCATTGTCGGTGAAGATGAAGTTAGGTGCAATAGGTTCAACATAGCCTCACTTTCGAGGCCCTTTAAGACAATGTTGTATGGGGAATTCGTAGAGTCAAGAAGGGAGCACATTAATTTTTCCCAGAATGGTTTTTCCGTTGAGACACTGAAAGCTGCTAAGGAGTTCAGTAGAAGTAAGAAGTTGACCCATTTGGAGCCTAACGCTGTGTTGGAGTTGTTGTCTTTTGCGAATCGTTTTTGTTGTGAGGAGATGAAGCATGCCTGTGACGTACATTTGGCTTTGCTAGTTTGTGACCTGGAGAATGCGTTGTTGCTTATTGAGTATGGATTGGAGGAAACTGCATACCTTCTTGTTGCAGCTTGCTTGCAGGTGTTTCTCCGAGAGCTTCCAAGTTCGATGCAGTGTTCGAGTTTTGTGAGGATGCTTTCTAGTCCAGAGGGTAGGGACAGGCTAGCCATGGCGGGACACGCGTCATTCATGTTGTACTACTTTTTGAGTCAGGTTGCGATGGAGGAAGAGATGAGATCTAACACAACTGTGATGTTGTTGGAGAGGTTAGTGGAGTGTGCAAATGATGGTTGGGAGAAGCAACTTGCGTTTCACCAAATGGGTGTTGTTATGCTTGAGAGAAAAGAATACAAAGATGCACAGCATTGGTTTGAGTCAGCAGTGGAAGCAGGGCATATTTATTCTACAGTGGGAGTTGCAAGGGCAAAATACAAGCGTGGCCACACGTATTCAGCGTATAAGTTGATGAACTCAATTGTTTCTGAACAAAAACCAGTTGGGTGGATGTATCAAGAAAGGTCTTTGTATTGTATGGGGAAGGAGAAACAAATGGACTTGCTATCTGCATCTGAGTTAGATCCAACTCTTTCATTTCCTTATAAATTTCGAGCTGTTTCTTTCTTGGAAGAGAACAAGATTGAATCTGCCATTGCGGAAATCAATAAAGTAATCGGTTTCAAGGTTTCTGCAGATTGCCTTGAACTGAGAGCTTGGTTCTTGATTGCCATGGAGGATTATGAAGCAGCCCTTAGAGATGTTCGGGCAATTTTGACGTTGGATCCAAATTATATGCTGTTTTATGGGCATATGCATGGTGAGCACTTGATAGAACTTCTCAGTCCTGTTGTTCAACAGTGGTGCCAAGCTGATTGTTGGATGCAGTTGTATGATCGGTGGTCCTCTGTTGATGATATTGGTTCATTGGCTGTTGTACACCAAATGTTAGCAAATGATCCGGGGAAAAGTCTTTTACGTTTTCGACAATCTCTTCTTTTGCTACGGTGATTGAATATCTACATTAATTCAATTATCTCTTATTCTTACACTAGCCATTTCTGGTATAAATTCTGATGTTGCAGATTGACTATTATGGTGTTGATGTATGTTCCTTAATCTTGCAGGTTGAATTGTCCAAAGGCTGCCATGCGTAGTTTGCGGATGGCTAGAAATCATTCTATTTCTGACCATGAAAGACTTGTGTATGAAGGTTGGATATTGTATGACACTGGTCATCGTGAAGAAGCATTAGCAAAGGCTGAGGAATCTATTTCAATTCAAAGATCATTTGAAGCTTACTTTCTCAAAGCATATGCATTAGCAGACTCAAATCTTGATTCAGAGTCTTCTAAGTATGTGATCCATCTCTTAGAGGAAGCTCTAAGGTGCCCTTCAGATGGTCTTCGGAAAGGGCAAGTGGGTGTCAAGCTTTTGGATTAAACATGTTATGTTGATAATGTACTTATTATATTGTCGTTCTTATGAATTTGTAGGCACTAAATAATCTAGGGAGTGTCTATGTAGACTGTGATAAATTAGACCTTGCTGCTGACTGCTACATGAATGCACTCAACATCAAGCATACACGAGCACATCAAGGGTTGGCACGAGTATATCATCTTAAAAACCATCGCAAAGCAGCATATGATGAGATGACAAAGCTAATAGAAAAGGCTCGAAGCAACGCATCAGCATATGAGAAACGTTCAGAATATTGTGATCGTGATATGGCAAAGAGTGATCTTAGTATGGCATCAGAATTGGACCCTCTCAGGACTTATCCTTACAGATATAGAGCAGCAGGTATTGTTTCTATTATCCATTGTTTCCTCTTGATCAGTAATGAAGTGTGATCTTTTGAGTTTGTGCTTATATTGGTTCATGTTGAGATAACATTGTTTGCTTTCAACATGCATCATGATAAAGCAATATGAGCACAATATACTCAAACCTTTGAAACATATTAGTACAATGTTATTGCATGCATGCACGAAGCATATATCAACTTCTGACTCAAACTTTGTCTACCAGTTTTGATGGATGATCACAAGGAAGCTGAGGCAATAGCAGAGCTTTCAAGAGCCATCGATTTTAAGCCAGATCTACAATTATTACATCTTCGAGCAGCATTTTATGAATCCATGGGTGATTATGCTTCTGCTGTGCGGGATTGTGAAGCGGGCCTCTGTCTTGATCCTAATAATAATGAAATTCTTGATCTCTGTAACAAAGCACGAGAGCATCTTAGAGAACAACCAAAGTAGTAGAATCAGATGTTTCAAAAACAAACACGCTTTCCAGTAGTGTTCCTTATAGGGAAAACCCTATTCTTCCCAACCTATCATCATTGTCATTTATCTGTTAGAATTTTCTCCAAAAATGGCACGATCTATATATCTTTCATCTGACCTTCAAAAGAGTGGAACACAGAAAGAAAAAAATTGCAAAGGTCAAATTTGGATTACAAGAGAGAAGAGGAAGTAGAGAAGCAAGATTACACTTGTAAATAAATGTAATGATGGCCTATGAATTTTTCAGAGTATGGTCAAATAGTACATACTGTGGTTCTAGTATGCTACACCAGAAAATTGGTGATCAGTTACTAGTTAGACAAAACATGTACATGAAAACCAATGTGTTATGTAAGTCCAAGAGTTAGAGTACTTACCATTACATTTGTTCTCCTAAGCAAATGTTGTCTCAGCATTGTGGTGTAACATTTTCCACTTATAAACAAAATTTTCCCTAACGACCTTTTTAACCTTTATTCATGATGGGTTCTCCTTGGGAAAGACAAATCTATAACTAGTTATATAAGTTTTAACCATTAAATGTGTGCTTAGTTCATTTGTATGTATTACTTTCACGTTTTTATTATTGTGTGAGTTGTTTTAAAGCTTTATATTGCCTTGTAAAACGTTATTGAAGGAGTAAAACCCTATGGTCAATTACAAGGACGAAGAAATATTAGTTTTTTTTTTTTTTTTTTTTTCTTTTTTTTTTTGTGATTTTTTTTTTTTTTTTATTTTTTTTTTTTTTTTTTTATTTTTTTTTTTTATTACAAGGACTAAGAAATATTAGTTTTTTTTTTTTTTTTTCTTTCATATTCTGTTTGTGATCTTCCTATATTTTTAACAAGTTTTATTTGGCTTTGGTGACCTTAATGGATACGAGTTGCTTACTTCATGTATCACAACATACTAAATAAGCCAAATTTTGTTTTGTTTCGGGGGAGGATGCATGTAACAATAAAATCTAGCAACTTCGTGGGAATTTTTCGATAAACATGTTATCTAATAGTAAGTAAAATCTTTATTTTTGTTTTTATCAAGATTTGGAGTGTGGTCCTTTGGACACGTGACAAAAACAAATGGTGACTTGAATGTTTTTAATGGTCGGAATCGAATCCCTCATTGTCCAAAGGGAAAAAATAATCAATAAAAGACTTTTCGATACTCAAGTCAGTGAGAGAGTATAAGGTTATATGAAAATATAGTTTGGAGTATGAATTGAGTTGTCCTTACTAGGAAAATACTATATATATTTATAGGGTTTCTAGGTCGTATGAGCTCTGTTACAAAATATAGAGTATCAAAGAATATCAATAAATAATAAAATCTTACCACATATGTGATAGATTAGCATGATAATAACAATAATATATTATTTAACCATATATTCTATTGATATATAATATAAGGATATTTGTGATATTGATATATCATATAATCAAACTACTAAGATTTGACCATATATTTTGTTAATGTACGATAATAGGACCAATAAATATCTCTTTTAATATTATTTAGCCACTTCAGCCCAATAATGTTGAATGAGCCTTGTATTTGTCAGGTCGGGTAGGTTCACAAGCCCTCCAAGCTTGGAAGTTTGATTGTCAGGTGGAACAAACATATTGTAACTATAACTAACCCTTTGGCCGAGTTGTAGTATGCTTTATGCTTGCAATTGGATTGACCATTTGGTCGTGCTATAGATGGTCATCTTATGCATTTTAAATTGTCCTCTTAGGCAGGTTTTATGGTATTGTTAGGCAGGCTTTGTGCTGATGTCAAACAAGCTTTGTGTTGTTGTTTAAACAAGCTTTGTATGTGTTTCCATCTTAGGTAGGCTTTGTACTGTTGTCATATGTAGGCTTTTGATGTGTTTATGAGTTTTCTTATTTATTGTTCTGATAAGAGCTCCTATATACTTCCTTTAAAGATCCTAGCACAAGCATAAACCTATGCACTTCCTCTAGTAGCACTATCAATATTAATATTGATCCAATTTACTTGAGGAAAGTACCAAAACACTTGAATAGGTTTGGAAATGTTTTTAGGCCTCGTCTTGATACCAAAAAAATTTCAAAATAGAAAAGTTATTAAACATATCATTATGCATAGGCTTTTTAAAAATGTTACCTATTAATCTAAGGCTTCCCTATTTAATTTGATTTATAATTTGTGCTAATGATAATAATAAAGTTGTTAACTTGACTCGTGGCCCATGGGTTAGCCCTAGCCCAACCCTGTAAAAGCCCCATTTAGGGGGCCACCAATTGAGTGGGCAAAGAAAAAGTTCCATCCCCCAAAGCCTCTTGTTAGGGCTAAGGTGGGTTTGAAAACACTAGAAGATTATAATTAACTCTTAAACATAATACATTCGATCTGGGTCATATATCGATTCGAGTTGTGTCATCTTAAGCCGAAGGTCAAGACAGGCCAACGTAGGCCGAAGGTCAAGATAGGCCAACGTAGGCTGAAGGTCGAGATGGGTCGTTTCATACAAAAAATTAAGACGTGCTCTCTCAGATTGAAGGTCGGAAGGCTCAATTTGGGTTGAAGGTCTAGACGGGCTAGCTACACTACACCATTTTTTTTTTAGTTTAGACAACAACTGAAAAGTGGTTCCTAAAGCAGTATATTTGTGACCTTAAGTTTAGGCAACGGTTTGGCAACATTTTTCCAACCTTGGAGTTTGTAGTCGTGGCCATTGCTCAAAGGCAACGATTTTTTTCCTAAGGCCACCAATGTTTTGAAAATCGTTGTCTTAGAAAAGTACAATAGACCACACTTTTTTATGAGTGTATAGGCAACGATTTATTTATAGTTTTAGGCAACATATTTCCAACATTGCATATTTTTTAGACAACACATTTTAGACATTGCCAATTCTTTTGGTAATACATTTTAAATGTTGACTATTCTTTAGGCAACACATTTTATATGCTACCTCTTCTTTTGATAGCATTTAAGCAACACTTTAAAAATGTGATTTATTCTTAGGTTAAAATACTCCCTTGGTCCATGTTTTTGTTGAAAAATCTCAAATAGGTCCTAAGATTTTTTTTAGTCTCAATTAGGTCCATATTTTTGAAAATGTGTAACAATTAGGCCCATTCCGTTA
>Ga0099822_1010478_pt1 | contig 11492 bp, 8 predicted proteins | sample CowpeawhiteBW_FD_76839 | JGI IMG/M metagenome (GOLD analysis project Ga0099822, IMG submission 76839) | Root nodule microbial communities of legume samples collected from California USA - Cow pea white BW | ecosystem: Host-associated > Plants > Roots > Nodule | place: USA: California | collected... | reverse complement strand
TAAGAAATATGTGAAGATAAACATAAACTGTTATATGTATCACACATATCATATGTTTTTTTGTCATTTTTTTTTTTAGATGTAAATATATATATATATATATATATATATATATATATATATATATATATATAAAAGTTATATTATGACTTTCATTTTTTTATTCTCATCTTTTACTTCTTGATATAATTTAGTGTGAACCATTAATTAATGTATTATTGTCTTCTTTTTTTAAATAATTAATGACTCACACTAAATCAAGTCAAAAAATAAAAATAAAAATAAAAAAAAAAGAAATCATAGTATATTTTTCATATATATATATATATATATATATATATATATGGGTTAGAATGACCAAATTAAAAAGAAAAACAAAGTAAAAAAGTTTTGATAGCATATTTTATACACGTGTTTTAAATAGTTATGAAAATAAAAATAAAAGGTTATATATGAGAATTAATGTTTATTATTTAGATCTGATTAATAATTGAATTTGATGAATATGGTGGAAGGAAGGGGAAAAATTTGTTGCTCCCCTGAAGGTGAATGGTAGAAAGAGACCCATAATAAATTGTGGATGGAGGCTAGGGTGTACCGTCCAACCAAATGGTCCATGTTGGATATCTTTATTTATTTATTAATTTATTTACTAAATGGATAATGATATCCTTCAAAAGAAAAAAAACTAAAGTTATAAATTTAGATTTCTGGTACCAATCGTTGGTGTCTCTGATCTACCTGTTAGCTGTTACAGATTGTATATAATGAATCCATTGATGTCGGTTTTTGACAACCACCCATGTTCCTCCCATCTGGGATTTTCCAAACCCATCACCACCCTTTCAAACATGCTTTTCCCATTACGGCAACACCCACAAAAACAAAGAGTGGTGAACATCACACACCTAGAAATTCTAGATGGAGGAAAATGGTTTTTCTTTTTCACGATTGTGATGTAATATCATAAAGAAATTACTAGAATTGTCATATTTAAGAAAAAAAAAAGGTTGCAACAATTAATATATAGGTTCAAGTGGTATACTAAAAAAAAAATCTCAGTTATATCCTTTAAATTAACAATAAATGAAATGGTTATTAGAGGTTGGGGAGATGGTCCTGTAGAGTGATATAAATGAAAATTGAAATTGAATTGTGTTAGAGGAGATGATAGAGACTAGTTGGAGAGAGGGGACACAGAAGAGTTAATGAAGGTAAGCTAAGTCATTGAAGATGCAAACTCAAGTGGGGTCTCACCCTTTTCTTTTCCCTTTCTATTCCTTCATGTACCTAGATAGCTCCATGGCCTCATCTTCCTTTCCCCAATTCTCATGTCCTTTTAATAATTGTGGTTACCAAAAATAAATAAAACCAAGGTTCAAAAAATCACCTCCCATTTTTTTATGTAATTATGGATTTTATTTTATTAAGTTGACTTAACGATAAAGTTGAAAGAAAATTTAAAACAAGTTGAGTTCAACTTTTTCTACTAATATTTAGGTATGAAGGTTAGTTTTATGAGATGAGCTTGGAAGAGAGAAGAGAGAGTAAGAAAGGTTGTAAGTTCAACTTCTTCTACTAACAAATACTAATAATTAACATTGTTGTCGATAAAAAAAAAATCTTGTGAACTTTATTCATTCTTTTCAAAGGATGTAGAGTAACTTGATTAGTGTTCACTTTCTTATTCCTTGTCGTTAGTAAACGGTTTCTTCTCTTGCTGCCAATATACTACGTGCCTCTCCACAATAGGATATATAATAGGTTCCCTATTTCCAACCAAAGGAGACTATTATGTACTTGTTAAACTAAACTTTATAAATACTTTCAAAAATCGAAAGAAAAATGTTAATACATTTTTTATGATAGCAATTACAATATGAAAATAAACTAATTTTAGTTTGGAGCGAAGTGAAATGCGAAGAAGGTTTGAGAATAAGATAGTCGTGGACCTAATTAAAACCATGGTGAGTTGTTTTGGTATGTTTTTGACTTTTTTGTTCTCTCCAAAATAAGATAGTTGATTCACATTAAACTTTATGAAAAAACTTTTTGTATGTTTGAATGTATGTAGTGACGTATGAGAAGCATGATAAAAGAAAAACCAAAATTGTTATTGTTTTTGAATTCACCACAGAAATTAAACGGTGGCGTAAGTGATGATTTGAACATAATGGTAGTGTCTTCTTAGGTTTTGTCTTGACTCGAAACAAAATCATAATCAAAGAGCCCACAAGAAAGGATACGATTGGGTTTGGACAAAATGATAGGCATCTACATTATCCAACTAGCTCTTTGCTTTCCCATTTAAAGCTCCTTTTCCTTTTGTTTTATTCATCAAGAAATTTCCTAATCACTATTATCACTACCAAACTTCTATATGTTAACGACAAGAAGAAAAAAAAAATGCTAGAAGAGTTGTTAGGTTAACAACACACATTGTTGGAACTATTCGATAATTTTGAAAAATGATATCCTAAATATTTCATACAAAGACTTACTTTATCTAGAAAAAATCTATGTATTAATACAAACACTATATATATATATATGGACCAACAATATGATACACTAATGATAAGAGATAAATTTACCAAAAATATGCATGCTAATTATCTATAACAATAGAGATGAGTATACAATTGTTAATATACATTTTTGTAGATTGAAATATATTTTTTAATACATATCCTTTTACCGCTAAAAGCCAACATCTTTTAATTGATTATTTGAAAAACTTAGTTAGAACTTTTCTGAAATAAATAAAAACACTAAAAGGCAGTTTGTTATGAATATATATTTTATGTATTTATTATTTTATTTTCATTTTAATTATGAAGATGTTACATTCTTTTTTTTTTTTCAAAAATATCTGCCTAGAAAAAGTAAAAACAACTTTTTTGACCAAAAATAAAATATTGAAAACATAACTTGACATTTTCGCTATTAGAAATAAAAATAAAAGTATATTTTGTTTTAAAGTTTAAGTTTGATGATTGAAAGTGTGTAAAATGGTTTCTAATAAAAATATATATTTTTAAGTAATCAAATTGTTTTATTTCTTGTATTAACGTTCTAATTTTTTATGATACATGAAGGTTTTTATTTTGTTAACCGATAAAAAAATTACCCTATGGACATATTGTAAATACAAATATCTTTCCGCATGTACCAAATAAAAATTTACTTTAATATTACATTTTTTTAGTAAAATGTTATATATAAATCTTTTTTTCTTTTCACTATGTTAACTGACACATTATTTAAATGACTGAATCAATGTCACCAATACTCATATTAAGTATAAAATAATTTGCATATAATTAATCTAGTGGATAATTCCTTGCAATTTTAACTTTGAATTTTGCATTGATACATACAAGGTCTAATTATAAAATCTCATAATTAATAATAACATAGTTGAAAAAATTAAAAACTTAAAAACTATTATTATTATTATTTTCTAAATATCTTTTAATATAATATACATTTAAATATATTTAATATATATATATATATATATATATATATATATTTTAATATATTATGTATTTATTAACATAAAAAATATAGAGAGAGACATCAAGCCGTGTGTATACGGTTTAAAACTAATTTTGTTAAAAATTTAGACCAGCGTATATTTGCACTGTAAATGCGTGTAACTATTTTAAAACTACTCTTTAACGTTACAGAAAAACTAGTGAGACTATGGTTTTAACAGATTCCAAATATATTATAACGTGTTTGTTTGCTAGCTCCCAAAAGATTTCCTATTTTATTTTTTATATATATTTTTTAAAAATTATATTTGTACATTATTATATTATTCATATTAATATTACAAAATTCGAAAAATATTGAAAATTCCGTGCGCCTCTTTCATCCTTTTTTTTTTGTCTTTCGTACCTTCGGATTTTTTTGGTGTAATTAAAAAATTAGAAATATTTTGGATCGATCGATCTTTTAAAAATTAGTATATTTTATATTTTTTTTAATTTTCTCTTGCATGATAACTTCAATTTTTACATATTTTTATATTTTTGTGTTTATTATCATTAAAAAATTAATTATTTCCTAGTTTAATCATCGAGTTTAGTGTGTTTTTGTATTATTTTGTATTTTAATTATATTATGCTTGATTTACCTATGATATATTTTTTGAATATGTGAAATAAGTGAATAAGAAACATTTGTGGTGAAAGAAAACAAACTAAAACGCAAGGAAACATGTTTAGGACAATAAAAGATCAATTTGAAACAACTACCTGCGTCAAGCCCACTAGAATCGCGTCAGCGGATGACGATGACCTTGATGTGTCAAAACTAGGTATTTAAGCACATTCTCTTGGAGGTTTTAGGGGGATTTCCTCACTTTGCAAGACAGAAAAACACTTTTGGGTGCAATGAAAAGTTTCTTGGAGGTTGTTAAGGGTTTTGGGAAGTTCCCCCGCTCCTCATTGGATCCACTCTCTTTGGGTCTTCTCCTTCGTTCATGGTGATTTTTCCTCTTTTGAAATTAGAAATGAAGATGAATTGCGATTTGAAGATGGAAAAGCCACTAATAGGAGGCGCAATTGGAACATGAAGATTTGGAGAAAATATTTACATGTGTATTTTTTTATTTTTTTATTGTAACTAAGTAATTTAGTTTGAAATAAAAATAATCCAATTTAAATAAATAATAATTTAAAAATTAAAATAGTAAAATAAATTGTTTAAACCTAAAAAATAATTAAATAAAATTAACGGTCATTTAAAAGATAAAGATAAAAATATAATTATTTTAGTTTAGTTTAGTTAAAATAAAAATTATTTAAAGAATTAAATTTTAAAAAATATATGCCAAAAAAAAATCATTAATATGTAATATAAACAATTACGTATATAATTTATACAACGGTCAAAAACATAACTATCATGAATGATGAACCTGAACAATTTCATTTCAGCCAATTTCAATTTCAATTTTCGAATTATTCGAATATTTCTAAATCTAAAAGAAATTCGGGAATATAATGCTCAATTCACTTTAGATTATCAACCATTATCTGAATATTTTTGTATATATTTTCCTGGATTAGAGTTTAAAAATTATCAATGGTTTTTATTGCTACTGTACTATATGTCCCATCGGTCAATCGGCCAAATCCAATCCTCAGGCCCATCAGTCTAACGGCCTGGTAAATATCATTGCGTAGGTCCATCGGTCCATCGGTTCTACAAACAAACCTATCGAATTGAGCATCGGTCGAACGGCCTAGTGAACAAACTGCAGGACCATCGGTCAAACGGTTAAACAAATAAGTCAGAAGCCACGTTCAGGCTCATCGGTCCATCGGTGACACCTAAACGAGTGACTCTGATCCTTAATGACACATCGGTCGATCGGACAAACACGAGCAACACCTAAAACAACAACGGACAATTGGTAAATTAACCATTGGTTGATCAATCCCTTTAGACTCGCGTGGTCCCTTCCTCAGGCCCATCGGTCGATCAGCCATACACGAATCGTTCTCGTTTAAAACAAGGCACAACTAATCCAGTCAAGTGGCCATCGGCCACACGGTCGAACAGTCAGTCAATCGGGTTAATTAACGTTAAACGGGTTAGTAATCTTGATTAAATGATCATTGGGCCATAATTAAGGAACCCTAATCACAGGCCCACACCGAAAACTATAAATAGGGCCCAAAGGTAGGTTGGTGAGGATCTTAAATTCGCATTTATTATAGCAGTTACACTGATACACCGATCGGCTCATTACTGACTTAAGCATCGGAGTCCTTTAGACAGGTACCCCGATCGCCATCCCAGCCGATCGAGCGAAGGAGTAGATTTTCTTGGAGAAGAAGTTATCGCTGTGGTGAGAAGTGGAGTAAGCTTGAAAAGGTTCTTCAGTAGGCTCTTGGCCCCTACCCCCGAAACATTTTGGCGACCACCGTGGGGCCGAGCAGTCTTCTTTAAGACAGTATACCCTTATGGTGACCACGAGAAACCGAAATAGCAACATGGACGGAGGAAGAATGGCAGATGATCAAGCGGACACTAGGGAGATGATAAGGGCGATGCAGCAGAGGATGGATGAGATGCAAAGAAACTATGAAGTGCAGGTGCAGCAGCATCGAGATGTTGAACGGGTGGAGAGTCGCCCTCCACCAACAGGACAGGAGCAATCACAGCCTGCTCAGGTCGAGAAGACACAGGCGTTGAGGGGAAATCTGTCGCACACGATGGCTGAAAGCTCGGGAGCAAATGATGGGGCCCGCCCATCACGTCAACCGATCCCCGCGTCGGGATTCTCCCCCTTCACCCCGTACATTCTGGAGACGCCGCTACCGGAGAAGTGGAAAATGCCGACATTCGACAAGTACGACGGCACGACCAATCCCGACAATCACATGCGGGTCTTCATGCATCAGATGATGTTCCACGCAGTTAGTGACCCCATCTAGTGCCGTGTTTTCTCGACTTCTCTGACGGGAGAGGCGTTGGAGTGGTTTTCCGAGCTGCCGGCCGACAATATTGATTCTTTTGCCACTCTGAAGGCAAGGTTTAGCACGCAGTTCGCGCCCCTGAAGCCGACCATTCTGACGGTCGACAACCTAGTGAATATCCGGCAGGAAGATGGGGAATCACTGAGGAGTTATCTTGATCGGTACAATCGGATGTCGGTCAAGATAAAGGATCTCAACGACGAAATCGCTCGGCATCACTTCTCGTATGGGCTCCAACCAGGAGTTTTCGCGGACAAGATAAGCCGCAAGAAGCCGAAGACGATGGAGGAGATGAGGGAACGAGCGGCCAAGTTCATACAGATGGAAGATATGCAGGAGTTCCGGCTGAAGAAGAGGGAGAAGGAGGATGCCGCAGTCCCGAAGCCGACTGCACCTCGGCCCGGCCCAGCGAGAAGAAGCCACCGAAGTTCACGATGTACACTCCCCTGATCGTTCCTCGGGCTAGGATTCTGCAAGAAGCTTTCAGCGCCGACTCACTCCCCGCGGCCAGAAAGAAGCCCCCACCACCCGATGCCGATGGTAGTAAGCACTGCCAGTACCATCGGACGATCGGCCACACCACCGAAGAGTGCCACACGCTCCGCGACAAAATCGAAGAGCTCATTCGGCAGGGGCATCTGAAGAAGTATATTCGACAATATCGCCCTCCGCGAAGCCCGGTGAGGAACAGAAGCCCCGTAAGAAGAGTCCCCCCGGCCCGGTGGGAGAAGCGGAGAGAGCCCGAACCCGAGAGGCGAAAAAGAGGATCGTCTCGGACACATAAGAGCCCAAGGAGGAGCCGCAGTCGGAGCCACGATAAACCCCTGAGGGGTTATATCAATACCATCTCCAGAGGCTTCGTCGGAGGATCGAGCTCAGCTGCTCGAAAGAGGCATGTTCGGGCGCTAAAATCGGTTCATCTAGTAGAAAAGAAGATCCGGTCGATGCCCCCCATCACGTTTACGAACGAGGACTTCAAGGCGCCCGACCCTGATCATGATGACCCGATGGTCATCTCGATCGAGGTAGCCGAGTACGGGATCGGGAAGGTGCTAGTCGATCAGGGAAGCTCCGTCAACATCTTGTACTAGAAGACTTTCCGGAAGATGAACCTCTCTGAGGACCTGATCGTCCCCTATAATGAGCAGATCGTCGGTTTCTCTGGCGAACGAGTCGACACAAGGGGCTACCTGGATCTTCGTACCAGGATCGGCTCGCGGAAGGACGGCCGGGAGGTAAGGGTTAGATTTCTTTTAGTTGAAGCTAACACCTCCTACAATGTATTGCTAGGAACACCTTGCCTGAACGCCTTCGGAGCGATCGTCTCCACTCTGCACCTGGCCATGAAATTCCCGTCGGATAAGGGGACAATATGCACGGTGCATGCAGATCAGCAAATCGCCAGGCAGTGCTATGCCGCAGGATTGAGGATCACTTCTTATAGTCATCCGCGGAAGCAACACCGTTCAGAGGTAGCCATGACAGACTTGGACCCCCGAACGAACACAAAGGATCAGTTACAACCAGAAGGAGAAACCAAGGAGATCCCGATCGGGAAACACCCGGGACAAGTCACAAAGATTGGGGGAGCCCTGAAACCGGAAGAAGAAGAACTCCTAAGGGCGGTGATCTTAGAGAACAAAGATCTGTTCGCATGGTCGAGCGCCGACATGCCAGGCGTCCACCCTGACGTCATGTCTCATAAGTTGGCCATCTTCCGGGAAGCCCGCCCGGTTGCTCAGAAGAAGAGGAAAATGGGAGAGAAGCCTAGGAGAGCGGTCGAGGAGGAGGTCAGGAAGTTAGAGGAAGCTGGTTTCATCAAAGAGATCAAGTATACTACGTGGCTGGCTAACGTAGTGATGGTGAAGAAGACGAGCAGAAAATGGAGGATGTGCACAGACTTCACCGATCTCAACAAGGCCTGCCCGAAGGACGCATACCCACTACCCAGCATAGATCGGCTGGTGGATGGAGCTTCGGGGCACAACTTCTTGAGTTTCCTGGATGCATACTCAGGGTACAACCAAATCCCTATGTATGGTCCAGACAGATCCAAAACGGCGTTCATCATAGATCGAGCAAATTTCTGCTACGAGGTCATGCCGTTCGGTCTGAAGAACGCGGGGGCCACCTATCAGAGGCTGATGGACCAGGTCTTCAGGGGGCAGTTCGGTCGGTCCATGGAGGTGTACGTGGACGACACCTCCATGGACATGTGGCAACTTCAGAACCATACGATCACGCGCAGATCAACAGCCCATACTTCGCGACGCTTCAAATCATGACTGTCAGGCACGATCTACGATGCAAGATAACTGTTGAGACACGCGGGTGGTCAATCGGCATTACGGTACTGGTAAACCTCTTCGCTTCACCTCCATCGCTTGAGGCTCGGGGGGGGCTTGTGTACTATATGTCCCATCGGTCAATCGGCCAAATCCAATCCTCAAGTCCATCGGTCTAACGGCCAGGTAAATATCATTGCGTAGGTCCATCGGTCCATCGGTTCTACAAACAAACGTATCGAATTGAGTATCGGTCGAACGACCTAGTGAACAAACTACAGGACCATCGGTCAAACGGTTAAACAAATAAGTCAGAAGCCACGTTCAGGCTCATCGGTCCATCGGTGACACCTAAACGAGTGACTCTGATCCCTAATGACACATCGGTCGATCGGACAAACACGAGCAGCACCTAAAACAACAACGAACAATTGGTAAATTAACCATCGGTTGATCAATCCCTTTAGACTCGCGTGGTCCCTTCCTCAAGCCCATCGGTCGATCAGCCATACACGAATCGTTCTCGTTTAAAACAAGGCACAACTAATCCAGTCAAGCGGCCATCGGCCACACGATCGAACAGTCAGTCAATCGGGTTAATTAAAGTTAAACAGGTTAGTAATCTTGATTAAAGGTTCATTGGGCCGTAATTAAGGAACCCTAATCACAGGCCCACACCGAAAACTATAAATAGGGTCCAAAGGTAGGTTGGTGAGGATCTTAAATTCGCATTTATTACAGCAGTTACACTGATACACCGATCGGCTCATTACTGACTTAAGCATCGGAGTCCTTTAGATAGGTACCCCGATCGCCATCCCAGCCGATCGAGCGAAGGAGTAGATTTTCTTGGAGAAGAAGTTATCGCTGTGGTGAGAAGTGGAGTAAACTTGAAGAGGTTCTTCAGTAGACTCTTGACCCCTACCCCCGAAACAGTTATAAAACAAGTTAAAAGTTCATTTTAGTAAAAATGTAATCCCTTAAATTGCGGAGATTTTATTTTCACGAATAATATTAATTTTATTTAAAAAAATAAGTAAAATGTAGTATAATATAGCATTTTATATAATAACAATATGTTAAAGTAAAAGAAACTAATGACATTCAATAACAATGGATTATGTCGCAGTATAACATTTATGCGAGTTGTATTTATTATTATTATTATTATTATTATTATTATTATTATTATTATTCACTTATTCTTTTACGATATAAAAAGATTGAGATCACAATCTTTCTTTCGTTTATTTATAAGGGTAAACAAAATTAAACTAAAAAAATTTAAAAATAAGTTTTCTCCATAAAATGGGCTTACCAGAACTTAAATTAAATCCAATACGAATAACTTGTCCAGACTAGAACACCAAAAAGTGATTTTTATTGAAGGCACTTTCTTATTGCTCCCTTCAAATATTTTTCTGCACTCTATCTTTTCGGATTTTATTATTTGGAATGCATTAAATCAGTTTTGGAAATATTTTTCTGAAGACACCATTTCGAAAAAATATTTTCGGAATTGATTTAGTAAGTTCTGAAAAAATAAAATCAAGGAGAAATCTGATAGAATGCAGGAAGAAACTGTCTTTATTAAATTCAGTTTGGGCTAAATTTGGATGGGCCCATATTTGGGCTAATACATGCTCTCTTACATCTTTCCCTTTCTTTTCATTTTGCCCCGTCTTCTCCTCCCTCTCTACTTGTGCTATCAACTCCACTATAATTTCTTCTCTTTTAGGTTTAATGTTTCGAAAATGTAAACACATTAAATTGATTTTTTTTCCAAAAAAATCAAGGAAAATTCCACCCTAATTGATGTAAAATTAAATGAGTAATACTTTTTTTTTATTTCCTATTTTCTCCTCTTTTCCTCTGTGTTTCTATCATATGGTTTTGTTGAAATCTTTGTTGTTGTGAGTGTGGTTATTTTTATTTATTTTTTATTGTGGGTTTATTTGTTCTATAATCATTCTGTGTATGAAACCTTTAACTCTTTTAAAATAGTTTACGTTTTTTTAAACAGTTAAAAATAGTTTATTCTTTTTAACTTTTTAAAAAGGAAATTAACTTGTTGCGCATAGTCATCTAAATAACAATATGATCGATACCAATATTTGAAAATTAATTTGATTTTTTCTTATCATGATTATTGTAAATCTAGTTGAATTTTTTTTTAATATTAGGATGCCTAAACATTTTTTAATAAAAAATATTTAAAAAGTTTGTAAATTTTTTCTTACAAGTTTTGTTCATCTACAAATGTAAAAATTTATTAGATGACAAATTTTATTTTGAATAGAATTATAACTTTTATTGTTCTTACTATAAATTTATCGAAGTGGAGAGGTAGAATCCTTAAGAAAGTCAAACTTCAGTTACAACGTTGATCGTCGAGTTGCAAGTAAATGCTAAGAAGACATATACAAGTAAAAGATTCTATAATAATCAAATGAGAGAATAAAAAAGAGTATAGAGTGAGAATGAAAAATGAGTGAGTACTCAAAAAAAATGTGTATTTATAGATTTTTGACCCCTGAATAAATATTAAAAAATAATCAAAGAAAGAAAGTAAGTATGAGATATAATTAATTATTGAGTAGTTGAAAAATATATTATCAAGTTATAACCAATATATATATATATATATATATATATATATATATATATATATATATATATATATATATATATATATATATATTTTTTATAT
>Ga0099822_1010476_pt1 | contig 11493 bp, 7 predicted proteins | sample CowpeawhiteBW_FD_76839 | JGI IMG/M metagenome (GOLD analysis project Ga0099822, IMG submission 76839) | Root nodule microbial communities of legume samples collected from California USA - Cow pea white BW | ecosystem: Host-associated > Plants > Roots > Nodule | place: USA: California | collected... | reverse complement strand
TACAAAAAAAAATATATATATATATATATATATATATATATATATATATATATATATATATATATACATACATACTTTCTACTTTTTATTTCTTCTAATTATTTGGTTTGTCATGAAACTCATTCACATCTCTAATATATTTTTTCATCATATCATAACCTTTATGTAATTATGTTAAAATGATGTATGTTAATTAAAAAATGTTTATGTCTCACATTTGAATATTCTTATTTATTGTGTATTTTCCTTTCACATGAGAATGTTTAATACTCTCAATTTAAGTGTTTAATAGCATAAATGTTTCATTTACTAGATAATATAAAAAAAATTGACTTATTATTAATAATTTTTGTTTCATTTGAAGAACTCTTCTGTATTGCTAAAACAATTTTCGTTATTTTTAAACCATTGAGTATATATGTTGATCTTTGAAAAGTTTTCTTAGATCTATATGGTATTTTTCATCTTATCATATCCTTAACTATACATTTGTTTTCTTTTGTGCGATTTCTTTCAATAGTCTCTCATTGTTTCTAAGACATACATTTGTTAATTTTTTAATATTTTTATTTGTTGTTTATTTTCATAATGTATAATACTATTTCAATATATTTTATCTAATTATTTTTTATTTTCTAACTAATTATTAATCATATTGTAATTTTTTCACTATAATTGTATAAATAATTTTTATTTACTGCAATATAAAAATTTAATGTAATTTTTGTGAATATTTTTTATCACCATCTAACATATATTGGAGTTCAAATGATACAAGATCTATGCCAAAATTTTATTATTATATTTATTATTTGTTCCTTGTGTCATTTTGATCAAGTGGTGTATTATAACTTTTATTAGTATATGAAAAAGACATTCATTAGAATTTAAAAAATTATAGTAAACAAATATTTAAAATATATTTTAATTTGAATATTTATTTTTGTTTTATATTTTTTAAAAATATTTTTAAAATTGATCAACTTAAGTATTTATTTCAACGTATTTGATATAAAGAAATTTCATTTGGTATTCTAAGCTAGAATGTAGACAATTATGATTTATTTCAACGTATTTGATATAAAGAAACAATCATCCTCTTAAGTATTGAATATTTGATAATATTATGTTTCCCTTACCGTAAATTTTTATTATTTTATAAAAATTAATTAAAATTAATATTGAAGTTGTGAAAAAACGAGTACGAGATTATACCCGTTACCTAGTGGGGATGAGGATGAGACAAAAGTTTGATATCCGTTAAATTTAGATATGGGGATGAGAATAATTTTTTTTCTACAAAGATGGATATGAGATAGCAAAACCCGTTCTCATCCTGCCCCTTGTCATCCCTACATATATCGTATCCGTCCATCGTGTATTATACCTATACATATAGTAAATTTACATATATCATATTCGTCCATCATGTACTCTTAAATAATCATGTCTTTGTCAAATCATTTATTTAATGAAAATAATTGTTAACTTTGTTAATACTATTTTATTTTCAACAATTCATGTAAACTATTATATTACGAATACTGAATACTCTAATAAAATAATTATTTATTTCAACGGTATTCCTTTTTTAAGCTGCTTATAGCTTTGAAAATAGCATCATCATTATCATAGATGATTTAAGAAAATTGGTTTTCAATTTTTCCAACGATTTTTTTTATCATTAGGGACGGCAGCATTAGCTCTTAATTCTGTCATCAAATTTATAATTTTTGACGTTTTTTTTTTGTAAGATAAGAGCTACTAGTGATTAAAGATTTTAGAGTTATTACTCGTCCTCTATGCATGCAATAGAAACAGAAACTCATTCATATTATATTTTTCCATATAGAAAATAAACTCTAATTAATTTACATAAACATTATATATAAAAATATACTTAATTAAATGAAAATATTATTTTGATCCAAAAAATAATATTCATGATCCATTAGTAGAAAGAAATAGTGATTATCCTGTGTGGGACAATTTAGTGCAATGCAAAAGCTTCTTTAAAGGAATTTTGGATCACCCAATCATTCTAACACTATTGCATTTGCACGAATACAACCCACATCTTAATCTGCCTGCAATTATCTTTCAATCTTCTACTCATTCACCAACCGAAAAAGAAAAGATAAGCATCGACACACAGCACAAAACACCCTCACACTGTTCCCAAACATTTTCAACCTAAATTTAATGTCTTATTTTTTCCTTTTTGTTTATGTTACTTGTCTTGTCGCATAGCAGCTTGTTTGAAAGTACTCGTTTTAATTGGGTTAGACATTGAGATTGAGTGGTCCGAAAACGCAGAGTACGCCACGCGCTCGTGTGTGAGGGTACAAAACAAAGTCAGCACTTAAGCTCGGTAATGACGACAATCATGTCAAAATCTTAGTATTTATTCTATGCATCAATAATGTTCCAATGGATTCTCTTTCTCATACATTCATTTTCATTATATTGAATTAACAAATTCTTATTGTCTCCTCATTTTTTTATTACGTAACTATTATTATAGAGTACATATTCTATTCTACGCGCCATTTACACCGGAAACAATATACTATATATTATCAATATAAACACTTTTAGTCATAATAAGTTTATTGATTTTTTTATTAGTAGTCTAAAATTCATACTTAAACATTATTTTAATTAGTGGTCTCAGTTTGAAAAAATATTAAAGCAAACTACACCACACCTCTCCATTTAGATTAGATAATATTATATATCCATTAAAAGAATTCATGATGATAAAATAGACACTTGCCATGTTTTGTTAGCGAAGTATGTTCCAATTCACATGTAGTCATCATATGCAATGCACTTACTTGTTTAATGCATTTTCATATCTAAAAGAATTCACATATGCTCATTATAATTAATGATTTTAAGAGGCTTTTGAACGGTCAGAAAATGAAATTATATGAAGGTATTGTACGAATGGAGGAGTATAATGTATTTTATTAAAAGAACAATAATGATGTGTATAAATTTAATTCTTATCATAAATTTGATAATAATGCAATCACCTTTACTTACGGTCACTTTTAATTAACAAAGTCATCTAAACACGTTATGTTTTTTTTAAGATGTTGATTTTGAGAAGACAATTCTTAATTTATTTAATTTTATTTTTGTACTTAATTTTCTTGTTATAAAAGGGCTGTAATTTTTTTTAGTAAGACATACCAAAATTACTTTTTTTATTACATTAGTGTTTGAGAGAAAAAAAATTAAGATAGAAAAAATAGTTTCTTATGTAAGGTTATCTTAGTAATAACATTTTCTTATTTTAAATATAACGTTTTATTGTTTAGTCATGTTCTTCTTTTCATATTATATTTTAGTTATGAGTTATTGATGAACGATAGTCTCGAATTTGGATAAAAGTTGGGTCTCGAATGAATTTGGGTATGAACCCTATAATGAATGGGAAAAAAAATGGAGGACGTTGATTTGGGAGTTTTCGGAATGGGGGGAAATCAAGTCACTTGGAAGAGGTTCCAAGATAAGTGAGGAAGATCCGTCACTTTGAATTAGAGATTCAAAGATATGGATCCATGGTTCTAAGTTGAACCTCGAGACTTGAGAGAAAACTCACTATTTCATAATACTCAAATCTGAATACAAAGTGTTTCACAAGGGCTTATATACTATGGGTCGAAACACCAAAAATTCCAACATAACTAAAGGTCCGATAAAGCCCAAACAAAAACATTACAAAAATTATAAAATAGTTCCTATTCTATGATCCGAAACTAATCCGAGATCTCTTCGAAGGTCTTGGGCATCATTCCATCAACTGCTCTAAAATCTTATCACGACCCCAAACCACGCCTCCATCAGTTATTATATTGTTAGTATAATATCTAAGAGTGATATAACAACTTTGTTGTATTCCATTTAACATTGATGTTGAAATTGTATTGTAGGAAAATCTTCGTATCTTATGTGAATGGAGTTAACCTTATATTTCATATTAGAAAAGAATTATGCATTGTACTATAAAGGCCATATAGGTCGAATACTTCCTATCTTACATGATAAGCCGATTACTTAGGATCCTTTAGCAAAAAATAGATATGCAAAAGGTTGGAGGTTGATGTTATGTAAAGGTCAGATAGGCCATATACCTCTCATGTTACATGATAAGTCGGATACTTTCATACCACAAGATAGTCCATGAACTTTGTAAGACCTAATAAATTTAAATAATTAAATAAATAATTATTTAATAAATGCGGGTAGCGAGAACCTTTATTGTATTTAATGTTAGGGTTTATGACATGGAATAGTACTAGCTCACAAGGTTGAGAGTACTTGATAGTGTTAGAAGGACTTGGGTTTGAGTCTTGTGTAGGTCAATTGTGTGTTAATTTAATTATTTATTACTTTTAATGATATGCTTGATCATGATGAGTGATTATAAATTCGTAGATATATAGGAATTATCATGAACCATAATTGGTTGGTTAACAATTGGATGGTTATGGGTTTGAATCTTGGCTTATGTGAAATATGGTTCCCTTTTTGCTAAAATTATTTTTGGCATTGATGAGAAGGGTCTGAAACCTTAGCCGTCGGAGGGGGAAGGCAAGAGGGCTGGAAAAACTATCCAATAATGGTCCTTGAATGACAATTATGCTCATGGTTAATTAAAAATTCGTTTTTGACATTAACATCAATTAAAGCATAGTTAAGAGGAGAGATTAAGGGTGGAAGAGAGTTTTGTTGAGGCTGCCATTAGTGAATATTATGAGGAGAGAAGTTGTAGAGTAACCATTGCGTTTTAGTGAGAGAGAGAGAGAGAAAGAGAAAGAGCTGAATAGAGGGGAGAGCAAGGAAGGCTTCGTGGATCAAAGGTCTAACTTAAGTTTTGCAATTGGAGCACGGATTTCCAGGTTAGGGGAGTTGGACTCCTTGAATTTACTTTGTTTTTACTGTATTGCGTGATGTATGATTAACTGGATGCATATACTCTGCCAATTCTGCGTAATTTTCGTGTTTCTGGAATTTTTCTAGAAACCGCCTAGCGGGCCTTCAAAGCCGTCAGGCAATGCATGTGAAGCGCTGGGCATTTCTGGGTTCCTATGAGAACCGCCTTGCGGCATGAACTAGCTGCCAGGCAACACATGCCTGCTTACCCAATCTTTTGGGTTTTGTATGAACAACTTGGCAGTGAGGAATAACATGTTGGCAAAAGAAAAAAGTTTGGAGATTTTTAATGATGACCAAGCAAAATTGAAGACAAGCTTTTAAATGTTTAAAGTTATCTTGTAAAATCAGTTAATTGTTGTTGTAAAGTAGTTTTAATTAACTTAGAATCAACAACATAAACTTCATTTCTTTGGGTTCCCTCATTTTTGGAAAATTCGCAGTGATAATCGATTATCACTAAGGATAATTGATTATCTGTGCAAACTTTAATTTTTCAAAAATCTATTGGAATAATCGACTATCTCCCAAGATAATCGATTATCCTGTTCAAAATTAGTTTTCAGAAAATCTACTAGAATAATCGATTATCATAAGCGATAATCGATTATCTTTGACAGTTGAAACATGTATGTTCAGTTTTTAACCTAATTTTTTGAAACCCCAATTTAAAGAACTGCAATTCTACTTCGAACTTACCTTTTTGAGAGCCAGAGTCTTAGTGTTATGTTTGCAAAGAAGTTCTCTTAGTGTTCTTAAAAGTCCTTTGAAAAGCCTAGTGTTAGTAGAGCGATAATTTTTCCTAAAAGGGTTTCTAGGAGATTGAGTGATGCTACTGTTGCTAGGAAAGTTAGGTCAAGGTCTCCATGTGATTCAGAGAAAGTTACTTTCATCTCTTGTGTCTTCAAGAGAGGTGTTTTATATTCCCTACTATCTTGATTATTTTATTGTAATATGTTATTATTAGTGATTGAGTTAATCTCTTTGTTTATAGAGATTAACAACTAGATGTAGGATCTTTTGATATAAACCAGTATAAAACTTTATATTAGAGTAAGTCACTTCACGCAAGAATATTTATAAATTCAAAACTTTATATTCTTTTAATGTGTGAGTCCACATCAGTGTTAGACCACATCCACAATTTGAATACCTTACTTTTCTTTTAGGTTTCAACAAAAAATTTCAACATATTTGAAAATGACCATGCAAAGCTTCTACTTTAGAGTTTACTTAATTTGTAATCAAATCATCACCAACATAAAAAAATAATAAATTTTGATGGATATCTACAATTTAAGGATGTTCTTTTAGCTAATCCTAAACAAGAATTTAAACAATAGAGTAAATTACAAATTATAGGAAGTTCAAAGCAAACAAAGTCTTTAACAAAGATGATGGGTAGATCAACAAAACATGGTTCTAATAAGAGTCAATAATCATGGTATATCAAAGTCTCTAAGAAAGAAGAACCACAAATGCTAACATTGTGACAAGAGAGAGCATCTGAAGAAATATTGTTTCCATAGGAAGAATGGAGGAAAAACCCTATTGCATCAACCTCACGAGGTTCTGTTGCAAGTACATTAAAACACAAATAGATTCTTGTTAGCGAAGTAATAATTAACTCTAAAATGGTGGAAAATAAATTTTGTGATAGGTGAACATTGGATTCGGGTACAACTTGGCACCACATCAAGATTGGTTTTACACTTATGAACCTCTCTCAAGGATCTATACTCATAGGGAATTACAATGTCTTAGATATTGTTGGAGTTAGTACCGTATGCATGGTTCATGGGGTATGACATGTGAAAGACTTGAAGAAGAAGAATATTCTATGTTGGGCAATTAGATAGCCATCGGTATAAGATCCATATTGAAGGTGCGATCTTAAAGGTGGTGAGAGAGAATATAGTAGTGATTAAAGTAGTGGAGATCAAGGAAAATATGTATGTGTTTTTGGAAGATACATTGAAAAGAAGTAGATGTAATAGTTACATTTACAAGTCAAGAAAAAGTGATGATGATGATGATGATGTGGCATCACAAACTTGTTCATATTTCAAAATAATTTTTGAAAATCCTTTTGAAACATAATATCTTACTCAAGATAAAGAAAATGTTATTTTACCTCTCTACAAGCACCACATGATAATATAGAAACATAGATTAAGAGTGACTATTGGAAAAAAAAAAACATATATTGGAGATGATTCACTCTAATGTGTGGGAATCATTACTATTATCCTTCAAAGGAGGAAATTATTTTGTACCATTCATTACGGATTACTCTAAGATATTTTTTTTTTATTAACTCATCAAGAAGGACTTAAATATCTTTCCAATGTTTGTGGAAATCAAAGCATGAATAAAGCTTTAAACAAGGACAATAATTAGATGCAATAGGACAAATAATGAGAACAATATGTTGGAGGTTTCTTGAAAAGGGAGGATTATGCATTCAAGTTTCAAAACAAAGTAAGGCCATGAATATTGAAGCTTTAAAGACTTGGGTTTCTTTGCTTGATTCTTGGTTGTTTATTGGTGTTTATGGTCCTAGCTAGGTTTGGGATTATCAAAGGAATATGTTGAGGTTATCTTGGAAAGGTTCTTGAAGGTTTAGAACATTTTCTTATAGGAAATCTTGGAGGTTTCTTATGGATGGGTTGGTAGAATCATATGGTTTACAAAAACTGGTTCATGGTTAGTGTTTCTTTTTTTTTAGGTATTCTAAATGTAGGGTTTATTCAATCACCTAAGGGAAGGGTTTAGAAGTTTTTCTTCTGATTATAGGAAGGTTTTAGGTGGGTTCAATGGACAAAACCAAATGGGGGGGGTAGGCGTGAGTGTTATAAGTGTTTTTAGAGAAAATTTGGTGTTTCTTGATCAAATATTGAAGGTGAATGTATGAGGGAGTTAACCGAATATGGCTTTGTCATTTTGTGTGATTCCTTGCAAGCTTTGAGAGGGTGAAAGAAAATATATGAAAGCCCAATAAGAGCACAAAATATATACTATAAATGAAATATGTATTGATAATGGATGATAGTAAACATGAGAAAAGTATGTTGGAAGGGGTAAGATAAGATGGTTAAGTATCTTACCAATATACATAGCTAGAAGGTTAGCAAATAACATCAAAGGCCTCTTGGCACACTCTCTTAGGTGTTCCATAAAGGGAAAAGACAAGGGAAAACCCCTTATGAAAACTCAATTAAGAAAACATACTCTTACACAAAGAACATATAAAAGGCAAGCCCTCAACAATGATTAGTTTGAAAACACCAATGGAGATATTAAAAGGCAAACCAATTGATTATTATTCCTTATTTGTATTTAGTTACCTTATGTACATGACGTAAAACTCCTAAAAAGAAAAAAAGTTTGATCCAAAATCTATGAAGTATATGTATTCTTGGGCTATATTATCAATGAGAAGGATATTACCTATGAGACCCAATTTGTTATTAGCAGGGATCTAGTCTTTGTAAAGAATGAACTATAAAATAGGAAAAATATTCACTAAGATTCAAAACATAAAAAGGTTTTGCTTTCTCATAAGAATTACTTAATGAAAGTGTTATGGGACTTCAACACCCCTCTTCCTATCAATTTGAAGTTATCCTCAAGTATGAGTCTTAGCAATGAAATAGAAAAGAGGGAAATGTCCCAAGTATTGTATGCATCAGTAATGAGAAGTCTTATGTATGTCATGGTTTGTCCAAGATGAGACATTGTACAAGTAATATAAGTGATTAGTAAACTTGTCACAAATCTTAATGGAGAGAACTTAAGGTCTATTAATAGAACCCTTATATACATCAAATTGGATGTTGCATTATATTTTGGGTTAAGTGTCAAATTAGGCACATTTTTTATATTTTAGAGCACTTCTTTTGAGAGCTTTCTCTTCTTTATTTTATGTTTTTAGAGAATTTTCTTATTTTCTTCTAAAATAAGAAAATTGGGTGTTGCATTATATTTTGGGTTAAGTGTCAAATTAGGCACATTTTTTATATTTTAGAGCACTTCTTTTGAGAGCTTTCTCTTCTTTATTTTCTGTTTTTAGAGAATTTTCTTATTTTCTTCTAAAATTCTTAGATTTTAATAAAAATGTGTTAAAAAGAGTGTTTTAGAGTGAAACTTTGTTTGGTGTGTTTTGAATTCTTAGGACTAGTTGTAAGACTCGAGAAATTTAAATAATTAAATAAATAATTATTTAATAAATGCAGGTAGTAGGAGCCTTTAAGACATTTAATGTGGATTGTTATGACATGGAAAAGTATTGGCTCAAATGGTTGAGAGTATTTTATTTGTGAAAGGACTTTGGTTCAAGTCCTATGTAGGCCAATTTGTATGTTATTTTAATGTGTATTATTTTAATGATATGATTGAGTGTGATTAGTGATAATGTAATCCTAAAATCATAGGAATTATTGTAAACATAAATTGGTTGAATTGTGTATGCATTGACTATGTAATTGAGTTGTTGTGGGTTCAAACCTTGTTAAGAATGGGATTAACCTTCTTTTTGCCAAAATTTCTTTTGGCATGGAGATGAAAAGGCAGAGTAATCCTAGCTGCCAAGAGAGGCAGCCTAGTGGGCTGAGAGACAACCAAATAATGGTTATTGATTAACCATTAACATGAAAACTTAATGCCATTTTCAGTTTTGGGATTAATTACAATTAACTAAGGTAGTTTTGGAGAGGAAAAAGGAAAAAACATGAGAGAGGAAGAAAGGAACTAAAGTGGGTTCGTGGGAAGAGAATTCTGACGGGTAAATTGCGAGAGTGATCGTTGTGTTTTGGAAGAAAGAGAGTTGAGTTTTGGAGAAGCAAGGGAAGGTTCTTTGGCATCATCAAGAAAAGGTTAGGAGGCCAATTGGAGCGAGAATTTCGGGTAAGGGGAGATGCTTTCAAATGTTTTAAATCATATACAATGTATTGTGTCTTGTGTGAACCAAATTGCATGAACACCCTTCCTAAATACACTATTTTTCGTAGTTTCTGGATTTCTGCCCAGAAATTGCCTAGTAGTAAAGCCCAAGCCGCCAGGCGATGCATCAGACTGTGCCTAAATTTTTTACATTTTGACATGAACCGCCTGGTAGGGATGAATATCTGCCAGGCGGCACGACACTATTTGCGTTTCTCTTGGCTTGTGGTTGGGTGCAGGAGTCATTGAGACTTCTGAATGTGTTCTTTTGGTGAAATATGTTGCGTGATTAATGTTATAAAAATTATGGAATTGGGGTCTGATGGTGCTGTGAAAACATTTCACCTGATTAATCATGGATAGAGGTGGGGTTTTGGAAGGGAAGAACCCGAAACTTGAATTAACATGGCTCAATGGATGTGCGAGTTAGAGAGAGTAATATCATTTGACGTTGGGTTGATAAATTATATGTGAATTATTGTGTTCTGTTGCGATTGGCATTTGGATCGAATTCTGGACATTTTGGATACATCACAGGTACATCAACCTGGAGGTTACCTAGGTTCTGATGTACTGCCTAACGACACCCAGTTTGCCACCAGGTAGTGACTAGTACATAGGCAAATTCTGTGTCTGGAATTGGCTGGTCACGAGGGAAGATGTTGTAAGTGGAATGGAACATAAATTAAGACAATGAAACTGGAAGGGAATGGGGTAGTGGAATCCTTTGTAATTGAGATAATATGAGGACTAAGATAATGTGTCTTATTAGAAGTAAACTGGTTCAAAGTAATGATTTTGCATTGGTGGTTTTAACTTGAAGTGGATAAGGTGTAAAAAATGTAGAGTATCATTTATGAAGTGTTGAGAATTTAGATGAATCATAATAATGAGTATGTAATTAAAGGAATTGATGTTAAAAATTGCTTGAGAAATTAGTGAAATGTTGTGAATCATGGGCTCTTAGTGAGGCAGTGATATAGGGATTTGAAAGTGACTAAGTATTAGATAATACAAAAATAGAGGAAACATTAGGATAGTGAGGCATAAGTGCATAAATGTACTTGAATCAAGTGGATTAAAATATCTATACGAGATGAAATTATATGAAGCGTACCTAGAGCGATGAAGTTAGGCAATAATCATAGAATATGTATGTTTTGAATTGGAATGAGGATTAGGTTAAGTTAGGATCAGTTTTGGGTGCAAAAACAGTCAGGGATACGCTTCTGGTATAGCGCCTGGCGGCACGGGTGGTTGCGCCAGGCAATAGGACGAGTGTGAGAGGTCCCTGCACCGTGTGGCGCTTGGATGCTATAACATCCCTAGGGAATATTACTGATATTAAATAAATAAAAATTGGAATTCCAACAAGTGCTGCATTTAATATGAATCGTTTTCCAAAACACGGGAAATTTAAAACTTTAAAAATTAAAATCCATAAATCCAGGAGTCCATAATTCATAAACCGAATTAAAAGTCAAAGACTCCCAAAGGGGTTACATAACTTTCTCAAAGCTAAAAATGTAAACATCTATATACATATACAAAATTATCCCCCTGCTAGCCCTCGCTCCACGTCTAAGTGTCTCCTGGCCCACCTGTCAC
>Ga0099822_1010470_pt1 | contig 11496 bp, 6 predicted proteins | sample CowpeawhiteBW_FD_76839 | JGI IMG/M metagenome (GOLD analysis project Ga0099822, IMG submission 76839) | Root nodule microbial communities of legume samples collected from California USA - Cow pea white BW | ecosystem: Host-associated > Plants > Roots > Nodule | place: USA: California | collected... | reverse complement strand
CTGTCATTTAATTTCTGTTAGACAAATTTAAATTCAGCATTCACATTTCTGTTTAGATATTTATTGTGAATATTGCTCATGCTGCCAAGGGCCTTACATTTCTTCACTAATGAAGTAGATGTAATATTCAAAACCTCAAAACTTCTAATGTCTTACTTGATTCTACAAGTGAAATAGTATTGATCATACAAGCTAGAGATAAGTTTATTAGTTAGTCCTGGGTTTCTAAAATTTGTTTTTGTGAATGACAAAGTTATAATCCAAAACTCCCTGATAATGGGTTGACAAAAAATGGACCAGAAGGTGACAAAAGTCATGTTTCTACAAGGGTGATGGGCACCTTTGGCTACGTTGCTCTTGATTATATTGCCACATGTATTAAGCTTTTCAAAAATGGGTGTGTTGTCTGAAAAATTACTTCATAAATAGTTTAAGGAAAAAATGATCCTTTATATTATAACCACCGACATTTTTCAATTGTGTTATAACCACTGACATTTTTTCAATTGTGTATATTGTAAAGGTCATCTAAGGACAAGGAGTGACTTATATAATTTTGGAGTTCTTTTAAGCTTGAGAGAAGAAGAACCTGCAATAGCAACAACATGATGAAGACTTTTGAGAGCAAGGAGAAGAAGAATAGCAAAATTTGTCACTATTTCAAGAATATCCAATTTTCCATGACTTTTATATGTATTATTAGTATTATTAATATATCTTGTTATCTCATCAAACACATATAAGAATAGAAACAAAAATACACTTTATTAACATTTTTTTAGTTAATATGTTTTTTGTGGAAATAGAAAATAATGTATTTTATCAATTAAACATGGATTCCTTTTAGTAAAAGTTAAAAATTAATAAATTTTATATATAAATTAATACGTAATTGGATAATCATGAAAAAATATTTATGTGTCAGCTTGGTAGACTTATACAAAAAGTCTTCTCCAATTCTTCACTTATTTATTCTTAGGCCATCAAATATGTTTGACAAGTTTTGTGTCATTTTTTTGGAACCAGTCAAGCTAGTTAATTAGTTTGGGTTCATAAATTGTTAATTGTAATTACATGGGTGGTCTATAACAAGTACATGTAAGTTGGTGTGTACAAAAAATATTAATTTTTGAAGTTTGGGTAAACTTGTACAAAATATCATCTCCAACTCCTCACTTATTTGCAGTTGGGTCACCATATATGTTTGACAGGTTTTGTATAGAAAAATTAATTTTACAAGTTTTTGTAGACTTGTGTAAGAAGTTCTTTTCAACTCCTCACTTATTTGCACTTTGGTAACTAGATATGTTTGACAGGTTTTGTATCATTTTTTTAGGAGACCAATCAAACCAGTTAATTAGTTTGGGTTCATAACCAGTTTATTGTAATTACATTGATTGTCTATAACAAGTACATGTAAGCTGGTGTCTACAAAAAAGATTAAGTTTACAAATTTTGGTAGACTTGTACAAATTGTCCTTTTCAGCTCCTCACTTATTTGCACTTGGGTCACCATATATGTTTGATAGGTTTTGTGTCATTTTTATTGGATATCAGTCAAGCCAGTTAATTAGTTTGAGTTCATAAGTATTTAATTGTAATTACATTGGTGGTCCATAAGAAGTACATGTAAATTGGTGTTAAAGAAACAATTAATTTTACAAGTTTTGGTAGACTTGTACAAAAAGTCTTTTTCAACTCGTCATTTATTTGTACTTAAGTCACCATATACATTTTGACAGGTTTTGTGTCATTTTATTTGGAGACCAGTCAAACCAGTTAATTAGTTTGGATTCATAAGTAGTTAATTGTAATTACATTGTTGGTCTATAATAAGTACATGTAAGTTGATATGTACAAAAAAGATTAATTTTGCAACTTTTGTTAGACTTGTACAAAATGTCTTTCTCAGCTCCATACTTATTTGTACTTGGATCACCATATGTATTTGACAGGTTTTGTGTCATTTGTTTTGGAGACCATTTAAGCCAATTAATTACCATTAAGCTTCAACCAATAATAAGTTCAAGAGAACAAACGTTTTAGAAATATTTCTTTGCTAACACTATCCTCCCTAAAAAAGAAAAAACTGAAAATTGTTATAGAAAGAACATCCCATTTTCATTTTACAAACAACTAAAGATTCTAACCATAAATACTTGGCTTTGCAAATATGCATTCCAAGTACTGATTTAACATTTGACCATTAAAAACACCTGATTTACTTGAAAAATTAATGAAGCATTGGAACTTGGCATTTTAAAGCACAGACTGACATTATATTTCATAAATTTGGCAATATTTGTTGAATAGCTCGTTTCTGCTCCAAAGGCAAAGCTGGGAGTGCCCATTGTCCCCGAAAAATGAATAGTAGAGGAGTGGGTTAAACCAAGAAGAAGCACAGAGGCACCAAGAAGAAGAAAAAAAATCTAGGCTACATTTGAATTAACATCGTTCTCTCCTTTCCATGCTTGTGGGTTGGGAAGAATGAGGTGAATGGTTGGGAAGAAGTTACGGTCAAAATGCGTCAAGGAACTTACGAAAGTTGGAGCGCTTCTTCATTGCCAACTTGCTCCGTTGTATCCATATGAAGAGACTGCATAACAAGCTGAATTTGGATTGTTCCAAAAGAAAATAAAAATAAAAATTAAAAAGCCACGTCAAGGAGTAACAAAATAGTCAAATTTTAGTAGTCATTACATCATTTTTCCTTAAAATTATATTGAAAATAAAAAGAATAATTTTTATTCTAGTAACAATATTTAAACCACTATTATTTCACACATGGTTGATTTTCAATCGTCCAAGTTCCTTTCTTCCTTTTCAAGTTGTTACATATAGGAAGGGTGTGTAACTAATGGGAACCATTAATTAACTCGTAAGTTTTTGTAGGAAAATATAATATTGTGGTGTTAAGTTCAATTCTAATTGGATCTTTAGGATTTATTTCAATTGGATCATCATGTCCATTGCTTAAGGCGCACATTGATAAAGTCACTAGTGTAGGAAGGACTTTTGGCCGCGGTTATTTTTATCATTTTGTCTTAGTTCCAGAACCGAAACATATTAAGGCGAGATAAAAAAAGTCAACTTTTGACCTCGATTCTCAACCGAAGCAAAAACTCTATATTCTGCCTCGGTTCTACTAAGAATCGAAACCACATGGTTTAAAATTACACAATTATTTTTTAAATATGATTGCTTTTTTGGCTTCAGTTATGCATGAACAGAAGCCATATTTATTGACTATTTGGCCTCGACTGTGGTAAGAACTGAGGTCATATGTGTCTTTCTACTTCGATTGGTGTAACAATCGAGGCCATATGTAATATTTTTTCTAAATAAATTTTCTGTTTTGTTACTTCCCACATTTTTTAACCTATATATATTCAACAAAGATTAAAATATCTTTTTGGTCTCAATTTTCCTTAAGTTTTGTCAAATCAGTCCTAATTTTGTTTTTGTGCTCAAATAGATCCTAAATTTCGTCAATTTTGTTCAATTTGGTCTCTTGCGTTTAAATCATTAATGATAATGAACAGTGGCTACCATGTGTCACTTCATGATTTTTTGATTTTTTTATATATATATTTTTTACTTTTTGTTTAATTTTTTTAATCTTTTTTAAATGTTCACGTCTCAACCCAGCAACGTGTCACGTGTCAAAGTCAATGTTTTATATTCAATTTTGGTCCCTATATTTGTTATTTTTGTTCAATTTAGTCCAACTTTTTTTAAAATTGAGCAATTTTGTCCTTCTCGAAATTGGAACCAAATTTAATTTTTATATTAAAATTATAATGATGTTTTTGTTAAAATTCATATTTTATTAAATATTTTTGGTTTAAGGTTATAAAAATTAAATTTGATCTCATTTTCTAGAGGGACAAAATTGCTCAATTTCAAACAAAATTAGGACTAAACTAAACAAAAATAACTAATATAGGAACTAAATTGAATATAAAACGTTGACTTTGACACGTGGCATGTTATTGGGTTGACACATATACATTTAAAAAAATTAAAAAATTAAAAAAGTGAATACATTTTATCAAACCTAACACAATACATTTTATCAAACCCAACATCATCCACAATTCAACTACATCTAAAAGTCTTTTGTTAGAACAAGTGAATATCCTAAATACTATTGTACATTTGAATTATAAATTTTGCACAAGCTAGCCTACCAAACTTTATGGACTTCTCAGGAATTGGTATGCAAAATAAGACATTAACTTCAATTACTGTATAGAAAAACAATGTTGCAAAGTATTTGTTTCAATTCAAATATATATTACCATTTCCCAACTAATTGTAATACGAGCACGCACAACGGTTGTTTATTGCACTACAACGAAGTCTCTGCATCAACAAACATTGTCGCATACACATGTGCTTGTGCAAAAGTTTCTGCACCAACATCTCAGATCATGTCCTCCAAATTGTCTTCTTCCAGTCACTCTTCCAATCGTTCTTCCATGGTGGAATCGACAACATGTTCAGTTCGGGAAAGAGTTGGGAAGTCTATTAATTCGTCATGTCATGTCCATATTGTATAACTTCTGACGAAAATATCAAAATTAAGATGTTCCTTAACTTTAGTTGCATTCAACTTTCTCTCATTCAAACAGTTGACACAAAGGTATCTAAACTTCACCTCATCATCACTTCTACCGTCATTATGTAACGCAAATTATATAAATTCTTCTACTCTTTTCTCATACTTAACACCGATGTGTGGTGAATTAATCCAATATCGATCTATATGTATATATACTGAAATCGCGTGAACAATCTCAATAATCTTTGAATGAATGATCATGTCACTTTTTTATTCAAGGTGTGACCCTATACCATTCAAGAAGATTCACCTTTTTATTTTATTTTATTGGTACATATTAATTTTAAAAAACATATCTTAAATTTCACGAAATTTTACAAACATTTTGCATTGGTCTTCAGGTTACACGAAATGAAAGTGATTATCAACCACAAACAAATATGTACCCGAAGATCGATACAAAACATAGTTGACAAATATATATTTGAAACTAATACATATAAAATAATTGACCACATATATATAAAATAAAAGTAATACCCAACACACTACACAATCATAGGCTCATATTTGAAATAGAAACCGGGGAGTGTGAAAAGCAAATGACAATGGGAGGATGCAATGATACCCACGTTTTCACAGCCCACCACAATGCAGCAATACCATATAAAAAACACAACCACAAAAACACAAGAGATAATGAAAATAGCAGAAAAAAGGAAAACAAACAAAAACGTCAATAACACACTAAACAACAACCCAAATCGCAAAAATAATTACACACAACGCGAAAATAAAAAGGGGAAACGTGTAATTTTCCACATTTCCAACTAACCACCACATGTAAGGAGAACTTGGCGACGAGTAATAGTGGCTGGTAGAGAAGAACGAGGCGACATGATGGCTTGCCGAAACGGGAACAACGTTGGCATGAGAGGCAGAGAGAGAATGGAACAACTTTGAGGGACAAACAATGACTGGTATGGAAAGAGGGACCAACATGACAATGGTTGTGTGAAAGAAAGGAACATCAGAACAGTACGGTTGTGGAAGGAGTAGCGGTGGAACCCAAACCAACTTGGTGGTGCTTGGTGTGGAAAGAGGCATAAGAATGCAGCGTGGATGAAAAAACAGAGCAGCGAAGTAGGTGGCACGAGTTTGTAGAGAGAGAGAATGGAGTTGAAAGGAAGATGAAGAACAATGATTCGCAAATTTTGAAGCCTTATAAACTTTCTAGCTTTGGTTCAATTTTTAACTGAGGTAAAAATGACTTCTAGCTCGGGTTCCCCTGCCACCTGAGGCCAAATATCAAGCTCCTAGTGCAATTTTTGAAATATTACCTAACTTTTCGACTTCGGGTCAGAAAAATCGAAGCCTATAAGGATGTTTGGCACCAGTTGTAGAGTATCAGAAGCAAAAAACCCCAATCTTCTTCGGGTGTTAAAAGAATCAATGCTGAAAAGGTTGCAAAAATTGCAAAAATGCCACTGTGTCATTATATGTTTCGGTTTCGTGAAAACTAAAGCATATAACACGATGCAGAATGTCATAACTACACGAGTGGGTAAAGTATACTAATATCAACTGGAATTGAAGGGTTGTGATATTTTGTAACTAATCATTATTGATATGATTGTAGGTTTAATGGAGGCATAAAGATGGGGATATAATTGAAAAGATTTAAATAAGTAAGGATAGGTGAGAAGTTCAGTGGCTGGGAGAAGAACTTTTAGAAAAAGGCAGAACATTTTGAATGCTCTGGTTGATCAGTCCTTACCGTTTCAACTAGAACATATTGGTGCCCACGTGGGGTCTGCACTATGTAGTTTGAAAGCAAAGCACTAAGGAGAGGAGAGAAAGAGATAGAGATATATAGAGAGAGAGAGAGAGAGAGAGAGAAAGAGAATGAAATGGTAGAGGAAACATCGTCTCACACCTCAGGTTAACTAAGGGCTATGATGGAGAACCTAATAAGACAAATAGATGATATTTGAGAAAAGGTGAAGGCCTCACATTGGCAACAAGAAGATTTAAAGCGAGAAAACAAAAAAACAAGAGGCCTATTAGAGGAGTCTTTGAGGAATCAAGAGCTTTACAAAAAGATGAATGAAGAAATGCAGGTGGCTTTGTAGAGGAATGTGTTAGCTGATGTTGAAGCAGACATAGACTTTCAGCCATTCGTTGAGAATATTCTGCAGGAACATATTCCCCCAATATGTTTTTCCAAAGATTAACACGTTCATAGGAAGATAGGACATATTAACACATATTAAAGTGTTTTGGGCCTACATGTTGAGATGCGGGGAATCTGATGCTGTAAGAAGCAAAATGTTTGCAAGCACCTTGTCGGAGAAGACATTGGATTGGTTCAACAACTTACCTAAGCATAACATAACCTCCTTCGATGTATTTTCCCAACTCTTCATAATCCATTTTGCTGCTAACAAACCTAAGGTTGTAAAGGTGTTTAATTTATTTGACATCAAACAAGAGAAGGATGAATCATTGGAGAAGTTTTTAAGGCATTTTTGTGAACTAATGATGCATATAGCCTAACCAAATGAAGGGATGTTTACCAATGCCTTCATAAAAGTCCTGTGAAAGGGGAATTTAGGAGAATCCTTAAAAGAGTGGAGGCCCGAAAACACGAGCAAAGTATGGATGAGGACATGATCATTTATAGAGGTGGAAAAGGTGATAACCTGGAAAGGGGAAGTTGAATGGAAGGAAGAAAGCATTACTATGCGTAAGCAAGGAGGACACGAGAAAATGTCGATGTTCAGGAGGCCTGCTTAGACCGATTAGGGACGACATGTGTTTCACTATGTAAACCACATGAGAAATGTGGAGAAGTAGGATAGGAGGGATGGGAGAGAAGACTTAAGGATGATTAATCGAGAATTAATGAGGGATGTATACGTAGCGAAACTACCGACCTTTCCCAAAAGATTAAATTTTCAAATGGGGGTCGATGGAGAAGCTTGATGCCATTTCCATCGAACAAATGGTCATTATACCGAAAGTTGCATAACTTTGTGAAGATAGATCAATAGACTTATGAAAGAAGGCCTTTTGGAAATGTTTCGCAAGCACGATAATCTCAAAGAGCAGAGAAGGCAATATGATGACCAAAAGGAAAAGCAGGAAGAACATGAATCGCGCGTTAAAGACGATTTACATGAAATAGTCGAAGGATTTGCTGGAGGAGGATGTAAAAGTAATGCAAGGAGGAGATACACACGATATGTTATAACCCTATCGATTGTTGGTCGAGAATATAATGTGATCATTACCTTTTCGGATGATAATTGTATTGGGGTAGTCCCCTATGCAGATGACCCGATTGTCATATTTGATAATTGACATTATCATGTTTTCTTTTATCTTTTATTCTTATTTTATTATTATTTTTAGATATTTTATGTTTTATTTAATAAAATTGGAAAATATAAGTATTTGGTTTACATATTTAATATTTTACAAATAAGTGGAAATATCAAATAAATTAAGAAGAATATCAACAAAATTGATTATCAATGTTATTAGCAAGAAGAGATATTAATAAAGTTGGTTACTCCAATAAAATATCAAATATAAAGCTACATGCCCATTCCAATTTGTAAAATCTATAAATAAGGGATTTGACAGATGTCAAAAATACACAACCCCCTAGGCACAAAAAAAAAACCCCTTTTGGAAAAAAAAAACTCATTTGGGGGAAAGAAGGAAATATAAATAGTTTTGGTGAGAAGGACACTTGACCTAAAAGGAAAGAAGGTAGAGGCACATTCTGAAGGTTGGAGGCATTCATCTTCATCATTATTCTAGTATTTAGAATCTTAATGAGTAACTAACTCACTTATTTGTAGGGGTACATTGTAATTTATTCTTAACTCTTCTTGAATTCCATTATTCAATATAATTGTTATCAACCACTTTTTTATTCTATTTTTGTTTTAACTGCATGATAATTATTGATTACATATTTGTGGGTATCTAATCATTAGACACGATATTTGAACCTAGACTAGAAAACCAACTAATTGATTGTGCATCTAGACATAAAGTACATCATTGGTCATTCTTAACATCAAAATTTTGATCTGAATGTAAATGTATAATAAAAATTTCTAAACATAGTGTTTTTATTGTTCAAGTTTAGACTTGTCGATAAGACATTTTTGTTTGCTACAAAAGGTATGAATGCTAGATAAGGAATTAAAAGTATATTGTTTGGTGCTTTCGCTTTTAATTGAATCATGAAACTCAATCCTAGTGAATCCTTTATCATATATTGTTGCACACCATATGTTTGATAAAAATACAAAATGAATTTTATTTTTGTTCTTGTGAAATTTATTGTCTAATTGAGTTATGAATTGCAAGAGTTGTCAAGTGTTTCACAAGTCTCTTGGGAAACGATACTTGGACTTTTCACTTTATTACTTATGCGATTTGATACACTTGTCAATCCGGTAAAAATATCCATAATCATGTGAAGCGGAAGGATCCATCGTATGCTGGTTGATGAAGGTAGCTTTGTTGATGTTATGTTTTGGGAGGCCTTCATCAATCTAGGCATACCAATGGAAAGTTTGGAACCTTATGATGGGGACTTGGTATTAAAAAGTAGAAACCACATTGTATATTAAAAATTAGAAAACACAACACTTGCAGTGGTATTCACAACCAAAAGGTTAAGGCATTACTTCAAAAACTACAAGGTTGTAACTAAAACTGATTGGCCGAAAGATGAATATGGCAAGTAGGATGATGAAGTGGTTCATAGAGCTATTTGAATATGGCGTCATTTATGAAAGTAGAGGCCCAATTAAAGCCCAAGTTTTGGCTGATTTTGTGGCCGAACTAACCGTTCTGGTAGAGAAAGACGACACATGTTCTTGATGAAAACTCTCGGTGGATGAGGCCTCAAACTTGAAGAGTAGTGGTGCAAGAATAAAACTGGAAGGACTTAGTGGTGTCTTAGTTTAACATTCTTTTCATTTCTTTTTGAAAGCAAGCAATAATCAACTAGAATATGAAGCCCTAATAGTAGGGATGAAACTACTAGAAGAAATGGGTGTAAAGAACTTGCTAGTTAGAAATGATTCACAACTCATAACCAAGAAAGTAGAAGGAAAATTTCAACCTAAGAATCCACATATGGCCAGTTATCTTTGAAAGGTTAAAGAAATGACTAACAAATTTTCACATTTTTCTTTAACCCTAGGGACTAGAATGTCATGGCCGATCTATTATCCAAGTTAGCCAACACAAAACCATCGGGTTGTAATAGATCCTTCATTCAAGAGCATTTACCCACGCCCAATGTCATGTTGGATTCCATCCTCCAAATAATAGGTGAAGATCATTGGATGCAGGATCCATCGACTAGCTATTGCACGGAAAACAACCGCAAAATGCTAAGCAGGCAAAAACTATACGGAAATATGCATCATGATACATGGTGATGGAAGTAGTATTATATCGAAGAGGCTTCTCGTGACCTCTATTACGATGTGTGGATAAGCTGCAAGCTCAACATATTATGGGAGATGTCCATGCAAGATTATGTGGAAGTCATAATGGAGGCATAGCATTATGGTACAAAGTTTTAAGGGTTGGATTTTTTTTGGCCCACTATACGAGAGGACTGCATGTCGTTTGTAAAAAAATGTGAGTAATGCCATAAGCATGTAGATATTGTTATGGTCCCAACAGAACAAATTTATTCAGTTTTATTACCTTGGTCATTTTACCAATGGGTGTTGGATATTTTAGGATCCTTTTCTTTAGTCACAAGGCAATTGAAATTTATCTTAATTACAGTTGAGTATTTTATGAAGTGGATTGAGGCAGAGCTGTTAAAGAAATCCCGTTAAATAAGATATGCAATTTTTTATGGAAGCTCTTCCTCATGTACTATGGTCTTATCACTCAGAGTTTATATTTGAATAACTTATTTATATTTTTCTTCTTTTTGACAGTTTAAACTATAATAAAATAATAGAATATTACATAAATTATATTATCTTCCTCAAAAGTATCCATGTTGTGTTTGTGTGCCTACTCAACTTATGTTTTATAATAGTTATTTTGGGCTAACTTCTCTTTTTGGTCCAACATTTTTCTTTTGTAATGTTGCCAACAAACTCTTTGCATCTCGCATTATCTTTGAATTAGCGTCCACACAGGCGTTATCATGCTTGTGTACGCATTTTAATATGTTAATAGGTGATAATAGTGCAATATTATTAAGTTAATATATAAAATAAATTTATATTTATTAAAAATAAAGTGAAATGAATAGAGAAATTAATTGTTAATGAATAAAAAAAAGAAAAAAAGATAAACAGTTTTATAGAAAATAAGTAAAAATAACCATTAATTTTAAAAAAATTAATAAAAAATTATATTATAAAGGGTAAAATTGATATTATGAAATGTGAACACAAAAGAGAGAATCCTCATTATATATTGTCTATTACATATTAAGAAAAGAAGATACCACCAAAATTACTACATTACCCATTTTCTTTTATTGACAAGTATCATAAAATTTAGTTTTTAGTCATTTTAAAACTGTGTAATAAAAGGATCCGGGTTCAAATCCTACAAAAACCAATTTTATTTTTTTTTCATTTATTTATGATTTCAACTATAAGCAATATTATTATTTGTAATATTTTTATAAGTATTATTATTTGTAATTATTAATAATATTATTATTATAAATATTATTTGTAGTGATAGTAATAAAATTATAAACAATATTAATATAATAATAATAATTATTATTATTATTATATTATGTTACTATTATATATTATTATTAGTATTATTAACATTATTATTATATATTATTATTATTATTAATAAAAAAGTAATTAGAAAAATTATTAACTATAATATACGAAAATTAATACTTAAAT
>Ga0099822_1010462_pt1 | contig 11499 bp, 4 predicted proteins | sample CowpeawhiteBW_FD_76839 | JGI IMG/M metagenome (GOLD analysis project Ga0099822, IMG submission 76839) | Root nodule microbial communities of legume samples collected from California USA - Cow pea white BW | ecosystem: Host-associated > Plants > Roots > Nodule | place: USA: California | collected... | reverse complement strand
TATATATATATATATATATATATATATATATATTTATAAAAGTCACCACTATTATTTTTTACAATAGAAAATTCCCATTCAATAAATCATCTTAATAGTGTCCATTTGAAATTGAAAAGTTATTCTTATTAACATTGGAACACTAGCTACTACTAGGTATTCAACTAATCAAAAGTGAAAAGAAGTGAAAAGTAAAAAACGAAGAAGAAAAGGCCAAATCATTGAGTAGATAACACCTTTGACTAAGAAACAAACAAATTATAAATTTGTAAAAGAAAATCTTTAAATAATAATCAATTTTAGTGATTAAAAACATGTTTAACAACTAATTCTTTAAAACCAACTTTCCTAATAGTTAAAAATTTTGTAACTAATAATATTAATGACTAATTTAGAAACAAATTTATAATAGAAATTATTTTAATTATCAATTTAGAAATCAATTATAATTTTTTATTTTAATATAAATTATTTTAGTTACTATTAATTTTTTATTTATAAATAAATATATAAATCAGTCATTATAATAACTAATTATCTTTTATCACTAAAATTGAACATTATTTTTTTAAGAATTTTTTATAAGTAATATCTTTGTTATTTTATTAAAAAATAAACATAAAATTGTATGTAATGGATTACAAAAGTGGGTTGCACGAAAAAAATTCAGCTTAAGCTATAAATCATCTACTTATGTTTTAGTTATGTAGAGCCGATTTTAAGAACTGAAGTGATTTTTTTTAATAAGATGCAATTTATTTTTAAAATTTCCATAAATCTTAGGATCGTTTAGTTTGGATGGAAAAAAATTTTTCTATTTTTACTTTTAATTATAAAATATCACGATTTATACTTTTTAATTACCCCTGATTTCATATTTCACATAAAAAGTCACCTCTTCAATTGTTTATCAGAATTCAAAGATCCTATAACTTTTTTCACTACTAGATTTTTCTTACAAATTTGTTAAAATAATTTGTAAGAAAAGACTTTTTTTTATCATTTTTTTAAGAATTTTAATTAGCATGTAATTTTTTCGTGAGTAATTATTTCTTATAAAATTATAAAATTTGCAAGAATTTTTTACAAAATTTATTACGAAAAGTGTTCTATACAAAATATTTGCAAGAAAATTGATAACAATTTCTTGAAATTTTTTTCACAACAAAATTTGTAAGTATTTTTTAAAAAAAAATTAAAAACAAAATTGACAAGAAATATAAATTTTTTTAGTAATGATTGCAATTATTTTCGATAAGATACAACTTCTAAACATCAATAAAATCAACAGTTTACACCTTTCTTTATTTATTTTTTATTTTAATAACTTAACATCTATAATTAGGCATCACTTAGAATCTAGATATCGATCATATTTATTTGTCGACTTCTATTTACTTTAATATTTGATATTTTGAATTTATGGATTCTTAACTTTGTTCATTTTGACTGGTGGGAATTCAAGTTCCAATTAAGAGTGTGTGGGACAAGTTATAATCCAATAACTTATCATATCATGGATTAATTAGAATATAAAACTTGTGTTATTACACCATAAAATAGTAAAAAAACAATTAAAAAACTTTATGCCATTTCATTTTATATATATATATATATATATATATATATATATATATAAAAAAATAATATTAAAAAAAAAAATATATCTATTTATTTTTTATTAAATTATATAAAATTTTTTTTAAATTTTTTTTTTTTTTTTTATATATATATATATATATATATATATATATATATATATAGTACTAATTAATATTAAGAACCCAGTCATCTGCCTTCATTTAATGAGAAAGTGAATCAACTTCCAATTGAAGTTGCTTTTTTATTATGACATAAGCAATTATTATAATCAGGTTATTACGTCGTCTTTTCATTAAAAAAAAAAACTGTCAAAAGTAATTTAAGAAAACAACATAGTTTTTATAAAAATAAATAAATAAATAAATGTCATCACAGAGATGAACATCACGAAAATTTAATTAATATTTTCTAAAAATTAATGTTACAAACATGTGTTATGCTTAGAAATTTAAATATATTTCAATTGTTTTAATAGGTTAATTGTTGATTATTGTTTGTACGTTGGATCTTGATGTCAAATATTCTTACCATTATAACTTTCTTTTTATTGGGAAGTAAGATTAATTTTAAAATATGTATATACTATATGTATGAAATTATTTATCTGTGAATGATCTAATAGTGAATAACACGAGTAATTCAATAAATGTTGTTAAATATATAATATTATAAAATAAGTTTAAGTCTAATTTATAATCGAAAAATAACCCTTAAAGTGAGAATTGTTGGGGTCAAATTATTAAACACCATAGTTTAAAAAAGATTTGAAGCATTACATAGGTTCTTTCTTCATAAATGGGTGGTCTTATGCTTTGATAATAGATTCTTTGTGATGACATCACATATATTCTCTCTCATTGATGGTTTAGGGGCAAGAAAACTAGTAATTTCCTATGCTCTTTAATTTCATTGTTGCCCAGATAATTGTTTATGACGTATTTATATAAAGGTGAAAAAAAAATACAAATAGAGGGTATATTTGTGAAGAATAATATGCGATTTGGTGAAATAAATGAATCAAAGAAGATGGATCATTAATAATGAATATGGTGTATTAAATTAGGATATACTAATATCATTGTCAATTATTATGATTAATATATATTATTACAAGGAAAAGGAAAAGGAATTTGAGGATGAGTTAGGGTATGTATATAAATTGTTGAACACAGGAATATATGATGCATTTATTAGTATTAGAAAGAAGAAAGATGAAAGGTATTGAATATATATTGGAGGAAAACATGATACCTGTCTGTGACGTTAATTAGTGACAGCATCTCCAAATTTTGAACCCACTTTTGCTTTTCAATTTATTCCGTGCTAGAGACGTTGAAGTGTTTGTGTGTGTATTTTGGTTATTTTTACGTGAATATGATTAAGTCCTCATTGACCATGTGCCCTACCTTTTCCATATATCAATCTATTCTAGTAACCATGAAAAATAATGTGTTTAATATAATTTTGGGTTAAGTATGTTTTTAATCCCTGAATTTTGATCTAATATTGGAATTTTTTCATGTTCGAAACTTTGATATATTTTGATCCCTAAACTTTAAGAATAAATGAATATAATTCTTTTAACCTAATTATGTTAACTTTTTTTTAAGTGTCAAATGCATTTCGCAATAGATATTGAACTGAGAATGTGTCATACGATATAAACAATTTCAATACTAACATGAAAGCATTCAACGCTTTAAAAAAAAGTTAACGCAATTGAGTTAAAAGGATTATGTTCATTCATTTTTAAAGTTTAAAGACCAAAATGTATCAAAATTTTAAACAAAGACGGATTCCAATTTTGGATCAAAGTTCATGGACTAAAAACATGCTTAACTCTATAATTTTTTATTGAGTAAATTGTTAAGATGAAACTTCAATCCTAAATAATTAAAAGAACAATAAAAACAAGACTACAAAGTGTCTTTGTTTTAAAATAAATACTTGGGTATGATATCGTATATAAAATATCCGTTTTTTTTTTTTTGAGAATATAACTAAAAAATATGCTAAGAGTTATAATACTTTGAAATTGGTAATTGTTACTATTTGAACGTCACTCAAGTGATAATTGGATGCTCAAACGATATCTACATAACAACTAAAATTTTCATATTGCACAATAAAAGTATTAGCAAACATCAACGACTTCTATTTATGCTAATGTGTATAAAGTTTTAATTCATACATTTTTTTAGTACTTGTAATCATAATTTGATCTACTAATCAAAATATATGTATACAGCAAAACTGTTCTAAACCTTAAACTTCAAACTCAAGTGTACTTAAACATTGCATGAACTAGCTTTAAATTTTTCTTATAGTCTCGTTATATTTTCAATACCTTATTATAAATTTTTTCAAAAAGACCAACTCAAACTAATTTTCACACATAAAATATTAAAATTATACAAAAGTAATTATACTTATATTGCCTTAATTAATTATTTTTAAAGTTAGAAATATATCTTTTACTACTTAATTTTTAAAAAAAAAAAAATTCAGAGAGAGAATCATTAAATAAATTATAAAGACTAATTAAGGATAAAATGTGTTTTGTATTTTTATAAAAATTCTCAATATACTAATTTATTCTCCAAACAATATTCATTTTATTTGGGATTGAGCAGTAAAGTTTAGGACTGAGTTGATAAATAATAATAATAATAACAATAAAAAAAATAAGAAGTTGTTATATATATATATATATATATATATATATATATATATATAAATATATATATATATATATATATATATATATATATATATATAAATATATATATATATATTCATGGAGATGAAAGACTTTTATAGAATGTGTGAGAAGAGAATAAGGAGGACTAGAGAGAAGAAATGACAAAGAGAGAGAAAAGAAAAAAAAACGGAAAGAGAAACAAAAAGAGAAAAAGGAAAGAAAAGAAAAAAAAAAGAAAGTTTATTTTATACGATTATTGAGATAAGAAAATAAATATTTATCATATTATCTATTTTATTTATTTATTTATAATTATTTTTACTCTATAAATATCTTTAATATTATTTTTATTTATTTATTTGTTATTTATGCACTTGTTTTATTTATTTATATTTATTTTTAATAATGTATTAATCTATTTATTTATATTTATCTTTATTACTTACTTGTCATATTTATTTATTTATATTTATCTTCGATACTGATCTTCTTGTTCAATTATATTGCTCAATTTTAATATTTATTAGTATACTTATTTATGGCAAATAAATATAATGAGAATAATTGAAAATATTATTTTAGAATTATAAAATTATGATAAAAAAATTTGATTATTATAGATGGAGGTGTAACTTTGAGAATTTAAATAAGTAAATTTTACTCAAGATGAGATGTTCTTTAGTTATTCTAGTAGCCATAGTAAAAATTCCTTTATCTTAATTAGCCATTGCAAAATTAATTCAAATCCTTATATAACAAAATAGAATTTGTGGAATTAAAAGAGTTTTTGTATCTTATTATGATATGTTATGTTATGATTTTACCTAATATTTGCTTCACTTCTCTATTTTATTATTTGTGTATAAAAAATAAAATTTCAAAATCTCACTTTAAATAAATGAAAATTCCAATATCCCAAACCTTTTTTATTTCAATAATCACCACAATTTTTCCAAGCACGAATTTGATTACAAATATCATCAATAATTTTGTGACCTTCCATAGAGCAGATTTCTCGTATTAGCTCCTAATACACTAGTTAGTCTAGATAGAATGACCAATTGTTGTCACTTTCTACATGTCTCTCACTATATATGTGAACCCACTCATTAACCAATTTTTGTCAGTTATAATGCATGAATTATTTATATTTTGGAAGTAAAAATCCTTTTTTTTAGTTCAAAGTAACAAAATTAGGTATGGAGAATTATAATATTTCAATTATTTTGGAGAAAAACAACCATAATGTAGCTGAGACACCACTATTGGCGTTGAACATTGAAGACAACATAAATATGAATTTTGGCTTTACAACATAAATTAGAATACGAAAACGGCAATAACATAGAATGGTGTTGAGCCACATAAGAAAACCCTTTGCAAAGTGAAACCTAAAGTACCAAAGAAAGGGCTAAGCTACCAAGGGGACCCTCCAAAGAAGGAAAACTCAAGTGTTGATCACCAAAATCGAGGGCTGAATTAAAAGAAAACCCACCATGAGAGAAAATCCCTATTGCTGAGTACTACAAAATGAAGCTGAGCATCGCTCAAAATCATCTATAAATACAGGGCCTTAGCATTATCTTAGTAAGAGACATAGGAGAGGAACAATAAACTCCTAGAGTTTAAGATTTCTCATCATTATGAGTAGCTAAACTCTCTTCTATAGAGGTTGGATGTAATTGATTCTAATTCTTTGTACTCCTACCTTTTAATATCTATGAATGATTTTATTCAACTGTTTGTGGTTTAATTTATGCTTATTGCTTAGGTGAATTAACCATTCATCTTATTTATCTGGTTTAGATTGAGATAGAAAATTGATCTTAAACTGTGGTCCAATGAAACATCCCATTCTTGTCATAAGCTAGTACATGCCCTAAAGTATGGGTTGGATATAAAAGTTTTACACTTAAGATAAGGATTCATTCAATCAAGAGTTGAGAAATCACACTGGATCTAAAATTTTCAGGAAGTGACCTATATTGTTTAAATAAAAATACAAATTTAACTTTATTATAGGACAAGTTAAACTTAAAAATTCATTTTATAGGGCATGATAAGAGTTTTAATAAATAAATGACATTGTCAATTATATTTTCTAATAAATATAATCTCTAACTTATTTTCCACAAATTTGTAACATATGAAGATAAAAAAATATTTTTAACAAATGTATAATAACTTTACCAACTTAAAAAAAAAATGATTGCATGTATGTTGTTAAATTAATTAATAGAATTCTGAAGAGAAAATAACAACAGAGTGGATCGAAATTATTAGTGACATTTTGAGGAAGTGCACCTAAATCATGCCAAACATGGCCTTCTCGCCCACAAGGACACACCCTTTCCTGCAATTTTTCATTTTCCCTTTTTCTCCATTAAATGTTTATGGGCCACGCAGGATCTGCATGTCAAATGCTATTTATTACGCTCATCTTTATAGCACACCCGTTACATGTCCAAGTCATTTATTTAAATTTTTTCTTCGAAATTGAGAGATTTTTATTAATTAACAATATAGCACAATAATTCCCATTTACAAATTGAGCTTTTAAAAGGAAACACTGACTAATGGTATTCAGTTGAGCTTTTAAAAGAGTAGAAGATCATCTTGTATTTAAAAATCAAACAAATTTCAACGGATTATTTGGTTTTCTGGATTTTATATAGAGCTGTTAAAACGGGTTATCCAGCCCAATCCGGTTTGACTCACCATTGGTTGATCACTTAGTGAGTCAATCCAACCCAATTCACTTATTAGCGAACCAAAAAATTTGTAACCCGACCCAGCCCACCGTGGGTTGGTTCACAGGCTCACTTAAGTAACAAAATACAATTTTTTTTAGTGAAAACTAGATTATAATTCTAATTAAAATCTAAATGAACTTTAATACAATTCAAATAGAAATTAAAATCACAAAAATACAAATTATCTATGTATTAGCTAAAAAACCTAACATGACCCACATACAAAGCACAACTTAACCAAAAATACTTGTGTGCCCATTTATTTGCGGGTTGATAAGCCAACCCGGTTGAGCCAGATTCTAGGTGAACCGGGTCAAAAATTAACCCGTATTAAAATTTGTAAAATAATTTTAACCCAACTCGACCCGAACCCATGGTGAGCCGAGTTAGTTCACAGGTTTCAAACCATTTTGACAACTCTAATTTTATGTGACATATTATTTATATATATATATATATATATATATATATATATATACTATTATTATCTTAAAGAATCCGGTTAAATGATATAACATTTTTTTTTATTTTTGTCCAAACTTTTCTTAATCTCAATTAGAGATGCCGTTGTAATGTTTGAATAAATTTGGTTCTTCATATAGTAAAAATAACGAAGTTAAGACTACGATTTTCAATCGTAGCCAGTAGTATATAATAAGTTATGATTTATGAAAAAACTGTATTTTTATTCATGACTACAAGCTACGGTTATTGATTAAGCGTAACCTACAATCATGCTTAGGTTATGGTACCTTTAGTAATCATAGTCTATAGTCATGATTAGGCTAGAATTTTTTCATGAGCCGTAGTCATATATGTAGAATTTAAAAAAAATGTTTAAATTTTAGTAAATTGACACTATTAAACAACCTAAAGAATTAAATAAAGATTTAGCAGCATCAGGTACATTGGTTAACTAGAAATGAGCAACATGAAAATCCAGTTTTTACCACTAGCGAGTGTTGATTTTGAAAAATTCACTAAAAATAGGTGGAAAATGATTTTTGAGTATTTTTTTTTATGTGTGCTAACTTCTATTGTTATATATTTATTTGCAGAGTGTGTATATTTCACAAGTTTTGTTTGTAGAGAAAAAAAAATTGAAATGATAATAATTTTTGCTATGGACTTTAGATGAAGATATGTTGAACTGCAAAATTGTTGGAAATTATGTTTGTTTTTTAGTGGCCCATAATATATATTTATATATATATATGTATATATATATATATATATATATATATATATATATATATATATATATATTTATATATATATTTATAGTCCCTTAATTTTGAATGAAAAATAGAATTCGTCCATGTTCTCAACTTTTATATAGTTTGGTTCTCAAACTTTAAAAATGAATATAAATAATCTTTCTAACCTAATTACATGAACTTTTTTAAGGTGTTAAACGACATTTCAGATTGACATTTGAACTGTTTAAACCATTTAACATGTTCTAACACAAATGTCAGTCTTAAAAAAATGTTTAAAAAAAAAATTGATGTAATGGGATAAAAATGACTATATTCATTCATTTATTAAGTTTATAGACAAAAATATATCAAAATTTGAGACAAAGAAGAATTATAATTTTACGTTTAAATTTAGGAATTAAAATATATTTAACCCAAAATTTTATGTCTTAATTACAATTTTAAGACATTTGTGGTGTGTAATACTTATATACATATTCATTGATATTATTACTTTTGTTTGTATGTATCGGGGTTGAGATTGGTGATGTTTAACCTTTAACATTTGATTTGCTTTAAATTTTCGATATGGTAATAACAATTGTTTACTAAATTTTCGTTAAAATTATGTAAATGTTAGTTTTACCACTCAAGGGACCACATTTAGTTCTCAAAGCTGGTGATTAAACTTTGTATTTTTCTTTGTGTCTGTGTAATGTGTTTCTTTAAGTGATCATGATTCGAGTAATTTATTTACAAAGAGATAGAAATTAATAAAGATCGATAGTATATTAGAAAAGAAGGATAAATGGTAGAAAATGATACGTAAAATAAGACTACAAGAGGTTGTGGAAAACTTGGAGAAGACAAATGATGTAGATTTCCAACTTTGGTGCGAAGAGTGCACTGATCCTCTCGATGAACTTTAGGATTCCTTTATTTATTATGGACATGAGATCATTATGTTATACATATTGTGTGATCACCCCAATAGTTGTTTATTTTGTGTCTAAAATTTTTGTCTTCATCGTATAATAGATATACATATATTTGTGGTTGTATACGTCCAAATATTCCTTAAATAATTTATCTTAAAAAAATCAAAAACAAAGAAAACATGTTATTATAAAAAAAAAATTATTTCAAAATGACACAAGTTTTCTCCTATTAAGTATTAAATAACAAAAAAAAAATATTTGCAGAAAATTGAAAATAAAATATAAAGTAAAATAAACATAGTTTAGTAATTTAAAATGGAAACAACTATAAGAATAAAGATAGAACATATGTACGTACTCATTTTTATATAAAGGTAGAACATATGTACGTACTCATTTTTATTCATATACTCAATTAAAAAAAGTTGAGTATTAATTATATTATATTCATGCACAATCAATTCGGTATTTTTCATTAAAATTGGGATGAGTTAATAATCATAACGGTATTTTCCATTAAAATTGGGATGAGTTAATAATCATAAGTACAAATGAAATTATTTTGCAAGATCGAGGAAAAAAATCCTACAAAACAAATAAAAATATATATATTTTTTAAATAAAGTAAAAGTTATAATGTGTAAGAACATGCATTTTTTATGAACTACATTTTCTCAAAAACCTAATTTCTCTCAAATTCTCATGTCTTTTAAATATCTAATTCCTTATCATCTTTGCAAAGATTCAACACTATAGGAGTAATCAACGCAAAGGATTCTATCAAAGTCCATGGTCAATTTCTGTACTTAGGTAAGTTTGATTTATGCTCTTTCTCTATAAGAGCAATCTGATTTTTTCTCTCATGCAAGCTTGTTTTCAGTTACATGTTGTCTTCTTTCGTTTTTAATGAAATTCTTAGATTGTGATCATAAAATTTTGCCTTGATTGTCGATTAAGACTTTGATTGTGTAGATAGAATGATTCTACATGTGATGTTGTTAAAGAGAGAAGGGAACACTAGACAAATTCTATAAGGTAAGGAGAGCTAATTTTCTTTATAAACTTTTAGTTTTGAAATTGAAAGTAGTAAAATAGTGGTATTGAAGATGACTAATGGGAGAATTTGAAAGTTTAGGATATAAATAGTTAAAATTATATAGAATGTGAAGTTTACTGAGGTCAATATTATTGTGAAATTGTGAATGTTCTGAGTATTGGTATGGTTTGTGGATCTTGGTTAGAATCTATGACTGGGAACATCATGCATTGATGAGTTGTTTGCGAACAGGCTGAATGGCTAAGCCTTGAGGTTTGGAAGAGTTTAAAAAGGAGAATCGAATTGGATGTTGTAGTAATGCATATGAAATAATTGTTTTCATATTTAAATGTGGGATGCTTATGTAGTTGTTGTAAATTGTAGATATGAATGATAAACATATGAAAAGAGGAGGAAATCCTTAAATTGCATAAAACTGATACGTATATTATCACTGGATGGCGAATATATATTGTTGGGTGTCACTATGAAAATTGATAAACAAGGTGTTCGAGGGGGCTCACTACTAGGCGATGCTTAAATACCTTCAGGCGCTACTCGTCCAATAGCCTCTGTAAACTTCATGTTAGGTGGACCTTAAATATTGTTGGTGTCATCGTGACACTGAGCATCTGACTTGGTAGCGCTAGGAAGTGGATACATGACACGGGATGATAATTCTTAGAAATATTTTCTTTCTAGAAGTGACTTAAGTTGTTATTGTTAGCATAGACCCATATTTTAGGCCCATTTACTTATGACTTCTAGGGTTAACTTCTTGTATCATTTTATACACAATCAATACTACATAATCTCATTCTTCATATATTTTTTTGTTTTCTACAATTATATAGTTCTTATTTCCATACCACAAATTGAAATAATGATTGCATTGGGCTATATATGTCTTTGAATGTATGATTGTTTGTGAAAAATTGGTGTGGTATGGTAGTTAAATTAGTTATTTCCAAGAGAAAATGCTAATTTAGGACGAATTAAAGTGTATTGAAGGAAATTTGTGTGAGATTATCTTAACTCTACTAGTATCTAACTCACACAGAGGAAAATAACTAGGTGGCGAGAGTCGAAGGTGACTTTACTTGACAAATGATATGATATGAAAGTGTTGGGTATTGGGCTCCCTTAATATGTGGAGAAAAGGCCCAAAATTTGAGAAGCCCATGTCTCACTTAAACCTAGTGGAGAGGAGGCTATAAAATAAAGAGAGAGGCAGAACAATAGAGTCAGAATACACTGAAAGCCCTAACAC
>Ga0099822_1010460_pt1 | contig 11501 bp, 4 predicted proteins | sample CowpeawhiteBW_FD_76839 | JGI IMG/M metagenome (GOLD analysis project Ga0099822, IMG submission 76839) | Root nodule microbial communities of legume samples collected from California USA - Cow pea white BW | ecosystem: Host-associated > Plants > Roots > Nodule | place: USA: California | collected... | reverse complement strand
TCAACAGATTAAAAACACAACAAAGACCAAACTACATCTAATTAATGCTTTAAGGTCTACAACATGAATTACAAACTACAAGTACACTTTCTTAATGATGTAACTACATGGAGAGCACATGTTCCAGCCTTGATCACCATGGATATCATCAATTCTCCTTTCCTTCATCAATGTAGGCTTCATTCCAATGGTAATGGCTTCAAGATAGTTTAAAAGAGCTTCATTCAATCTTCATCAAATCGTCAAGAAGCAAACCACCTTGGCTTCTCATGTCAACACTAGACACTTATCAACATGCCCCAACGTTAGCTCTTTACTTGTCCCCAAGTAAAGCTTTTACAATTCTACATAATGGTTTCAAAAATATGATCATGGTTGGCCTAGGAACTTATAATTCACACTCATCAAAAGCTAAGGGAAATGCAATCATAATACTTGTATTGGAACGAATGAAATCAGTTAGACACAAGTGTAGTTTAATTATCATGGCTAAAGATCAAACACATGGTCTCTTAATAGGTTTTATGTTTTAAGTACAAAATTGCATCCTCCCAAGTGTTCAAAGTGTTTGCTCTTTTAAAACCTTTTGCAATTGTCCACTTAGCTTTGTATTTTCATTTCCAACTGCTATGTACACATGATTGGCAAAGATCACTAAGGTCTTTTGAGTTTGTAACATGGTTGGGCTATTAAAGAACTTTGTTTTTCAATACAAGCAAGACTCACTACTAAAAAATATATCAACAACATGTAAGTGCCATGAGTCTAGGTTTTTCCCAACCCTCGTTTTCTTTTGCTTTTCTTTTCTACTACAGTCCAATTTTCTTTTTTTTTTTTCATTCCTTTGAGTACATCTCTAATTCACTTTGATTTTCCTTATCATTTTCTGTTTTGAGGTGTCCCAATTCAACTTCTTTTTTTGGCTCTGGTATTCACTTTCTTTGCATTTTTGGGTATGCTTTCAGCATGCCCCAACTATGTTTCTTTGTCACAGCTCACCATTCCCCTTTATAGCACAAACACACCTGGCTACATCCTTCCCATCAATAAGAATGTTTTTATTACCTACATTCTAGGCTTAAAGTTTAAAGAGGGATCATTTTCATTTAAATTTTGTGTAGGGTGGTTGTTTGGATTTGGTTTATACATAATTTTTGACAAAAAAACTTACCTTGATCCTTTCTAAGCCAATCATGCTTAATAATTATATAAAAATAGACACAAAAACTTCTTGGCTCAATCACTTAGGTGCTTTCTCTCATTCTCACATGAAGTGTTTGGCTAACTTATCTCACAAGGTTAGATTCACTTCCTTGTGTCAATCCTTAACTAAAAACTGACCTACATTTTGTCAATTTTGCTTTTAAGCACACTCATGGTTCCTATTTCTTTCTTTCCATGAATTCTCAATTTTTTCAAAACAATTTCAAGAGCGAGTTTTTCTTTTTGTGCTTAGTTCCTATCCAACCATGTTCCAAAAATATTTTTACATCCTAAACTTAATTGTTTGAAAACATGCACACTAACTATCAAATAACTAATCTGACACATAATTTAAAAACTAAAATTAAATTGTAGAATATAAAATGCAGAAAATTTAAAAAGAACTTTATTTTTCGTTGTTTCAATCTTCCTCTACATTAGGATCTTTTGATTGGCTCCTAGACCAAACCACCTAGTCAAAGAACTCACCATCTTTAAATTCAGAGGCTTCGACATACTTTTTGTTCTAACTTTTGTTCTCTGACTGTTTGGCTTGCTTCAGTATTGAGAAATTGGCTAACTTCAATACTAGCAAATTGTGTTTCTAGTTCAAATCCTTGACTTGTTGGCCAACTTCAATACTGGCTAGTTGGGTCTTTTAAGTGTGAGTCAAGGATTCAAAGTCCCTTTATTTTGATTCCCTTTCTTTGCGTAAACTTCATAGAATAAGGTGAGCTTAGGGATATTCATTATCTTTTATTGAAAACAAATATGAAGAATAAGGTTAAGAAATGAAGATTTATTTTCTACTCCCCTTACTGCAAGTAGAATGATAAATCTTGAAATATTTTAGGTCCAAGGTGCATGGCACAATCTCCTTAAAGCATAAGGCCCAACACCAAAACCAAAACTGATGATTATGCCATCTCCTTTATCTATTTGATCAACCATCTCACTTGTTGAAAAAGAGCTTTCCTTTTATCGTTCTTAGCCTTGTTCTTGCAATTCCTTTCTAGATTATTCAAAGATCAAAGTTTCTGCAAAAAAAAATACAATAGTGTAAAAGTTCAAAGTTCCTACAAAATTTATGCTCAATACCAAGATTGGCATTTGATAAGCTTTGCCTTTGTTGATTGCAATAAGTCATTAGAGTTCTGTAAAGCTTTCATCCAATATTTCCTTTAAGTTCAAGGCTCAAAACTAGACTAAAATCATATCATCTAATAGCACAAGTTAAAAAAAAAAATCTGAAACACACTCTAAATCATAAATTAAAACTTTTACAATTTGTTCATCATTTTCAAAGTGAAATTGTACCTTCCACAAATCTCCAAAAAATATGTTCTTACATTCAAATAAAGGATCATTGAATCAAGAATGTAATGCAAAAATAATAAATCAAATTAGATAATTGTCGCAAAAGTTATGTATCAAACAATTAGCAAAGGTCAAAGTTTCCCTCTACTTACACTTTCAAAATTAAACTACATCTTGCATAGACCTCCAACAATTATGTTTTTATATTCAAATTAAAGATAATTGAATCAAGAACATAATAAAAAAAAGAATGAGCTCATTTGGATAATTGTGGAGAAAGTTATGTATAGAACAAACATCAGAAGTCAGGGCTAAAATATAACAACTTCAAAGCATATTTTCTATAGAATTTTCCTTTGAACACCAGAAAATACACACACACACACACTCTAAACAAGAATATATGTATTTATCTTTTGAACTTACATCTTGTTTGACATCTGTTTGAGATCAAAAGAGAAAAGGAAAAGATATATTTGAGAGCAAAACAAAATATTAAAACTACACAAGGAAACTTTACAACTATACAAACCTAATATTATAAGATATCTACAAATTGACAAAGGAAATGTTAGTGAACTACACAAGTATGCACATATTCAAAACAAACTCAAACTGATTACAAATTACTAGTTATATCAACACCAAATCCTCGACAAGGATGCCAAAAACTTGTTATGACCCTTGTAAGGGTTAGTAAATTTGTCCAGCAAGTGCACTGGATCAATTGTAGCACAACAAGGTCATATCCATATGGATTTAGTTTGATAAAATAATAATCTATAATCTTTTAATGTTTGTGATAGCACAATCATAAAGGCTTGAAAATTTTAAATATAACTTTTAATAGTAATAACATAAATGATGTTGATTAAATCGTTGGGATTGAACTTGGCTTGCTTCACTCAACTACACTACCCTTGATTCTCTATAAGTTATGTTCTTTATATTAGTGTTCATTGAAGTAGGCTTACTTATAATTCTAATCTCATAATTCTAATCTCAAGTCTGAGCATTAGAATCTAAGGGTATTAGATGCAGGATGTCCCCATTCATGTGGAGGAATCCTTGCATTAAAAACATGACTCTTTAAACTAACTAAAGGTGCATTTATATGTCTAGTATATGCCAAGCATTAGGAAATTTGATTGGATATAAACACTAGATAAGATGTCTCTTCATCTAGTGCCGATGATATGTGATGATTGATCAAGTCATCAAATCAATGAAAACAAATCAAATAACTAACACGTAATCAAGTGTAGCATAAAAAGTTTAAAAAACTTACGTCCAATCCCAACTAGGAAGAAGTCAGCTGCTCATAATGACGTTTATAATAAGCATAAGGAGTTGCTTCCTTCCTCCCACGATTCTCTTATAAGGATATTACAATAAGTGTCTAAGATCCTAAAACTGAACTATTATGTAAGTTCCCAAAACCAGCATACAAATACCAAAAGCATGTGCTACTTTTATAAAAGAAATACTGTTCAGGTTCAACTCCAACTTTGGCTCTTGAGCCATAGTGGTGTCATTCTAGATCTTTCTAAACCACCTTTATTACGGCTTAAGCTGCGCATTTTGGGCTCGGGCTATTCTAGATTTGTCCTTCTCATGAGGGTTTCTTGAACCGCCTTTATGGCACTCAGCACAATTTCCTTCATTTTACATGGAAAAACAACACAAATATATTAAATTCTACTTTTTACTACTTCTTTCCTCATTCTATATTTTAATGCAAAATGGGTAGTTTTAGTGATTTTTACATTGAATTTACTAATACTAAACACTTATCAGTTTGTTGATGAGCCCAATTTTGTCATATATGGTCAATTTTGTTGCCAGCCCAATCCCGTAACTTTTCCAAGATTGACTCACTCACTTTTGGTAGATCCATTATGAGCTTAGTGTGGTGCACATGATTAATTTCCTTATTTGTGATAAAATATAACTTCAGTTATGCCTCATTTTGACCTGCTGCTGACTTTGCCATTTTTGTCCCATTGATATCTTAAGCTTATAAATCACATACCTACCTTGATGAACTCTTCTTTAATCATTTCCATATCAGTAAACTCTACTTATCTACCTATGAAACTTTCGTTTAGCCACATTATTTCATATTCCTTTGCCTCTAAGATGATTCTCCTCTAGCCCCCTATAGCAGTTTTATAGGCATTTTCTACCACTTGAGCGTAAGCTAGTTGGTTCGTTTTCTTCCTCCAATATGTTGTGGTTTGGTTTTCTTTGATTCCTCTTCCATTTTTTATCTCTCATCCTGCTGGTATTTTTCATTTCTTTTAAATCTCGGTTAGTTAACATGTAGTTTTGTATTGCCTATCCTTGATGTAAGACTTGGAAAAATTAAATAAACAAATAAATATTTATTTAACATAAATGAATTTAAAGGAATCTTTATAGTAATTAATGTAGAAAGTTATGAAAAGGAGCAATGGTAGCTCAAGTGGTTGAGCGTGTGGAGTGATGTTGAGAGGTATTAATTTGGTAAAATTCTCAAGTTAAGAATTTAATTAAGGAAGGGATATAAGAGTATTAGTGAGGGTATTTCGTGTGGCCAGGTTAGGAGAGTGTTTCAGACCCCAAAATTGAATAAAAGAGAGTTGGGAGTTTTCTAGTGTTAGAGGCAAGGGTTGGAACCATTTTGGATCATGAAGGAAATTCTAAAAGGGCTTTTGGAGCAAGGATACCAAGTTAGAGGAGCTGAACTAATGCTTGATTGTATTTATCGTAATTTCATGAATTGTATGATGTATGATTGCTCTTTTAGTTTTTCATTCTAGATTTCTTCACATTTCTGGAATTTTCTAGAAACCGCCTGGCGGCATTGAAGATCCGTGAAGCGACGCATGAGATTTGAACCTAATTTCTAATGGGGGTATGAACCGCCTGGCGGTAATGATAGTTCCGCTAGGCGACAAGAACGAAAGTCATGTTGGTTACCTTTTTTTAGTCCCGTGATATGAGGAATACTCTGGGTGTTTGATAATCTCTTAATTTTGTATACAGGTTAATAGAAATTGAATTATCATGCTTTTTCTTTGAAGATATATTAATTTTGTGATGATTGGGATAGAGGCATAAAAGTTGAAAAAGGATTTGTGGGATATGAGTATGATGTTTGGTGCCAAGGTTGGAATTAAAATTGTATGAATGTAACCCAATTGAGTGTGTATGAATGTTGGACACATGATTGATCGAAGTTTCGAGCAATTGCATGAGTGGATCACGTTTTTGGATGCTTGGGATGCATAGAATAGGTATTTTTCATGAAAAGTGTTGTTTTTTGGATTTTTCGCACAACAGGAACCGCCGGGCGCTGGTTTTATACCGCCAGACGCTAGATTTCTGACTTTTGGGTGCTAGGTGCTATCGATTTTTCTATCATGCGTAGTTTTCATAAAATTGTGTTTCCCGATTCGTTAACTATCTGATTTAGGTGGAATTTTACAGGTGATCTATAACATGTTGTTCTTTACTTTGAACTGTGGAGATTTGAACTAGAGGTCTGTAGCTCGAGTTATATGTTACTTGTGATTGTTGGTTTGAATTCTCTAAGCGTGTATATATATATATGGGTGTGATTGATGAGTATAATTTTGGTAGTACTTATTAAGCCATGTTGAAAATATAAATCTATATATGTTAGGTTGAATGTATGATGTTATAAGTGTGTGAAAAAGGCCATTATTGATGATATCACTATGACTGAGTGTTGCATGATCATGATGGGTTTTGGGCAAGTATGGGAACATGATAATCATACTTTAAATGTAATGGGATTGTGGGGGCATGTGGAATAAGTATATAGGTTTGATTGTGCCTTGTGTGGTTATCATCAATATTGTTAAGAAATTAGCCAACAAAACCCATTCAATCACATGAAAGTTTATAAATTTAATCAAAGTAAATTCTCAATTAAAATTAAAAACCATTGAACTCATATGATTGATATGCATATAGATTAAAACATCTCACTAATTAGCTATGATGTTAAAACCGTTACTTTTCACGTGTTTCAAAGATAAAAGACATAGATAAATTAAAACCTCAACAATAAAAAAAGAACAAAGAAATTATCTCATTCTAACCTCAGAATCCATAATGAAATTATAATGGAATCAACCCAAGAAGTTTAGCACTCCATGAAATACAAAATAAAATGAAAATAGAAGAAGAAAAGAGAGAGAAAGAAATTAGGTCCCCCTAAGGGTTCCTAAATTTTGAAGTGCCGAGCTTTTCTTCTTCTACTCCCTTGGGTCTCTTTATATAGGCATTTATTGGACTTGAATCTTATATTTTTTGTTGCTAAAATCTTTTATCTTTTGATATAATATCTCTCAAATTATTATCAGTTTCTAAAATATTTGGAAAGTTTCCTTTGTTGATAATTTGAGATATATCAAAGATAATTAGTCAAAAATCTTTAGTTAAATATTTCAACAACTTAATTTCTGTCCAATTTTCAATTTTGTCCCTCTTATACTCTCCTTCAATTATCTTCTACATAATCTAATATCTTCAAGATATATTATTTTGTTATGGACATCTAAAAAATTCAAGAAAATCTTGCCATATTTAAAAAGATTTGGTAGTTATTATCTTTTGATATTTTATGATATAATTAAATAAGATAGTTATTTAAAATATCAAATAAAATATCTAAAGATATATTTTCCTAAATTATCTTTTATCATAAATATTTATGAATTATCAAAGCCTTTCTTCCAGAAAAAGATAGAGAAAACCGCAAGGTTCAATTTTTGTTGCCTGTTCCCTCTTTTTGGCTTAGCCAAACTTCTTTGCTTTTTCAAGCTTTTTTTGTTGTCTTCATGCAATGCTTAGCTTGGATTTTTGTGATTTGGTAATTTCCTATTCTTGGATTTATCTTTAAGGTGTCATGAAGCTTTAAGCAATTTATTTCTCCACCTCCATAATCTCAACTTAGCTACAACTGCACTAACACACCTCAAAATATCCAAAGAACATTTATGTAACTAAAATGCTATTTTTAACATCTTTTTTTATCTCATGCTCAATAAACCCCATTATAAGAAATCTCAATTAAATCAATGTTTTAAGAACAAAATTCAATTAAATATCCAATATTAAATACCAAATGAAGGCATAAATATGAATTCATCATCTAGCTTCATATGGGTTTAGTACTTGGATAAGATATTTTCTTTCCTAGACTAAGGTCATTTCAAAAATATTTTTTAAGATAAATATGATTCTAGCAATAGTGGTGAGTCTATCGGAGGCGCACCTACCATTATTGGTGGGTTGAAAAACTCAAGCAAACACCACATGCTTTTGAGGTAAATTAGGCTTGTCATAAGTATAGGTTTCAAGAGGTTTTCTCTTATGAGAGAGAAAAATCTTTTTCTTTGAACTCATTGATGCTAGAAGATTCTATCTTAAGAAAAGGGGAGGTGTGATTATGTATGAACAAATGATTGGAGTATATATAGGCATGGGTCAAACTATACATATGATATAACTCTGACATTTTAAGAAAAATTTTATATTTACAACACTCAATTTTCAAATCTTTGAAAAATGGAAAATAATTAAAATTATTTTAAGGTTTAATTATGCCTTTGGTTCCCATTTTGGAGTCAAAATCTCAAAATGGTACCCAAATTTTTAAAAGTCTCAAATTGGTTCCCTTTTTTGTTAAAACGTCTCAAGTTTACCCTTTCTGTTAAGTCAAGGAACTAACACGTGATACTCCCTCTAACGGCGTCAACCTTGACTTAACAGAAAGGGCAAACTTGAGACGTTTTAACAAAAAAGGGGACCAATTTGAGACTTTTAAAAATTTGGGTACCATTTTAAGATTTTGACTCCAAAATGGGGACCAAAGGCATAATTAAACCTTATTTTAAAAATAGAACCTTTCAAATCTAGAGATTTTCTCAATTGTTTGAAGTTAAATATATTTTCACACTTGATTTTCAAAAAATTAGGAAATATGGTATAAGAATTTTCGAAATCAAATCAAAATATTCGATATCAGTTACAATCAATTATGCATTTTATCTTAGTACAATGCATCAAGTTATGAGAATTCCATTTAAATGAACATATATTTGTGCACGTGAGCATCTAATGCAACTTATATGTGTCTAATACCTAAATGAGTCTAATGCATTTGTGTTATTCTAACATAACAAATGCATTTGATAGGATAAATGTGTCTAACAGACTAATATGAGGCTACCATGTTAAATGCGTCTAATGCACTAAAATGCGTCTAACATGCTAGAATTTTGCTATTGTTTATGACATTGTATTACTCATTCATTCATTCATTCATAGGAGTCATCTCTAAGAGGGTTCTTTGATGATTAGATCGCTCTTCAACAAAGGTTTTATAAATAAATTTGCTAACTAATCATCTATTTAGATAAACCTTAGGTCAATAATCCTTCCAAACATAACCCCTAATTAAACGATGTTTAATTTCAAAGTGTTTTACCCTAGAATGCAAGATTCTTAGTTAAATTTGTAGCAGCATTATCATCACAAAATACATCAATGTTACTCTCATTTATATTGTAGTACTCTAGATGATATTTTATAAAGCGTAAATTTCCACCAATGAATTGACATCCTCCACTAGTGCTTTTTTGTTTTACTTGCAATGTATAAATTTCTCTCTCTTTGTATTAAAGACCAAGATTAACAGTGCTTTTGAGATATCTAATTATTCTTTTGACAACACTTAAATATGCTTCTCTTGGGTCTAACTGAAAACGAGCATACAAACAAACACTAAACATTATATCAAGTCTAGATGTAGTAAAATATGACAATGAACCAATCATCTAAGTATATTTAGTGTGGTCTATATTTGTACCCTTTTCTAATCCTAAGGATGTATTAGAATGCATTGGAGTTTTCATCTCCTTTACATCTTCCAAGTCAAACTTCTTAAGGAGTTCTCTAACATATTTTAGGATAAGGAATCTTCAAGTGATACGAATTTGACGAAAAATTCTCTTTAAGAAGGAGGCTATGATAGACGACTATCTCCAAAGCACTAAGTGGTACAAATTTGAGGACAAATTCTCTTTAAGAAGGAGGGTGTGATAGAGGATTATCTCCTAAACATATATAAGAAGAACTTGAGGAAGAACATTTGCAATTTAAAATATTTATGACCAGGTCAAAGATCAAAACACGTCTCTTTAAATCTTATAATCTTCCATGAAGTAGGAAACTTAAAGAACATGAATATCATGAGCACATTTGAAAAATAGTTATTAGAAAAATTAAATTATATGTTTTTGGGTTTTGGACTTTCTTCTAGAAAATAGTTTATGCTTTTATGTTTTTGGGCTTAGGCTTTCTTTTAGAGTTTCTAGGTTTTCTTAAACTTATGTGCTTATAAATAGAGGTACCAAAAACTAATGTAAACACTTTTGAGTCATATTATATACGTTTGCATTATTTTAGAGAGGATTCTCTTGGTTATTGGATTAGAACTCTGATTCTTATCAAAGATTAACACCTTTATGGCGAATCTTCACTTGACTTCTCAATTTGCTAGATTGTGGTGTCTTTCATCCATGTCTTATTTTGCGTTCTTCTCTAATTTATTTTTGTTGTGCCTCTTGATGATTCAAATTCATAAACGATCGTACTCTTTCATGGATAGGAATGTATCACTTGGTCAGATGAATGTATATATGACTTTTAGCTTGCTTTATTTGAAAACCAACGAAAACTTTAACTTTCCCTTCATACTCATCTCGAGCTCACTTTTCATTACTTTGAAAATTCTTCACATAGTGACTCATTGGTAGAACAAAAAATGATGTCATTTACACATATTTGTATGAGTATGAATTCATCAAAGTAATTTTTCCTAAATAATTTGGTGTCTATGTGACCTCTAGTAAATTCATTCTTAGTTAGAAAATTACTCAATCTCTCATACCAAGCTCTATGAGCTTGTTTCAAACCAATCTATAGCCTTATTGAGCTTATACACACATGATTTGGATGTTTTGTATCCTAAAAACCAAGGGGTTGTTCTACATATACTTCTTCCTTGAAAAATCTATTCAAGAATACACTTTTTATGTCCATTTGATATAATTTTATGTAATTATATACAAAAAATGAAAATAATATGTGAATAGCTTCTAATCTAGCAACAGAAGCATAAGTTTCAGGATAGTAAATACTTCATGTTGAGAGTAACCTTTACTTACTACTCTAGCTTTGTTTCTCACAACTTTATTTCTATATCTCATTTTGCTCCAATAATACTTTTACTTTAGGGAGGACTCACCAATGTCCATATGTCATTCCTTTCAAATTGGTACAACTCCTCTTTCATTGCATTAACTAACATCTATCTTCTAAGGCTTCATCCATATTTTTTGGCTTAATTTGAGATATCATTTTTTTCATGATCTTTGAGCTTTGATCTTGTTGTGATTCCTTGCTTGGGATCGCCTAAGATGTCTTTGGTTGGATGATACTTCTTTATGTCTAAAGAAGGTTCCTTTTCTTTAATATGAGCATTTGATCCTTCTGGTGAGTGACTTTTTGCATTTATTTCCTCCTTATTTAGTGAAGGATCATCTACTAGGGGCATCTGATGCAAGATCATCTATAATGGGGTCTATTACATTACTCTTTAACCTACATATTAAAACCAAAAGACTCTTTTATCTTTGATAATTTATTATCAACTTATAATTTGTTGGAAGTTCTACAGCGACTAGAGATAAGTCCAATTTACAATATATATAAATATATATATATATATATATATATATATATATATATATGTATAGACGTACATATATATGTGTACATATATGTATACATATATATACATATATATATATATATATATGTATATATATATATATATATATATATATGTGTATATATATATATATATATATATATATATATATATATATATATATATATATATA
>Ga0099822_1010456_pt1 | contig 11505 bp, 6 predicted proteins | sample CowpeawhiteBW_FD_76839 | JGI IMG/M metagenome (GOLD analysis project Ga0099822, IMG submission 76839) | Root nodule microbial communities of legume samples collected from California USA - Cow pea white BW | ecosystem: Host-associated > Plants > Roots > Nodule | place: USA: California | collected... | reverse complement strand
TCTTAATAATTTTTGTTGTTATTTTAATAGAGAAAAATAATAAAATAAAAAAAAAAAAAACTTTTTTTTTTCCTCCCCCCCCTTCGTTTTTTTTTTTTTTTTTACTTTCCAAATCTATGATTCACTTATTCAATGAAAAAGGAAATAAGCTTGTAGTTGAGAATTAGGGTCTATTAGCAGGCCTGGATTTAGTAATAGCAGTAGTATGTTAACCTTAAGATAGGGTTTTGGGTCAATGTATTGCAATAATATTTAATGTTCACTACCATTAATGATTATCACTTACCATGGGAGAGTATATGCGAGTCAATACTCCCTTCCTCAAAAGTCTTAGCTTTAGGTCTTTATCACCCCACACAACATGCTCATTATACCTGGATCAACAAGCAAAGACCCAAATGTTTTTGGAAGATCAATAACAGTGGTTAAAACATGGGATAGATAAGCACATATAAATAGGAAGAGCTGAAGCCAGCATACCACTTCTGCATTTCATCTTCAGTTGCAGTTGAAGCAATGATAAATGCCTGAAATTGATAAGGTGTATTAGGATGAATCAGTGTACACATACAAGTTAACATTACAACACCAGAAAGTATAAAAGGGTAGTTCAATGCAATAGGCTCCTCCGTTGTTGAATCTAATGATCGTCAGCCCTAGGAAGCATTATCCCATATGCAGGGAGGCTATTTGTGATACTTTAACCTGTGACCACTAGGTCACAATGCATCGACCTTTCAATTAAACAAGTGTCAACCTTCCACACTAGAAAACAGATACTCTACCAAAATTCACTAATAATAACAGAACTTAAGTCCAAGCTTTACTAAATACCAATAGGAGTATAAATGAGATTAACTATTTGTGGATTATTAAACTCCGGCTTGTTAAGTGCTCAACCGTCTTGTTTAATTAGCTAAACTAACCAAGTTCAAACTGCTCAATTATTCATGAGTCAAGCTCAAGCACTATAGAATGGATATTAATAGCTAGTAAATATACATATACCTAGGTGATGATTATAAGTTTTGCTTATTAAGTTACTACAAAAATATAATTTTATTTCTTATCCTACAAATCTCATCTATCTATTTGAATCATCAAGATTAGCATTTTAAATATACAACCATAAACTTTCAACAAAAGATTTACCATTTCTATCATAAAATATATATATATTTCGAATATCAAGTCATAATTATTTTAGCTCGACACACCCTTCTACATACTGGCATGAGAAATCCTGTTTTCTGACAAAATAGAAACCTGAACAGGACAGGAGAAAGAATAACAAATAATAAACTCTGGAAACTTACAGATCTGTCAAATTCTAACATGAAGCATCTTTTGACATCTTCTTTTGTAGGTTTGCAACCACAGCGATCACGTCTAGAAGTTAAGTCAGAGAACTTAGCATACGTGTAATGTAAAACAGCAGCTTCTTCCAATTTGATTTCACTGGCATAATTGAGAAGAACTATCAGGGAAATAACAGAAATGTCAAGGGATACAAACATGTCTTATGATTCAAAGATCCTACTTTGGGGTTTTCATATAATTATGCCATCTATGGGCACCATTAGGCCGAAGGTGATCTTGTATCCGAGCAGCTGATTTCCCATTTCCATAAGTCAGGAAGTAGTTTGGATTGCCACGTACAGAATCTTTATACATTCCAAAGTATGTATCCTTTGGAAGATGATCATAATTCTTCTTAAACATCGATACCTGCTTTGACAGATCAGGAGAAGAGGTTACAAATTTATAATTTAGGTTTACTTTTGCAGTGTACTACTGATCATTTTTCCAATATTTACATCAAAGTTGAGTTTGAAATTTTCATTTAGCTAATTTTGTCTAATATGTCTTGAACTTGGTACCTGGTATCTTTTTTGTTAACAATTTCAATGACTAATAAGCTTCTGAAGTTTTCACAACCATATCCTAAGCTGAAAAAAAGTCCAACATGATTCCCAATCTAGCAATAGATGTTTGTCATCACAACATCTCAAACTTCTTAGGATTTTAATCCCCTCTAAAGTACAGTGACCCGATGCACCAGTTTTAGTAATAACCTCAAATCTTGAACTCAAAGGAATTTAAGTAAAATCAGCTTTCTCAGTACAATGTGTTTGTCAACTATGTATAACAGGATCCATTACTTTTTCTTAATAAACTAGTGTGTTCAATTTTGGAAATTCAAAAGCGATCAGCATGGATAATTGAACAAAGAAACAGCATTGCAAACAGATTTACCATACATTATTGATGAGCTTAGTATAATCATATCCATGAAATACTACTTATTTCAGATTCGTTGCATTAAGTTAGACACTTTTCAGAATGACTGTGTACAGCTTTCACAACTTACCTCACTAAAAGGTTCTTTGATATCATCTCGCTCAATACTGCTCTCCTAAAAAGGATAATCACGGCAGCACTAGTTACAAAATTGAATCAAACAAATATAGCAAAATATTTTCCAATACAATGAAATATATACATCAATACCAAGCAATTAAAAAGAATCTGCAGATTCTACTCACATAGTTAGGAAATATGACCATGTCAACATGTCCTGGAACATCAAGGAGCAACTGCCTTAAAGAATATTCCCGAGCACCAGCAGGATGTATTAATTCATCTGTATCAAGATGAAGAATCCAGTCCATGCCAGAATCCTGATATTTCAATTTCAACAAGCAGAACAGTGTTAATGAACCGAATTACAAACCAAACCATAATTTTAAAAATAGAGAAAAGTAAGGATTAGTGCAACAAAACAGGTTGCCATACCCTTGCCATAACAATAGCCATCTCCATGTTGAGAGATTGCTTCACAAAAAGTTCATAATTGCATGGTTTATAAAAGAAACCTGCCAGCCAAGTCTCATTCCAAATACGGCTGATGCAACCAACAAAATAAATAATTAGCATAACAAAACCATCTCTTAAAAAATTACAGTTTAGAATAACAAGTATCCTGAAGACAAAACAGAAATTAAATATCGACAAGACGAGTAACAGTATAAAATGAGCTAGGAAAAGAAATAAAATTTTATAGTAATGAGTATGACCAAAAATAATTAGAAAACAGAAAACTAGAATAATTACAGGCCACTACAGACATACTAAAATCAAACTACTATGCTTAAAAGCATCTTCCATATATCACCATTTACAAATCAAGAAACTCCAAAGAACACTATTCTATTACAACCGTAAAATGAAAAATTCAAATGAACACATAAGAGTCTGTAAGAAAATGATAAAATTGATCAACCTCTTAGCTTGTTGCTCTTCCAGCTGTTTTGTTCTATATATAACCTTTACACCCTGGTTTAAACAACATAAACAAAATTAGAATAGTATCATTATGTAAGAGAAAGGATGAAGGCAAAACCTTAAAAAAAAAATCAAATCCAGAGATGGATAGTATACTGTTTGTCTACTTACAGGAATTGATTCAAGGACATTTGATACTTCAGGGGAAGCAGCCTTCCCCTCCACAAAAAGGAAAAAATTTGTCACACCAATGACTTTATGATAAAACATCCAAGGTAGAATCTGCTCAAGCCCCGCAGATGTACTAGTCGTAACACAGATCTGCACATCAAGAAAAACATGTGGATCAAATAATAGCAACACAGTTACTTCTCAAGACATATGCAAGCACAGATAAAGTAAATCAAGTTCTCGTACTAAAAATGAACAATGAGAAAAAAATTCTTTCAATAAAATAACTTAAGGATAAGAACACTTTTTTATCAGCCATATTTTCACATAAAAATTTGCTACAAACAGAAAATCTCTCAATTCACAAACAACGCATCCAGCACAGCAGATCACATAAAAGCAAAACAACACAGATCTCATTCGCAGCATTTGCTCAAACGCAATCAAACCCATCAGCGGAATCAACTCAAATCATCATTCCAACGAGCACTGTAAAGATATAAATAACTACTACCAATAAAATCGTTTGAAAATAAGAGCAATAACACAAAAACATCCTCAGAGTCAACCTTCACATTATCATTTACCAATAAAATTCCCAAATAAACCCCCACACTAATCACCACACCTCACACTCCAAAACTAGCACAAATTACTCTAAACAAACCCATATCAACCCGGATCTAACTCACCAAACCCAAAATTCAAAAATCCCCATCATGAAGCAAACCCTTTTGCTTCAAATTGCTGCCATAGTAAAGAGCAATGACAAAAAAAATGCAACCCCGACAGACATTTCCAGTAATAATAAAGAAAGCCAAAATTGAAATCCCTACTATTTGGTTCAAACTACAGGAAGAATGAAACAAACAAAAAAATTAAGAAAATAGTAACACCCTCTAATTCTAACGAAATTAGAAAAAAACGAATGAAGGGGAAAGTGAAAAACTGAAGCAAAGAAGGAACCTTGGGGGTGAGAGAGGCTCCAAAGTCGAGCTTCCAGTTGTGGTAGTAAGGGAAGGAAGGGGAATTGGTGCGGCCAAGATTGACACAGTCAGAGTTGGACTGGGAGTGAGAGAGATGAGAGAGGGCAGAGGGCTCCATGCCGGGGAAGTATTGGTGGGAACCACCGGGGGAGGAGAGGGTGGTCGGATCGGTTACGCCGCCGCGCCATTGGAGGATGAACGCGATGGCGGCTAAGGACACCGGCAGGAGAGTGAGGAGGAGGAGGATCTTGGAGACGAAAGAATGGGAAGATGAGGAGGAAGAAGAAGAAGAAGGATTCGAACGGAGAGAAGCGTAGAGGTGGTGGTTGTTGGGGAGGGGCATGGTGGTGGTAACGGTGGATGCGGTGGTTGGCACGCACCCAACACCGGTGGTCACAAAGCAGCAAACGTGACCGTGACTGTAAGGAAGGTGTCAACTGTCTGAAGTGTGTGTGCACAGCTTTCCTTTTAAAAATATGAAAAACTAAACAAAAAGCATGAAGTGGGGTCAAAACATCTTCCACTATCACTTCAATTAAAATGGATTAGAAGTTTAGTTTGTTTTTTTTTTTTTAGATTTTGTTTAAAATTTAAAATACGTAAGGAATATAAGTATTAATCTATTTTATTTTTAGTATAATAAAGAAATTGTAATTGTAATTGAAAAAAAATAAATTTATTTCAACTTTATTAATAATTAAAATGATTAAACATATTTTAGTTTTTAGTGACGTTAATATGTAACAATTAAATTAAATTAATTTTTTTATACTAAAAATATAATTTTACTTATTATTTTAAAAATAAAAAATATGTTTATTTTTATGATACCGAATTAATTATTATAAATTCAACTATCAATTTATATCCGTCGTATTTGCTTATTTTAAATAAATTTATCTTTACTCATTTAAGGTGCTACTTATTATAATCAATGTAAAACTAAAGAAATAAATATATACTGTTTCAATGATCAAATAAAAAATAACATATTATCTAAAATTGGCGTCATAATTATGGGGAAGAAATAGAAAAATAAATTAAAAAAAAAACAAAATTACAATTTGACCTAAAATATACCTTACAAATTTAGAGAACTCTGTGAGATTCACTTAGCGAAAAGAGAAAAAAAAAAAGTATTGGATTGGTATGCTGTTTAAAAATTTTAAATTTTGGTGAAATAAAAAAATAAAGAAAAAAATTATACTGGTATTAAAATAAAAACTTGTATTTTATAAAGGAACAAAGAAATGTAATGTGTAATTTTAGAAAATTTGGAATTTTTTTATTTTACAAAAAAAAATCATTTAACATTCATTTTTCCATACTAAAAACTTGTTTAAGTTATTATTATATAATGCATATCTACCATAAATATCAATTAATATCTACATTACATTAAGTATCTACAAGAATCATTAGATTTTTTTTTTAATAATTAGATGTTATAAATAAATTACGAGACTATTTAACAGTTAGTGCCAAAAGCGTATATTAATAATTATATATAATAACACTTATTTACAATTAATTACTTTTAATAAAAGTTATTATTTTTAGACATATAGCAAACTAAAAAATATAAGAATATATTTATAAACCAGCATATTCACAAGATTTGCATATTGATTATGAGTTTGTTTATCCTCTTTTATGGGTAACTTAGGTTGTAAATTGTTTCTTAGTACCTTTTAAATTAAGTGTATGATTTGGGGGCTTTGCCCCTTCTATTTCAGAAAAAGAAGAAGAATATTTACTCCTTCCTTTTCTTTAAGAGTTTACATTTGCAATTATTTCCCAATTTTCTAAATTTTTAATTTAATTAAATTAACAAAAGTTAAACCTTTACCCTTTGCTTACAAAAGTTATAGTATGATCTAATAATGAATGGTGAGCTTCATAAAGTATAAAGTTACTTTTTTTGCTAATTAATTGTTTTTATTTAAAATATCTTATTTTTATTGACTTTGTACTTAAAATATTTGAAAAAGTGTGAAATTTAATTCGTCAATACTAAGGAAAAACAGTTTATGAAAATTTTGCATAACAAATGAGAGTTTGAGGATTTTAATCCAAAAAGAAAATGTAAAAAGTTCAATTAAGTTAAATACTATATTTTCAATTCTTGCTTAGTACAAGTTTATTCTTTTTTAATGCTTACTTAGCATTAAAAATAACTTTATTATTATTTGAGTAACAAAAATTGAAGCAAAGTCAAACTTTTTTTTTTACAAATTAAATAATTTTGAATATTTTGATAACAATTTCATATTTTTCTAGAAAGAGTAGTTTTTTAAACAGTATTAAGTATATTGAAAATTTTAATAAAAAAAAATTGTCAATTTTGGTTAGATGTATATAAACACAAATAATATTTACATTTATTTAGTTATGTGTTACATATAAAATCATTTTGTCGTATGATGAAAAGTGTTAGAAAGAGTCACACATCTTGAAGACTTATTTCGGCTATTCCCAATACTAAACCTAAAAAATTAAATTAAGGTCATTTTAGACTTACTATTTTTTATTAGAGGCAAGGATAATAGGTTCTAAATAATTAAGACCAGTTTAAGATTAAAACAAGGAAATTATAGAGTTTGTGTTTCATTTTCCATAATAAAAAATAACTTAGCATATGGTAGATATGGTGTTTTATGATTTATGAGTAATTTGAATTATAAAAAAAATAAGAAAATTTAAGAAAACAATATTTTCACAAATAACGTTTTGAGTTCTCAGTTTTGTGAAAAAATAATAAAAAGTTAAATTAGAATCATCAAGAGATTAAATTTGAACCAATATAAATATATGGTTGCACTAAATATAGAGTATCAATCATCTCCATCAAATTCCTAATCATCATCACAAATATCCTAATTATTGACACACGTCCATAAAATGGAGTCCTTTAAGGTACTCAAAATGCATTTTACTACAAATCAACCAGAGTCGAATAGTTGGACCATAAACTCAAAGCTAATTTCGAGTTTAGTGAGAATGGATATTGTAGTGCATAAACTATATAACTATAGAGAGTTAAGATCTTAGAAAATGTCATATTTAGTCAATTTGTAAGGATACCATAAGAGAGGAAATGAAATGATTTACAACATGTGGATCTTGTGAAGGGAGTCACAAATATATTTACTTTGAATCATGGCCATAAAGTGACTAGGTTATTGCAAGACCGGTAAGAACACATAGGGAACATTTGATTTTCACATCGAAAAAGATATTGACGTTCAAGAGAGATGAAAAGGTAGGGGTGACAATATGGACTTGGTCCGATGACCCAGTTCGTAGGTCTGCTAAAAAACGCAGGACGGATCAGGATATTAAGCATGTTGCCCTGCAGAAGTCCAGCCGGCAAAAGCTTGCAGCCCGCATAAAAAAAACAAAACAAAAACAAAAACGTGCACTTTTGTATATCGGTTACTTTTTTTTTGGACTTTTGTATGACCGTTTCAAATTCTTGTATGACTGAAAAAGACAAATATTATGTATTTTTGAATGTGCTAAAATGTAAAGAATGCATCGTATATATCAAGTACGAATATGAATATGATAAATGTTGAATTATCAATTTATCATCTAACTTCCCAAAGTCTTTGCTTAATTGCCTGAACTTGTTAAAATTTTTCAATTTGTTGAACATAGAAAGCTTTATGATTTTTTTTTTTAAAGGTGGGATGGCCTCCAAACCAACACTTATGTGAGACGGGTCAGACTTTTCAGCTCGTGTTGAAAATACGGGACGAGCCAAGTGCGGGTCAGGCCTAAACAAGCCGGACCGACCCGTATTGTCACCCCTATGAAAAGGTAAGTTTAAGTTATAAAGCTTATCGTCACATATTACCATTAGGGATGACAACGGGGCGGCGCGGGAACGGGTTTTGCTATCTCATACTCATCCCCATAAAAAAATCCATCCACATCCCCATACCAAAATCTAACGGGTATCAAACTTTTGTCACATCCCCATCCCCACCGGGTAACGGGTATAATCTCGTACCCATACCCATACCCGTTTTTTTACTACTTCAATATTAATTTTAATTAATTTTTATAAAATAATAAAAAAATACGGTTAAGGAATCATAATATTATCAAATATTTAATATTAGGAGGATGATTGTTTCTTCGATATCAAATACTTTGAAATAAATTATAATTGTTTACATTTTAGATTAGAATACCAAATGAAATTTTATTGAGAACCAAAATATTTATTAAATTTGCAAACATTAATGAAACTTATTTAATAAAATTTAAAAATATTTAAAAAAATATATAAAAGAAAAACAAATATTCAAATTGAAATATATTTTAAATGTTTGTTTATTTTAATTTTTTAAATTCTAATGAATCTCTTTTTTATACACTAATAAAAGTTATAATACATCACTTGATTAAACTGATGCAAAGAACAAATAATAAACTTAATAATAAATGTTTGACATAGATTTTGTATCTTTTGAACTTTAATATATATTGGATGGTGATAAAAAAATGTTTGACATAAAATTTTTATATTGTAGTAAATAAAAGTTATTTATACAATTATTGTGAAAAAATTACAGTATGGTTGATAATGAGTTAGAAAATAAAAAATAATTAGATAAAATATATTGAAATAATATTCTACATGATGAAAATAAACAACAAATAAAAATATTAAAAAATTAACAAATGTATGTCTTAGAAACAATTCGAGAGTCTATTGAAATAAATCGCACAAAGAAAAATAAATGTATAATTAATGGTATGATAAGATGAAAAATACCTTAGGAATCTAAGAAATTTTGTAAAATATCAACATATATACTCAGTGGTTGAGAAATAACGAAAATTGTTTTAGCAAAACAAAAAGTTCTTCAAATAAAACAAAAATAAATAATAATAAGTAAATAATATTTTTTATATTACCTAGTAAATGAAAGGTTTATGTTATTACACACTTAAATTTAAAATACTAAACATTCTCATGTGAAAGAAAAATGTATAATATATAAAAACATTAAAAAATAATAGAAATATTCAAATGTTAGACATAAGACATACATCATTTTAACATAATTACATAAATATTATGATAATATGAAAAATATATTGGAGATGTGAATTGTAAGCTTCTCTTATTTTCAGCCCCAATATTTAAGGGCTGGCCCAAAAATCTAATGAGCCTAAGGGCTGGCCCATAAGGTGTACAAAGCCCCTAAGGCAGCCAAACCTCTCTCACAACTATCATTCTTGCAAAACAGTGCTTGCTTACTCCTCTTTTTCTCTCCATAGAGGTTCTGCTAGGGTTTAGTCCTTAGTCCAGTTCAAGCTAGCTCAACCCCTACTCTACTTCACGTAAGTTAACTCTCAGCTCATACTAGTTCCTTTCTAAGTCTCCTTTTCGTATTTCCACTAGAGGTCTACTGTAGTAACCTCGTTCCTTTCTTTGCCGCTGTTCCAGTTCGTAAATCTACTCCTGGAGCTACTGGGTTCGTTGGCTTAAGGGTCAAAGTCTGATATTAGCCCCTTTCCAGGTAAGGGAAGTTAGGGTTTCACGTTTTAAATCATATTTAGTTGTTCTTGTTTGTTTTTAGTGTCTTGGCATGCTTAGGTGAAGTTATAATGGTATGAATATGAATTGTGCGATTGATATGATTGAATGACTGAACTGAGCACACGCGAATAGTGGAGGGTTCTGGTTTTCTCGCCCAAGCGAGCGTGCCTCACCTAGGCGAGATTAGCAGTAACTCTCCCAGGATGCCTGTGCGAGTTGTAACTCAGGCGAGTAGCTCCTGTTTTGAGTGAGAGTCCATTTTGCTCAAGCGAGGAGGTCTCGCCTAAGCGAGAGAACGCGAAGGCTACTGTTCCCACTTTTCGAGCCCTCACTTAGACGAAGTGAGCTCGCCTGAGCGAGACCTCTCGGCCTGAGCAAGAGTTGGGCGAGATAGTGCTTGGGTCCTGTTTCTTTCTTTGTTTTTGGGTGTTTGCTACATGTTTGGTTGGATTGCCATGTTAAAGCATGAGATGAATGAATATGCATGAGTAAAAGGGTTTATGGGTGGTTGATGATGGGTTTGGCATGACCTTGACGTGAAATGAGTATGGCTTGATTGGTTATAAAGGTGACATGGAATTGGTATGAACGTTGATGTTATATTGATGAAAGAAACATGTTGTTAGTATGTTTAGGGCGTAATTCCACGATAGTTTCGTGGTGGTGCCTCATTTTCCATGCCCCTAGGTGAGATCTCATGGTGGTGCCTCAGTTGGTCGGGATGTAATTCCATGAACCCTGTTAGTGGGAGTTTCATGGTGGTGCCCCATCTATATAATTTAGTAAGGATTCAAGATAAGGTTGCATCCTGATACTCTAAAGAGTCAGTTAGTTTCACATAAAACGTATTGACTCTAGTGGTGAGAATAGCAGGAAGCCTAGAACTCACTAAGGACTAACCTTGTGTGTAGGGAATGAGACATTGTAATAATTAGCTCGGTAGAGCAGGGAAGTCCACCACAAGTGCAAGCATCTGCCAAATCTGACTAATTATATGTATCCGAATAAGTCGTGTCTGAGTCTTAGTGTATTGTTTGAAAAGTCATAACATGTTTGGTTGACATATACATCTTGGACTATGAAATAGTATGTAACTATATGATAAGTTATTTTCTACTCTAGCTTACCCTTTTGTTTGTTTGTTGTATGTTCTGTATGGGCTGGATTCTGCTGTTTTAGGCTTTCTTATAAGGCTATCGCCCATGTGCTGTTTTGTCTTTTAGCACTATATTGATTACTGTCGAGTTCTTGTATTTTGTTTGGTATTGGCATTGTGGTGTGCCATGGTTTCCTCTAAGTACCCTGGGATAATCATATGGAGTGACGTTAATACTCTGAAACCTCGCTTCTTATACATATTTCATTTAAAATACAATTATTATTTAAATGGAGTGTTACACGAATGAGTTTTATGACAAATCAAATAATTAGAAGAAATAAAGAATTGAAAGTGTATATATATATATATATATATATATATATATATATATAAATATATATATATAT
>Ga0099822_1010444_pt1 | contig 11515 bp, 7 predicted proteins | sample CowpeawhiteBW_FD_76839 | JGI IMG/M metagenome (GOLD analysis project Ga0099822, IMG submission 76839) | Root nodule microbial communities of legume samples collected from California USA - Cow pea white BW | ecosystem: Host-associated > Plants > Roots > Nodule | place: USA: California | collected... | reverse complement strand
TTTTTTTTTTTTTTTTTTTTTTTTTTTTTTTTTTTTTTTTTTTTTTTTTTTTTTTTTTTTTTTTTTTTTTTTTTTTTTTTTTTTTTTTTTTTTTTTTTTTTTACGGGAGTTTTGAAATTTACAAGTTCTGTATTCTCTCCGGAGAAATATTCTGATTTCCTGGAAACCCTTGGCCTGCATCTGTTGTCAGTTACAATTTGTTGAAAATGGTTTTCAATTTGATATGTTGAGTAGTTATTTGAGTTGTTTAAATCTTTACAGTTATTATTCTTCACTTAGTAAATTGTGCAACCCTTTGGCCTTTTACATTTCAAAGGTTTTTTATTTTCCTTGTTTTATCAATAAAATGCCCTTTGCTGACCATTAATTTGTCTTTTTGCTGCAGATGTGGTCCAAAATGTATCGCACGGTGTAAGAGAGGTTGGTATATGGGTGCTGTTAATCCTGCAGCATGTTATATTTAATGTTTTGCAATCCTAATACAACCGTTGTTTACCTCTATTTTGACTTAATCCACCATATGAACATGCAGAACATGCTATTTTGCTCAGATTTTAATGATCATTCAGACCAGTCAGGTGATAATCAGTTTCTTACCTTCTATTTGCGTTGTAATCTTTGATATGTTTTGTTATTTTTACAAAGATATTCAGGCCTGATTTATATTTTAGGAAATATTCATTCTACTTTCTCTGTTTTGTTCCAATATATGAACTATGGTAATGGTGAAAGAATAATTTTCTAGTATAAAGAAGAAATCATTCTATTTTCACAAGCAAGTTTAGTGTGTTCGTTACATGGGGTTGAGAATAACTCCTAACCATGCTTTGGCTCAATAATGAGAACTCAAACTCATAGGATTTATGATGGGACAACAAAGCGTAGGTGTGTAACGCAATGATGATACATTTAACCAATTGAAACCTCTTTAGCAAGGGCCAAATTAACTGAGCATTGTTTTGACGCCTAAGTAAAACAATCCTGTGCCACATGATATAGTTTATTAATCTTTTGATGACATGAGTTTCTTGTTCAAAACTCGATGATGATGACGAGTTATATTTATTTCGTGATATAGTATTCTGGACCTTATTATCTCCTGATCGAAATGGTGTTGCTAACTCCGCAGAGACTTCACTGTCACTGTCATTCAGGTAAAAATGCCTTTTTCCTTTTCTCATATTGTTCATTGTCCATTGATATTTTGTTTTTTTCTTATCTCTTATTTTAGCACCAAGTTAAATTTAGGAAAAAATATAAATAAAAATAAAATTTGAATTATAATTATAATTATAATTTGTTTTATAACCTGAATATAGAGATATTGTTTTACTGTTTCCAGTTCAGTGCAACAACATCCGCCGATTGGAGTTCCACAGTCTACGGGATTTTCTTTTCAGCCTTTGCAGCCTAACATCTTAACTACACCATTTTTGGCACTGTCTTCTCCCTTCCAGCGCGGCCACTGCCTTTGAATCACTCAACTTTGAACTCCAGCAGTATGATATGGAATCTTTATCATATGCATATAATACTTTTTATTTATTGAAAATTAATATTTTGTGTACAGTTCTGTTTTCACTCAAAATAGTTTCTTCACTCCTTGCCATGAAATATAATGTAATTACCGAGCAAATTCTATAATGATACTTGATTCCATTCCTTAACTGTAACATCACAATTGAGACCGTGTAATTCCGGAACTTAAATAGAGAGCATGAAAGACATATCAAAGTCCGTGTTTCTTTAATATTCTAAAAAGATTCTTTTTCTTTTTTTGAACCTTGTTTTGTCCTAGAATAAGTGCTTGCTTCTTGACTACATCTTTATTTTCCAAAATGGTAACCTATGAATGAATACATAAATAGAGCACTTTAGTTTTATGCTTCTTTAATTTGACTGAAACTCACACATGGTCCAACTTAAAAGTTAAGCAACCGGGGCTTATCTAGGTACAACTGCAAAGGTGGTTTGGTTCTTATTTGTTGTTTATGAGGAAAAAGGTGTTAAGTATTTCCATAAATATGTAGAATTTTAAAAGTATTTTCTTATAACTTGAAGAATTTGAAATACCATCATAAAAGTAAGAATTTCATGTTCTCTGGTCATGACTTGTTTTTTTTTTTGTTGTTTTTTACCAAAACACTTATATATTTTGTATCTGCAGTTGTCCATTTGTAAAGTTTCTTCATTTGATTTTTTCTTACTACCAACAGTCAGCATGGACTAGTTTCTTATTCCTGGTCATCACAATTAGGGAGTAGCATTCTTGGTAAATTACCTTGAAAATTTGAATAAAGTCTTTAAGCTATAAATATCCAACCTGTTGGGTGGTGTATTTTACTTCAATATTCTTAATCTTTCTTTTCTTGAATCTTTCTCATGCACACTTTTTTGTTATATCTTTTTTAGAAATTGTTCATGTTCATGTCATGTTGCTACCTAAAAGTTAAGGTCATAGACGATAATTATATGTAAAATTTTGTTTGATATAATTTGTATTTTTGTTATTTTCATTAATAAAATATGAAAATTTAACAAATGAATATTTGTACTATTTTATTCAACATTTAAAATTTAAAATGACAAATTCAATCTAATATTTAGTTATTGTTGAATAAGATCTAGGTAAATTTATAATTAAGACTTGAGTAAGTTAAGTTAAATATCGTCAATAATACATTATAAGTAACTATTTTAAAAAGTGTAGCCAAAACCTTAGCCATGAAATATGTTATCGAATTATCTATACCTATTAATAAAGAAGATTGATTTCTTTATTTGTTTTATAACCAATTTTGGTGTAGTAATTTTATCACTATCAATATAAATAATTTTATTATTTTACCTTCTAAATTTTAATTAAACTATTTACTGTAAAACTACTTATAATAAATTCATAAACAATATTTACTCTACATCTCACACTGATACACGTGCTTTGGCGTGTTTTCCACTATTACAGAGTATAAGGATTGTTTGATTGGGGACTTAAGATTGAAGTAACAGCTTGAACGGGCTTTCAATTGCCCCATTCTTGGTCATATAATGATATCTCATAATTAGCTTAGAAGATATATCTACAATTTATGGAGTAAAATTTAGAATACTTTGTTTTGACACCTCACGCTTACATGAATTATAGAATTATTTAAGGAAAAGTTATAAACACTAAGTATCATTGTCTAGCACAACCTAGCTAAATTTACACTCTCTGAATCACCTATTATTGGTTGCATGTGAAAGAGAAAATTAAAAGAAAAAAGAACAAGAAAACTACAAACATGAGAGAATTATATCAAAACTCATGTAAAAAGGAACTCAACAAACATAAAAAATATCATAGCATAAAATCTTGTTTATGAACTATCTCATAATCAACTAACGTATATTTGTTATTAGTGTAAAAATTGAATTTTATAACGATTTATTATAACAGTTATAATCTATTTGTCATAAGTGAAGCACAGTGAAATAATTGTAAATATAATCATGTCTATATTAGTTATTACAAGAACTAGCATAAAAATTGACATAGAAAGTAAGAATAATGACAATTTCATAATAAATTAAAAGACTTTTTATGCAAGTTACATCTAAAATCGACATAAGAAGTGAGATGATGACAGTTTTATAACAAAGTAGATGATTTTTTGTATCAATTATCTTTAGAACTAACATAGTAAGTTGAAGTAATGATGATTTTATAATTTACAAGTTTATTAAATTATTTTTAATTTAAAATAGAGATAATATGAGTTAAATACTATAACCCGACGTAATATCTTTAATTTTTTCATTCCCCTTCTTCCCTCTCATTATTGATCGTGACGTTTTTTCTCTCATCTCCTCATCGTATCTCCTCTATGGTAGCTCTCATTCTCGCTATGCTGCTTATAATGAAATTAGGATTTTGTGAAAAATTTGGGAATGGAATAAGAGTGGACTTTCTATGCTAGCACTGCTCAAAAATGGAAACTTTATATACTACCAGTATCTATTTCGATTTTGAAATCAGCATAAAAATCTTTTCTAACCAGCTTAAAAATCCTTCGCCACTAGTGCACAAATATTAAAGTAGATCAGTATAGTGAGATTTTTCACATAATTATGCAAGATACTTTTTGATAAAAGAAATATTGATTTTGAGTGCAGATTTGTTGGATACAAAGGAGTGGTCCTCACTATTTTGATGAGAAGAGAGGTGAAAGACATATCATGCGTATGGAATTCCACATTTGCCATTCCATAGAAGCCATCACATGGAAGAAAAAGGATTTTTGCAATAAGTGTAAAAAAAAATCACACATATTTGAAATATAGTCATTTGTTCCTTTAAAATTTTCAACTCATTAATAATTAAATTAAAACTAAAATTTAATATACATAAAAAGAAAATATATAATAAATAAGTCATAATTAAAATTGAAAAGAAAATAAAATATACTACGAAATTAATATTTTACTTTTAAGTATGTCAAGAATATGTTTGTGTTTTTACTTTCTTTCTTTTTTTAGTAATGAAAGAAAAGATGTGAGAAATAAAAAGGAAGTTCATCTCTTATAACTTTTACTCTTTAAATGAAAACGAACAGGAGAGAGTATAAAATGATATTATATTTTCTATTCTTTAATAGTTTTCATCAGTTTTTTTTATTATATTTTTTTAATATTTATTAATATTAGATGATGTTATTATAAAATAAATTGAAAATCCTTGTATTTTGTTTCTCATTATTATGTAAAAAATATAGCTAGTTAAAAACTGAAAATTGAAAAATTATAATGGAACTTATATACAAAAGTAAATTGAAGAAAAAAACGATATATTTAAGTGATATATAAAAAGAAATAATAAGTGTAAAAACGATAAGTGAAATTAAACCTTGTTACATTTAGTCTTAAATAAAGGGATGAGGCTACAGTGAAACGAAAACAGAGACTGCCTAGAAGATAACAAAGCAAAATACATAACAAAAAAACCGAACATCATCTGCCTTTGTGTCTTGTTGATGAGATATTATACGCCGAAAGGGAAAAGAATTGACACAAGGAAAATGATTTTTTATTACTAAATTTTAATAATTTTTATTTACATTTTTTTTTAATTTTAGATGATTTTTTTTAAATAATTTTTTATTTTTTTATTTTTAATAATCTAAAACATTTTAGAAGATATTATTAAAATTTAGTAATCAAAATATTATTTTTCTTAAAAAAATAATCAAAAGAAAATAAATAAAATGTTGGAGTTGTCCCGTCTATAAATAGATAAATAGATCCTCTTCTACACTTCCAAAAACACACATTTGAGTTCTGTCTCGCGTAATCTCTGTCTCTTTTTCTTCTTTCTTTATTTTATGATCTTGGATTTAGTTATGTACTCTTTTTCAGAGTTTCTTGTTAATCTTGGAATCCTAAAATTTTTTGAGAAGTTCTGTTGTAATTTGAAAAGCTTGCATAACACATCACGTATAAGTTCTTAAAGTAATGATTATACACGTCTTAGGAATCAAGAATTTTTGGTGTTTTAGATCAGTTTTTACAACATATAATAAACAACTTAACTGTAACCTATACACTAAAGAAAAAGAAGGAAAGTATGGGAAAGATAACTAGGAATCGAGAACATAACTAAAGTGATCCTGCTGTTCTGACAGAAAATAAATGACTTACTAGAAGTCACATTACAACTTTCTTTATGAATCTGGTGAGAGAATGTTTCTTTGGCTCAAGCGTTTTTTCCATGTTCTTTGATTCACCACATATCAGATACACCGCAGTGTTCTTGACCACCAATCCATTACCTAAACTCACAAACATCTCCACCCTGTCTCCACATCCTAAATTTGACCTTATACCATTCCAATCCTCATCATTAAAGCAAATTATTGTGTCAAGGTTGTGTATATGGAATGTACACTTTGTGTGATTAACAATTAAGATAGTAGTAAATTCAGGTTCAATGACTTCAGGAGTTGATAAATAAACAACACACAAAGCCATTCCCTTCATGTCACGATCTTGAGGCATAATGAAAGAAACAGAGTGTCCCTCACCCATATGGGCCAAACAACAAGGATCATTGACAGTTGGGAGAGAAACTTCACACCACTCACTGCTTCTCAGTACCTGCATCATAAGATAAAAGGCTTCGTCTTCTGTAATCATTATTTTAAATTTAGAATTACAAAGTGGGGATTTATTATCAAAGAAACAACAATTTAGTACATAATCAAAACATACCAATGCTAATTAATCTAAACAAATCTGATTAATAGTTTTTCTGTATGTATCATCGCTGTCATTAGTGATTTACAATGCATTTCTATTTTTTTTTTCTCTTTTAGTATATTTCTACCACGATTGGAAATATAGTAAGAAAGTGTTGAAATAAAAGCAAAATCACTTGTTGGTTAGTTGATTACCAAAATCAGAAACTTCTAGACGAGGTTGTGTGGCAATAGAAGTGAAGAGTGTTAAAATTTATTATTGTAGTTTCAGTTAGATACTTCATTAGGATTATTTTATATTCTCTAAACAGATAAAATGATAGTGAAGGTAATAAATAAACAAGGGAAAGCTAGAAAAGAACCTCAGATATGCTATAGCTGACACTGTTGAAGAATTCATTGCATCTTCCAACACCAATCAAAGAAGACCTTACGCGATGCTTTGAAATTCCTGATTCTGTAGTATTTGCAAAATATTCAACCAGAATACTTTTTACTTGTTTAGATAGTTGAAACTCGGTGTTACATTGTACCAAAACACTTCGAAGATTTCTAAGGCTACTACTAACTGATGGCACAATATCATCCCAACTATTATCCTCCTTATCCATGCAAAACAAATGCATGTAAGATATGAGATTCATATTTTGTGACATCCAAGACCGAATGATAGAAGGAAAAAGATTATGAGACAATCCCTCAAATCGACGTAGGCATATATATCCAATGCTTTTTGAGCTTATAACTGAAAAAGGAACATGTTTGACAGTTGTATTTTCAGCGATTAGAATTGTCAGGGATTCCAACTGTGCTATATCTTTATCCATTAGGTCAATCTTCGAACAACCAGAAAGATTCAGTGTTCTTAAAGATTTCAACTTATATATCTCTTTCGGGAGATTGCTTAGACTTGTACAGTCCTTCAAATCTAGCAGTAAAAGATTGCAGAGACATCCAATAGATTGGTGTACTTTGCGTAATCTTCGACAACATTTCAGAATAAGCTGTTCAAGACATGGTAGTCTGGTAAAGTCAGGGGTTGTTGTTAGATAGTTGGAGTGACTGAGGTTAAGGACTTTTAGCGACCTCAAAACCTACACCAAGATAGATTTTTGGACAAATATTATAAACGAAATAAAAAAAAAAAGTAGTACAAGTTATAGTAATTTATTTTAATTAAGCTTTGTGTCTTAATGAAAAATGGCTCGTAATGAAAACCTGGGGTGCGAACTGATCAAATGCTATTGCATCATCTGCACAAAATTTGTTATCAAGGTATTCTGAATAAAACCCATACGGACTGATCCATCTCAGTTTCTGTAACAGGTACTCTGGATTTAACGACATTTCGACTTGATCCAGTTTCTGAAGCAACAATTGCGTGGCTTTTGTCCCCTGTCATGAAAGGAGCAAAGAAAAACAAATGTTGCACAGGAAAAAGTAAACTATTTCAAAGAAATTTCAAACCACATATAAAAAAGTTCTTACATATTTTGTATCCTTATCAAACAACCGTGGCCTGTTCTTCGAAGGATCCTTTTCTGAAATTTCTCGAATAATTGTTAATCCCATTTCTTGTAGCAAAGGATGCATTCCAAATTTGTTGTTCTTCGTGACTTTTAAGAGGTTACGCTCCAAGAGAACTCTTATTCCAATATCAACGTCTATTTGACAACCATTTAGGATCTTCGTAGCATAGTTTCTGCCCTTGCCAACAAAGAAACGAGATACATAAAGGAATAAATCTTTTACCATTTGATTCTGTAAACCTTTGAAGCATATGTTCAATTTCTTTTCAACAGAGGGTGAGCCAATTTTTTCTAAATCACGTAATACCCCATACCATTCTTCTTTCGTTCTTTCAAATAAATTACTTCCAATGACTTCAAGGATTAGAGGTAGTCGTAGACAATAAATAGCTATTCTTCTTGCAAGGTAATCGTGTTCTTTTTGTTTTGGTTTTGCTTCTCTAAGTGCGTGCCAACTAAGAAGCTCAAGGGACTCATTGTCATTCATTGGCTTCATCCGAAAAACATAATCAACTCGATGTTTTTCCAGTAGCTCTAAATCTTCTGCTGTCACGATTATTACAGTTCCTCCACTAAACCAATTACGACATTTCAGTAGGTCTAAAAGTTTACAAAATTCAGGCACATCATCAAGTACAATGAGCACCTTTTTCCCAGAAAGTCTTTCCTGAATCATTCTACTTCCCATATCAAGGCTAGGTATCTCCACCCTTGTTTTGAGGACATCTAAAAGAAGTTGTTCTTGTAAAGGAAGAGTCCCTCTTATTCCGCTAACGCGTGTAATATCTTCAATGAAACTTTTGTCCCTGAATGTAACTTGAATTTGATTGTAGATGGCTTTGGCAAGAGTGGTTTTACCAGATCCTTCCTCTCCACATATCCCTATTATACAAACTTTTGTGGATTTACTTTTGATAGTTCGAATCACATTTTCCACGCGGGATTGTAATCCAACTGGAAATTTAGTAGCAGAGAAGACTGATAAATTAAGAAGGCTCTTAATAATTTTGTTCACTACTTCAGCATCGCTCCTTCAAGTATAATAGCAATTATGGAAGAAGTCATGCATTAACAAGATTAAAGTACAAACTAAAAATATGGTTGGTTGGTTGAGTGAGTGAGTGAGTGAGTGAGTGATTTTACCTGTAATTGCTCTCATCCCATCCAAAGCAATTTGCAACTTTGGTGAGTGCGTGGCTCCACCTGGACATGCCATGCTCCAGTTCTTGTTCTGAAAATGTTTGGTGTGCAGTTGCTTTAAAGGCTTTTCCAAAATCACCTTGCTGAAGACGTACATCAGATGGCGCAATTTCGTAATATACAGGCAGAACGTGTTGGCAACAAGTTTCGTGCCATTTCACGATTTGTTGAAGTTGATGAAGACACCAAGCAGACTCAGAATAGGTTTTGGTAAAAACAACAATTGCTACCCGACAGAGGTTGACAATAGGTTCTTGGATGTGCATTGGCTTCACTGCATTCTGGTGATGAAGGAAAGTGGTGAATCCAACAGCAGAGAGAGCAGAATCCAGATGAGAAACAAATTTTCTATGGATGTCTTCTCCAGTAAAGTTGATGAGTACATCGTAGTTCCGTGGGAGTGAGGACGATAAAGCGGTGAATTCCATGGAAGGAATTGATGAGGCCATGAAGAGTTGGAAGAGAAAGCAACACGGTCAAAGAGATGCAGACACAAAACCATTCAAACTGAGATGCTCATATATAATATTCTATCTTTCAAGCGTACATCTCTACAAAAAATAATTCCACGCCCATGTTTGCTCTGTGCTGTTGGAAATAAAAAAAGGAAAATATAACATGAGTGTTTAGGATCTAGGATTTATTGTCACTTCCTGCACGTGACAAAACTTTAACTTATAAGCTAGTTTAGGTATATATATATACACAACCTTTTCTGAGTGGGACCTTAGTTTTAGTTTTTCAATGATGTTCTCTCTGCCATAGATCATGTCATCAACTTGGGCATTTCACATGGTGGTTTTCTGACAACCTAGTTGAGTGGCCAGGTGCAATAACTCCACTTAATACATGTTCTTGTCTCACATGTTGCATTATCAATTTGCTGTAACATACGAACTCTGCATTTGCTGCAGGAACCAGACAAGTTTGTTGCAGCGGCTTCCATCAATCCTGTTTGTAAATGAATGTGTGGAGATAGATGATGGTGACTGAGACAGAGAGTTGGAGTTGGGTGAGGAGTGATGGATCCTGTCACTCACATTGTTGTCTCCATTCCAATTTTCACGCTCTGTTATGATAATCCAAAACATTATGATAATTTTATTATGCTTTTTTTGATTTCTATTACTTTTGTATTGAAAAAAAAAAAATACCAAATTAGATATTGGAAACCCAATCAGTGTTTAATAGTAGTTAATAGCAAACTAAAAGTGTCACCTTGTCAAGTGCTTTATGATATTCTTGAGTAACGGCCTGATTAGCTTAGTGTGCAATCAAAAGTTTAATTTTTATAATCTATAACAATATACGAAGGAGATTCCTGTTTTTTTTTACACTTTTTAAAATATCGATTTTACCTTTTAAATATAATAATTTATTAAATTTTTAAAAATTAACCGTTATTTTTACAAATTTTTTATAAAATCAGATGTCTCTGCTTCTTCTCTTCTTCTTTATTTATCAATAGTTATTCTTTTATCTGTTCTGATATATTTCACTTTACTTTTAATAAATATAATTTTAATATATATATATATATATATATATATATATATATATAACTTAATAACATTATAATATTATCACCTACTAATAAATATCACGCATATTTAAAAAATGCATACAAACATGCACTCGCGCCTGTGTTACGCTAATATATTTAAATTTTATTCTTAATTTGTATGAAACTACCGTTTGAAGAATTAAATATTAAATAATGTAAAAAAAAACTCAAAATTGGTGATTTCAAGAGCGAGACATATTTTATCAAGGGGTTGTCGAGAATCTTTTTCTTTGATTGGTGCCCTGCATTGAGGTTTATGAAAGTTTGACTTGGGCAAATGAAATTAATCTTTAGTTGCTCATAAATTAATGGATTTTATGTCTATGTATTCTAACATTCTAGCATAAAACTAATAATAAAATAAAAGACATTTCATAATAATATTTAAAATAGATAATTCAGAATATAAAATATATTAATATAATTTTTGAAGAGATAAAATTATAAAAATATGATATTTATAAAATCAAACTAAACCAATAAAATTTCTATATCAAAATTAACTACTCATGCTTTCAAAGTATCCCACAACTTTAATTGCTGACTCTTTATTCGTAGGTGTCTCCATATATACATTTTCATCTACTCACACAAAGCAAGTGATTATTGCACAAACAAGACAAATAAACACAAGAGAGTAAACTAATTTGAAAAAGGAACAACATATATTAATAAAACATGTTGTATCACAATACAATGCTCTCCAAACAATCACATCATTATAAATCACATAATCAAAGACTATTCTAACTCAATTATCCAGATACATGCACTAATATCAGAGTCATTAGAGACATGCACTTGTAGTGGCCTCAACAACTCTATAGAGCCATTATCAATGGTTTACCCTACCACTTACAAGATTAATCCCCTTCACGTTTTAGGCCAAGGAAAATTCCTTAGACCAGGAACTCTTGCTACTGTCACCACAAAACCCATTCTAATATATATATATATATATATATATATATATATATATATATATATAT
>Ga0099822_1010441_pt1 | contig 11517 bp, 7 predicted proteins | sample CowpeawhiteBW_FD_76839 | JGI IMG/M metagenome (GOLD analysis project Ga0099822, IMG submission 76839) | Root nodule microbial communities of legume samples collected from California USA - Cow pea white BW | ecosystem: Host-associated > Plants > Roots > Nodule | place: USA: California | collected... | reverse complement strand
TTTCTCTTCTTGGTGCAAGTCCTTTCCTTCCAACAACATATTCAGTTGCTTGGCATTGGCTTAAAAAGTGAATTAGAGGTACATTGCTTTTTTGCTTATTCAACATTTGAATTTTATTTTTTGAGATGGTTATCTAAATAATGCAAGTGTATTGACTGCTATCTTCACTACTAAAAAAACTCATATTTTCTGCCAATTTTGTTTTGAAATTTTTTTTGTAGGAAATACTTATAAATTTTGTTATGAAAAAAAGATTTACAGGAAATTGCTGCCAATTTTCTTGCAAAATATTTTGTATAAAACACTTTTTGCAACAAGTTTTGTAAGAAATACTTGCGAATTTTATAATTTTGTAGGAAATAATTACTCACCAAGGAATTACCTGCCAATTAAAATTCTTAGAAAAAATAGCAGGAAAAAGTCTTTTCTTGTAAAATTTTTTAACAAATTTGAAAGAAAATTCCCATGTAATATGAGAATTTGTAGTAGTGCTTTCCCATTAAACTTCAATAACATTATTTATTACCTTCGATTGCAGATTTATCTCTCTACACAGAGAATACACTTTTGATGAATACTTGAAGAGAAGAAATCTTGCACATCATTGTGATTATTGTTGTTATATATTTGCAGTGTAACTTTTTCTAATTTTATTATGATCTTCATACTCCAAGTCCAATCTATGAATTATGTTATGATTCCTCGATATAATTTATTCTAGTTATGGAAGTTGATTGTTTTCAAGATTATTTCTACTTTTTTTTTATCAAATAGTGTGCTCATAAGATGTAAAATATAAATTTCTTTTATAAAAAATAAAATGTAGAATATATTTAATTAAAACTACAAGAAATATTTTATTAATTAAATTGTAAAATATAAAATATATCAGAATATACAGATTTTAAAATAAAATAAAATTATATTCAAATAAAGAATAAAATAACATCATTAGGCTCCAAAGAGTAATTATATATTGTTTAAAATTCATAAAAAGTTTTTGCGAATTTTCTTGCAATAGAAAAAATATACTTACAAATTTATTTTTGTAGGAAAAATTACTTGCGAATTTTTTTGGCAAGAAATTATCTACAAATTTAAAATATGCAAGAAAATTATTTGTGAAATGTAATTTGCAAGAAAAAATACATGCAAATTTTTAGTTTGATTTTTTCGTAGGAAAATTGTTGCAAATTTTTTTCATAAAAAATTTTGTTACGAATATTTTTTATAAAAAAATTTGCAAAAAATATCCTGTGAATTTTTAAATTTCACAATAATTAATTACCCACCTACCGATCAAAATTCGTAATAAAAATGACAGAAAACTCTTTTCCTACAATTTTTTGTAGAAAATTTGCAAAAAAGTTCCCCAGTAATAATAAAAATTCTAGTAATGATACCACAACTTCCTTTAATTTACAAATAACTTATTCAGTGATGATTTTACCCCCTCCAAATTAGGTAAATCATTCAACCATAACTATCAACTTGTAGTACAAATAACTTTGTATATATAATAGTTGTTTCATATATAATAAATTAAAATAACATTTTATTTTATTTTTCTTCAAATAAATATTATACGTAACGATTTTTCTCCATTTATTAAAATTTAATATCTTCAAGTTTATTTTATCTGAAAACCATTTTTTTTCTGAAAAAAGGAGAGATTATTTTCATCTGAAAAAAAAAAAAAACTGGGTATAGCCGTTTGACTTCAGAAAAGATTTTGGCGATATTTTTGGAGGATTCTTGATTTCCACATAATCTTCTTAGAAATCATAAACGCCGCGTATAATCAAGCAAGACTTGCATAATCTTCTAGGGTTGAGATGAGTTTGGAGTTCCAAGGATGAGATCATGTGTGTAAGTGTAATTACAACTAACACGCCTTCAATTAATACAAAGATTAATCGCCGGAAAACTATGAATCATTCAAGATTCCATTTCATCCATGTATCAGACACTACAGAACAAACCACGCCGACGCACGCGCTTCTTTGAAGTCATCCAGCTCCAACTTGTATCACTGACAGCTACTTACCCAAACATTTCTTTCTTCCAAAACAAACACAACAACGATAACATAACATAACATGCCTCATTTGTTAGCGTCAATCAAGGAAAATCCACAACACTCTACTAAAAATGTTCAACTTCAACAGTAACTTTGGTTTTTCTTTCACTGCGTCAAATTTCAGAGTTATTTGAGAAAAATTGAAGAAGCTGGAACGGTTTCTTAACCAACGAAGATATTGACAGAAAGAAGATGCTAAAATTTATTTAATTTTTGAGACAGGGGAAAAACAAGTCCAGCGACTATGTTTTCCTTGGCGTGCACGTGTATTTACAGAGACGAAGAATATAAAAAAGCAACGGAGAAAGATTAAAAAATTGACAGAATAAACTATGATTATACATCGTTATATAAATACTCAAACGAAATCACACGAAGCACCGCAAAACACACGAATCTTCTCTCTATTCCGTGAGAAGAAGATTGAAATAGAAATAAAAATGGTAGGCGTTTTCCGGCGTTCCCTCTCCTTCCCAAACAAAAATCCGAACCGTCCATCACAGAAACCGCACATATCTCACCACATCAGGTCCATCAGTCTTCCCTGCAGATCCCACCCTCTGATCTCCGAGATCAAGGACGAGATCAACGGTCTCAGATCGTGGGCCGCCACTTCCAAAGCCCAACAACAAACTTCCACGACCCTCTCCCAGGGCTTGACCCTTCTCAAGGACACCCACGAGACCCTACAACACATCCTCAACCTCCCTCAGACTCTAGAATCCCTCCGAAGCCACCCTCTCTGGCTCCAGAACCTTCTAGAAGATTTCCTCCGCTTCGTCGACGCCTTCGGAATCTTCCAAACATCCGTCATGGCTCTCAAGGAAGAACACTCCTCCGCCCAGATGGCCATAAGAAAACGCGACGACTCCAAGGTTGTCGCCTACGTAAAAGCTAAGAATAAAATCTCCAAAGAAATCGAAAACATCGTGTCCGTTCTCCGATGTGTCAGTCTTGCTCAACACCAACAACATTGCACGCAGCAGGCTCCAACGTCCCTCGTGGACGCTGAACTGAGACACGTCATCGCCGACGTCATGTCCGTGACGGTTTCCGTTTCCGCGGCGCTGTTCAACGGGATGGCAGCGTCGTTCGCGTCTCGAAGGTTGTCGTGGGCACAAATGGTGAAGCTGTCGAGAAAAGGTGGGAGGGTGAAGAAGGATCGTGAAGGCGTTGAAGAGCTCCGAGAACGGGATGTGGTGGAAATGGAAAATCTTCGGAATCTGAAGAAGAAAGACGATGAAGAAGTGAGATTGATTTTGAAGAAAATGCGGGATTTGGAGGAACGAATCTGCGCCATTGAAAACGATACCGAGAAAGTGTTGAGGGCTTTGATAAACTCTCGCGTCGCTCTGCTCAACCTTCTTACCCTTACACAGTAGATCCCATTTTTTTTTTTAATTATTTAGATTATTTTTTTGAAGAAGATATAGCAAACTTCATTCTTTTTAATGTACTTCCCTTACGAAATTAGATAAATTTTACGCTCTTATTCTTTGTAAACACACGTGTATGATTGGAACATATTGAATTTAATTCAAACAGATTAATTTTTTGTTGTATCCTAGGCTGTCTCCTTGGATAACCTTGGTTATGTTCATCATGATTGAGTAGTGTTTGAGTTAGTTCTCTGACCTATCTCAATTTTATCTAAAAAAAGAAGCCATTTTTTCCGAATTTGTGAGGAAAGTGAAGCAGATCTACATTTTATTTTAAACAATGATAAACTTTTGAAGCAGTTCCTAAAGTTTAATGTGATTGATCCACATGCATTGTGATTTATACCATAATATTTACAAAATGGGAAAGTTTGTTTATGAAATTAATTAATATTGCTCAAAAGGTATTGGGGGAGCGCATACTTTAATTAAAAGAAATAAAAAATTAATTTTTTGTTTTTGTTTTTATAATAGAATATTTGTAGCATTTCTCCACTAGAGCACTAGACATGGAAGCAAGTTTAATTGAGCATGTCTTAAGAACTAATAAGTCACATGTTTAACACCGTGGCCACCAATCCCTAAATAGAAGTTAAATTATATTTTTGAACCTTGCATATACATTATTTAGGAAAAGGAATATAGGAATAAGATTCCTTTTTAATAACATAAGAAAATAAAAGAGGAAATGGGTGATGGGTGATGAGGCATTAGTTATGCACATGGCATGTTGACGGTTCTTGATTGGAAGAGGACAACCCCAATTAATGACCTAAATGCCTAAACCTATAAATCATAAAAGGAAAATGTTACTTTATACCACTTGCATTGGTTGATAACTATCTGGGTCATTAAAAAAGTTAATTTTATATTTATAAAAGAATTTAAATAATAAAGTATGTGTTAAAAAAATGATAAATATAAAAATAATAATACACATGATAAAAAGGTAGCACGTTAAGGCTACTATCAGTGTTTGAAAATAATTGGACCACATGATTTTGCTATTCATAACACAACTGAACTCATGCAACTACTGGCTCCTTCTTCTTCTTAATCATAATAATAATTATTTCTTTTATAGTTTCAATCATTCCTTAATTATTAGGAGTGTTGCTGAAGAAAAAGAAGGTTTGTTTGCAATCATTGGTCCTCAACGTGTTTAATGAATACGAATTTTCCACCGGCAGAGACAGCCCATTTTCGCTCACGACAGTGTGGAATGGGCCTTCCTCTAGCAGGCCCAATTATCTAATCTAAACCCAGTGTGGTCCCTCTTAATCTTATTGTGTTAGTTCCAACTGTACACAAATGGTGTTGTAACTTAAATATATTATGTCAATTATGTTTTGCTTTGAAGAGGAATGGTCAAAAGTCAAATCCCACCCTTCAAAACTATTTACATTATTCTTTTAATTCCATTTTTATGGTTAAATTAGTAACTGAATCCCCACGTTTTAATGAAGGTTTGAAGTGGGTCTCTATAATTTATTTTTGAGTTAATTATGTTTTTATCTTTTTAACTTTCAGTAAAAATTGGAATTAGTTTTTCTTCGAAACTTTGACTCAATTTATTCCTTCAACTTTAAAATTGTGTGGATTTAGTCATTTTAACTAAATTTTGTTAAGTTTATTTGACATTTCAAACGTGTTTCATGATAGTTTCTTAGCTAATATTGAAGCAAAAATATGTTAAACGGTAAAACATCTCAAATGCTATGATGAAATGCGTCTAAAACGATAAATAAACTTAACAAATTTTGCTTGAAATGACTAAATTCACACAATTCTGAAATCGAATGACTAAATTAGGCCAAAGTTTTGAGGAGTAACTAATTCAAATTTTCACTTAACCCTTTATATTTTAATTAAAGCCTTATACGTTTATAATTTTGTGATTAAATTTGTTAAATTAAAAAAATATGTTTTTATTTATCGTAATAATACCATATAAGAAGATACACCGTTAATGATTCAACAGTATACAATGTATTTATAAGTTTTGATGATTATTGAGACAGTGTTGGTAGGAAACTATGCAAAATAATTCTGGGCATTTATGAATAACTAGCCGAATAAAGATGATATGGTGGATTGCTTTTGAATTGAAAATTTTGCCTACGATTAATAATGTCTTTGGCTGGAAATATATTGCATTAGGTGAAAGCGGAAAAGTTAGTTAACATTTAGGAATTAATGGGTAGTTGAAAGTCAAAAATTGGCAAGTAAAAAATTGTTGAATTAACTTATTGACTGTATAAGTGTTTGATATAATTATTTGATGAAAAATTTACAAATATAAATAGTACAAAATCAATTTACAAATATTATGATTTTATTTTGTTGATAAGGTATATTTATAGCATTTATTTTCAATTATACTTTTACAAATCAACCATTTGAGTTATAGATTTTTCAGTATTATATTATCTATCATTCTTAATGTGTGGAAATTTAATGTAAAAAGTAATAAAATAAATATTGTAAAGTATAATAGTTAAAAAATAATGTATTGTAAAATTATCAATAACTGATAATTAAGCAAAAAAGTAAAAATATTAGAGATTAATGAATTTTTTATTTGGGTTACGAAAAAAAGTAAAAGGAATGGTGTTTTTAATTTCCCTTTTATGATATTCTCTTGTCTATAGTTTGAAGCGTTCCAAAGAAATACATAGAGAAGAAAAAGGAAAATAAAGGAAGCATATCCTATGGAATAAAAGACGAATAATTAAAAATGAAAATAAACTGCATCATTAGAGCTTAAAAGAGATAGAAAAAGCCGTTAAATATAAGAAAAAGAATATATGTGGGATCCTTCGACATAATAGTCTTGTAAGCATGAGGAGAATGGTTTTACTAAAGAAAAGTATGAAGAGAATTGAAAGTAAGGTTATGATTATGACAACATGGCATAAAGTTATGGTTGTCTGTAAAAACGATTCATCCCCAACAGGACCATATCAGATGAAAACATAAATCTCTAACGACTTTATCTACTGACAACGACCCACCAAAAAAGCAACATGTCTCTCTAAACAAATTACAATTTCCCACTTATCATAATATGTTACGTATTTAGTAGCACACTTTTCCCATGTTTCTGTCGGATTTCGTGTTTCTCATTCTCTTTGTAATTTAATCTATGGCCTAACCTAGTTTTAACCTAGTTTAATATGGATTTGGTCGAATAAAAAAAGTTAGTTTTTTTCCTATATAGACCAAATTAAATTCGATTCCTTTTATCATCATGAATTAAACAGATTTGAATTAAATCTATAGGTCACTTTAACTTTAAGTGAAGATTGAAAGATGAAAAATGAAATTAGTTTCTTTCAAAACCTAATTCAGTTTAGTATCACAATTTAAAAAATCAGTGAATTAAGTCTCTTTAACATAATTTTGTTAAGTTTATTTGACGTTTGAAACATGTTCTATGATAGTATTTACATTTCTTATACTATTCAACACATTTTCACTTCAATATTAGCGGAGATAAATGTTTGAAATGTCAAACAAACTTGACAAAATTTGGTTAAAAAGACTAAATTTACACATTTTTAAATGTGAGAGACTGAATTTGTCTAAAATTTCGTAGAATAACCAATTATAATTTTCATTACAAGTTAAAAAGACTAAAAACATATTTAAACCAAATATAAAATATATATTAACCCTTGATCTATTAATAATTAATTTTTATTTTTTACTATAATTATTTACTATTTTTAATTATATAATTTAATAATTATATATTTTAAAAAATTATATTATTATTCAATAATATTTGAATAATTTTAATTTTTAAATTTTTTTGTCAATATTAGATAAATAAATAAACTTTAATTATATTACTCTAACAAAATAAATTAAGTCAATAAACTTTGATCGTATTATAATAATTATATTATAATACAATCAAAGTTTAACTCACCACTTCAATCACTATTAGATCATCACATCACATCATTTGAAAGAATCAAAATAAATGATCTAATGGTGATCGAAAAAATGAGTTAAAAAAGATGGATTAAACTATCTTTATCCTAATAACATAGTGTGGGTATGCGTGCGTATTCTCTATGTATTTATTTATTTATTGGAAAAGGTATTCCCTATCTATTTATTTATTTATCGGAAAAGGTTAAGACTTTACGTAGAATTAGGATGCAGAGCACAGAAGAAAAGATGAGGAAGCACACATGGTTACCACAATGAAAGGCGAGTTGGAATTCCACCCAACACTTTCTTTTGGTGTAAAGACAAATTTAATTTCCCATCAATGGCAAAGGCGTGCATTGGGAACTTTTTTATAAGTATAATATTTTTGTTTCCATTTCCATTATCTTCTCACCTTAATCATATTCATCATTTTGCCTCTTTACCAACCCTTGGACTTCCCAATGGCCTCATAATACTTCACTTTGAACTTAACCAACTGAAATCATAACGTTTGGATTCTTTCACTCATCCTCCTCATGATCGATAAAAAAGCTAGCAACTCATTGCCTTCACCTTTGGAGAACAATGATTGGTATTAATGGCGAAGTTGAAAATTGCTGAAAATTAACGGAGTGCTATTCTACTACCACGGTTTCCTAGTGTCCATGATTGGACATCAAATGGCATTATAATTTTATAATCACAATAAGATTAGATTTTTGGATTAAATATGTTTTTAATCTTTTAATTTTTAGTGAATTTTAGAATTAATCTATTCTGATATTTTAAACTAATTTAGTCATTTATCTTTCGAAATATGTAAATTTAGAATTTAGTCATTTCAATCAAATTTTGTTAAGTGATAGGTTTCTTTGATGTTTCATACGCATTTTAGAATTGTATTTAAATTATTTATAGTATTTGACACATTTTTGTTTTAATGTTAAGTTAAATACTATTATGAAATGTGCTTGAAATATCAAATAAACTTAACAAAATTTTATTAAAGTGACTAAATCTATGTATTTTGAGAGATGAATGACTAAATTGGTGCAAATTTTCAAAATAGACTAATTTTAAAATTCACTGAAAGGAAAAAAAATATATTTAACCCTACATTTTTATATATTTTTTAATGAATTAGGAAACTTAAAAGGTTAGCTTATAAGTCATACTAGTTCAATGGTTTTTTCTTTTCCTCGCGCCACCAATATTCTGTTTCAAACTATGTCAAATATGAAAAAAAGTTTCTATCGGATTTTTTAACCGACTTAGAAAACTAACTTCTTTCATATGTGAGTTCAGTACTGCCTATTATTACATAATTTCCTTATTAATTTTAAGATAAAAAGCTTTAAATATATTCCAAATGTCAGTATCGGATAGTATCTAAGTTTTTTTTTTAAATATACTTTCTTATTAGGGTTATACATTCGTTGACTATAATGACTTTTTCTAACAAAAATTTACCTAAGATATTAATATTGATATATAATATTAATGAGATATACGAGATTGACGTTCCGATCTAAAATCTTAAGATAGTGAATTGATGGATAAGTTTTATTATAAGGTGTTCAACCTTTTTATATTTATTTAATGTGAAACACATGAATTTTTAACCATCTTTTATTTAAAGGTGATACATTCCTTTTTGAGTTAAAGTATTACCAATCACGAGTATTTCAATGATTATATTTTGATACCATTGTTTTATCACAACAACGAAACACACTTCTCCAAAATCCTTCATAGAAAACATTTTAATAGAGAGAATAGTCACATCTAAGATTTTTCACTCATATTGTACTTGTTTGGGTCGATGACCAAGATAATCAATCTAACAAAATAATATTTTGAAAATGAATTCATCGAGAAGATTGATTAACAATAAGACACAAGTTCAATTTACATAAATAATTGAGACACTTAATCTAAAATCTTAAAGTAATGAATTTGTGGATTTTGTTCTTTATAAATTCTTCAATATTTTAATTTCTAACTAACCTAAAACATAGATTCAAATTTAAATTATCAACTGATTATGAGCATAGGGGTAAATGGTATCTATCTTTGTCATTCTCCAAATTTGAATATTATTTAAGATTGTATATGTAAAGGTATATATTAGGATACTTTGAAAATAAGACATATAATGATATGCTTATTTGTGTAAATTGATTTAAGGGAGATAGATGATAGATTTGATTGAATTAGAGTGTGAAGTTTGTGTTATTATTTTCAAGAGATTTAAAATGAAAATAAGTAAATTTAAAAGTAAAATTTTTGAAATTAAGTGAATAATTTGATTGATGCATAATTAAAAATTAAGTTTAATCGAAAGAAAAATAAAATTACTAAATTACTTTTTTGATGTTGAAAATAATTTAAAATTTTATTTAGATGAGTTAATTTTATTTCATAAAAATATTTAAAATAAAGTGAACACTTCATAAGATTTTTTCCGTATTTGAAAGATTTGTTTCGGAGAAGTTTGTATAGGATTTTAAAAAAATAATCTAAATCCGTATTTTTATTAGTTTTTGTTTTTCTAGTACAGGACAAACGGTAAAATAACATGGCGCTTTTCTTTTGGAATCAATTGGATTCCAATTTAATGTGAACAAATTGTTAAGAATAAAAACACATTATATTGTCTAAAAAACCATTTATAATATTATTATTAAAAAGTATATTTTGTAGTAATTAATCTTCGTCGACTAAAAAGAAACAAAAAAAAAATAAAGAAAATAGTAATAACTACTAATAAGTATCCAAAAAAAGGTAAACATAATAAAATACTGATAATTTTGAACGTCATTGATTAAGTTCGATTCTAAGTGAATATACTCAAATCAAACATTATCAAATTTGAAAAATTTAATTAAGATGAAATCTTACTAGGGTAAAAATCTAAATTAATTTATAATAAAATCAACCATTATCAAATTTGATGAATTCAATTAAGATGAAATCTTAATCCGAATCAATCAACACTCCTTTAATTTATAACCAATTCTTAACATAAAAACTCAATTATAGAAATGCATTCCAGTTAACATCTTAAAAATTTATTACCGTAAAAACTCTATACTATGAATGCATCCCCATTAAACTCTTAAAAGGAAAAGGCTGTAGTGGCAACTTTTTAAAAGTACGATAACTATTAAAAAAATATTCCTATTCAGACATCACCTTCTTACAATTACAGTAATATTTTTGGGAATATATGGTCCAAGAAAAGTACTAGTAATTCAACTTATTTAATAATTCGTACTATTCACCAACATGGTAATTTTATTTTTTAAATGTGTTTGAATTTGATTAACAAAAGACACAGAGATGAGTTGTGAAAAAGAATAAAAGAAAAAGAAGAAAAACAACATGTACGACAAGTTTCAACTTACCGTGTTTTACTTAAAAAGACTTGTTGTCTTTTTTTCCTTTTTCTAGCAAATATTCCACAAATTTTGAATACATCTAACGGCGATAACTGTAGTTCGCGTCACCTTCTTCTAGTTATTGTTTCTTTTCTTTGCTTAATGGAGCAATTTAATATTTAAATATATTAAAAGTTATTAGTTTATTCATGGAATATATAAAAAAAAAAAATCTAGAATCATGTTTTACTATTAAGTTTTATGAAGCGCAATTTTAAAGATTATTTTATCATCAAATTACAAATAAAAAATATATAATTTTCCAGTTTTATAAAATTATCATCACTGAAATATAATTTTAAATATCAAAGTGGCATTAAATAGCGAAATATTTTATCATTATGTTATAATATTAGTAGTACTAAATTATTTATATCCTTTCACACATTTTATCTATTTTAACGGTTCTAGGACAAAATTACATTATTGTTGAATTACAGTGGAGTAATAATAAACAGTGAAATGAGAAGAGAAAGTGAAAAAAAGAAAAAAAAAAAAAAAAACAAAAAAACAGAAAAAAACAACAAAAAGGAAAAAAAAAGAGAAAAGGAAAAAGGGGAAAGAAAGAGGTAACGTAAGGTCTCTTGTTGTCAGACCCATGCATGTTATGCTATCA
>Ga0099822_1010439_pt1 | contig 11518 bp, 6 predicted proteins | sample CowpeawhiteBW_FD_76839 | JGI IMG/M metagenome (GOLD analysis project Ga0099822, IMG submission 76839) | Root nodule microbial communities of legume samples collected from California USA - Cow pea white BW | ecosystem: Host-associated > Plants > Roots > Nodule | place: USA: California | collected... | reverse complement strand
ATATATTAATATATTTTTTAATTTTATAATATATTAATATATATATATAAATATAATTTTTATATTTTTAAGTGTGTTTAATATATATATATATATATATATATATATATATATATATATATATATATATATATATATATTATGAATTAAATTAAATATGATTCACGTAATTTGCAGGTTAAACGAGTTTAAATGAAGTTGAAAATAAGTTAATTTGTGATCTATCGACAATAATTTTTTATAATATTTTTTTCATCAGTTATTTATTATTTTTAATTATGTAAATTGAAAATTTATATTTTTAAATAGTTAAATGTTGTTTAATATTGTTTGAATATTTGTTTTTTCAATTATATAATTTAGTTATAGAGGTTCACACTTTGATTTTTATTTACTATATTTATAATATCACTTTTGAATTACAATGTTTGATGAAATAGGTTAAAATTTTTATTTTATTTCTATAAATAGAGGAGTCAAGTAAACAATTTACTTTGATTGTACCATAATAAATATGTATCGAAACTAACTATAAAATTTTATAGCTTAAAAAAATAAATTGAATTGACTTACTTTAACTTCAACCAAGATGAACTAATCCATATAAACTAAATTGACTTATTTTAAGACCTTAAAGTACCAAAGTTCAGAGAATCACAAAGCTCTTTACTTCACGATTCGATCTTTAATTCCAAATAGCTCATGTTAATATCATTCAAATCTGAGATGGATTGTGCATGTAAAAAATATTTTGAAGCTCAAGTGAGATATGTGCATCAAATGATAATAAATGTTGTAATAACGAATGTTACTTGATTATCATCTCGTGAACAATGTTATTTACATTAGGTATATGGGTTTTTACCTTGTTAGACATGAATAACTTAAATGATTACCTTAGTTAATTTGTTTAGGATTCCACTTATCTATTTTATGTTTTAACCTATGTTAATTACAGTTGACTGTTATAACCTTGACCGAAATATCATATCCAACATTATGTGGTGTTGTCCGATATGACCTTGGTCATCTTTGACACAAAATGAGATTATACCAGATAAACATTTATACAATTTGAGATGATCTTGGGTATTTAAGCCAAAATAATCTTGAGTATAGAGTCCAAGATAATGTTGAGTAAGTATAGTACAATTACAAATGGACATTTATATGTGTGATAATAAAATAACTTAATCATGGTAATTAATCTCAAAATTTGCAAAAAAAAAAAAGTAAGTGTTGTAAATTACTTACAGGTAAGGTATGTGTACACTACAAAAAAATTTGAAATTGCCGACAAATATATTTTTGTCTATAAATTTGAATTACCGATTTTACCGACAGATTCTCAAATTTTAATTACCGACAGAAAAATCTGTGTGTAACATAGATTTTATTTATCGACAGAAAAATTTGTCGGTAATTCAACTTTTTTTTACCGATAAATTTACCGATGGATTTTTCTGTCGATAAAACAAATGGAAAATTTTCTGCCCATATTTGAATTACCGACAAATTTTCTCGTCGATAAATTCGTCGGTACTACATAACTCAAAATTCATCGATAAAATCCGTCGATAATTTAATTTTTCTTATCGACGAATTTACTGACAGAAAAATTCGTGAGTAAAAGAAACGAAATTTTTTTTGCCCAAATTTGAATTACCGACGAATTTTTTTGTCGGTAAATTCGTCGATAATTTAATTTTCTTTTATCAACGAATTTATCGACAGATAAATTTGTCGGTAAAAAGAGCGGAAATTTTCTCCTCCAAAGCTCACCTTATAAGAAGACGAGAAGAAGAAGAAATAGGAAGAAAAAGAAGATGACAACGGCGAAGAAGAAAATGAAAAAAAGAATTGAAAGAGGGACAAGGAAGAAGATGAACAGTGCAACAAATTTACCAGCAAATTTTTTTGTAATTACCGACAAATTTTTCGATCGATAATTACCGATAGATTGTTTATCTAGTTCCTTAAGTAATAGAGCTTATTGTTCAAGTCATAACTTATAATTTGAGTTTGAGTGAAGAGTCAAAACAACCATTTATCTTCTCTAAAATTAAGTGCTCAAATGTGGAAGAGGACAATTTTTTTTTTTTGTTTTCACGTTCAACTAAATCAAGTGACAAATGATCTCTAGAATAATAAAGAAGACAACAATATTTTTCCCCTATAAGATTATCACTCTCAAATAATGTTGAGACATTTAAATGAATAAGTATGTTAGTCAAGTATAATATTCCACAACTTGGATGAGAGAGTGTAGATAATTTTTCTATTTTCAAGTAAAAAATATTGCTTAAACAAAAATAACACATTCAAATGACACTTTCTCTGTTTTAATGGTTTATGTTTACTAAATGATAATTTAAATGATAATCGATCAAAATAACAAAAAGTCATGCCTATGTGTTTGATCGAATGATGAGAAAAGTTATAATTATTAGTTAAGAATTAACTCTTTTTTACTTAACAGCATAGTAATCTAAACATTATAATTCGATCTTTTATTATTTAAGGACATAGTAATCTAAACCTTATAATTCGATTATGATTCGATTTACTTTAACAGAAACTATGAACATAAACTTGTTTGCTTCCGCAGTTTTACTAACAATAAAAGTTTAAGAACTCATTGATAAACCTGTTTAGCCCTAATGCACTATAGTCTATAGGTCAACCCAGATATCAATCAAAGGAATTATGGAATCAATTACAACATTAAATCACTCTGACTGTGATTAAAAACAGTAAACAAAAGATGGGCAATTAAACTGTAAATTTAGAACAAGGTAGTAAAAAGAAAAACTGTGTTGGTGTATGTAAACTGAAAATTAAAACAAAATATGAATTGTACTAAAACTGAACATGGTAAAATCAGAAAATGCATGCAATCTTTTGAAACTAAACAATAATATTAAAATAGGACAATAATTGAACAATTGAAACTGTAAATGCAGATTTATACAAGATGTTAATTCCAGCTAAACTATAGAAACGGAAAAGAAAGTGCGGAATCAAAAACTAAATCAGTGGAACCACAAATGTAAACAGCTTTAGACCAAAACAGAGAAATTAAAATCAGAACTAAACATTGTGATTTTTTATTGACTGAAAGGAACATTGCAGAATCGAAATTGATACAGAACTATGCAAATTGAAATCTGAACTAATGAATTAAAAATGAATCCGAGTGCAAAACCGAAGCTAATGTGGGAATATCTAAAAAAAAACTGAAAAACCTGACTTCTAAATTGGAAAAAAAAAAACTGTAAAACAAAGAACTGGAATTGTAACTGGGGATCAGATTCACATATTGATACTGATGTGGTTCAACACAGAAAACTGAAATACAGAGCTAGAAACAGAAATTGGCCTGGAGAAAATCAGTGCAGAAATGTAAGAACAGTGATAAACTGTAAAATCTATTTTAACTACCACAACGAAAATGAAGATAAACTGTAATGTAAATTGAAAGCTGGTATAAAGAGTACACGCGCATATAAAAGGAAGTAAAGGGCAATGCATTGAATTGAAAACAGAATCAAAAGTACAGAAACTGAATTGAAAATCAGAAATATCAAAAAAATAAAGGGTAAAGTGAAAATGACAGAATATCAATCAAAACCATGATCAATCAATCTTCTCTATTCTTGACTGCTAAGAGTTCAAACTCTTAGAACATGAAGAACACCAAAACCAATTGGTACACAGATTTTAATCACAACTCGAGAATTAAAGAAGGCAAGAATGAAAACCAGACTTCACATGATTACGTTCATATTCTTCATAATTCAGAACTCTGAAGAGATTGAATGTAAATTGCAGAAACAAACTACAAAAAAATATTAATGTTCTCAAAGACTACATACATGACAACTGATATCTGATGTGCAACCAAACATTATAAGAAAAGTGTAACTAACAACCTCGGCTTCCTTAGATTGTTCCCTTTGAAACACTCACTAAGAAGGAGCCATTTACATACGATACTAAGCTAAGAGTTCTTCGACATATACAAAATCATTGAACAGAGGCGTCAAACCAACATCGAAATCCACAGTAACATCAAATGGCATAGATTGGATTTATTTCTGACTCATCAGAATATGAAAGACGCAACGTTCCTTCTTTCTTAGACTTCTTCTCTTTCTTCCTCTCTCTTCGGGAGCGTTTGGATTTGACCACATAGTATGTCATGGTACCCAGAATACCACCCATTATGATGCCTCCTATAACTGTAACGAGTATTGCAGCCCACTGGCTGCGCCGACCAACTACTATGTAAGAAGCTGTAGTGTATGAAACAGAAGTACATACAGAGGCTAACCACATCATCTTGTTGATTACCTCCACAACCTTTCTCTCAGCCTTTACCTCCCCTCTAACAATGGTGATTTGAACCAACACCACTGCCAATGATGTAAACAGCGCCAACGCATTAGATATGAAGAAGGCCTTGAATGGTGCAGTGTGTACCATCACTGCCATCCCATTATCATAATCCCCACCGGGAACTGTGAAAAGTGCTGCAAATGCAACCGCCGCAAATAGCACAGCAACCACCGTTACTGAGTTGCCGGCGTTGTTGACTCCAGCCCTGTGCAACTTGCGTAGCTCGTTCTCAATCCCACTCACATTCCTGTTTGTTTTTCGAGTCTGTTCCAGCTGAAAATAGACATCTTTCTTAATCTGTGTCATGGTTTTCCTCAGCTCATCCCTCGGTTGGTTGAGATCATTGGCTTTAACTGCGCCATAACGAATCAGACACTCTTTGATCTCCAGAATTTCTTCAGTTATCGGAAGCCCCTCCGCAAGGTCTAGAGCTGTCTTGTGTTCTCTTGTCAAGGTATTCACATTGGTGTCAGGAAGAAGTAACAGCTCTTGCACTATCTGCACCAATGTTCGTAAGTCATTAGTTCAAACACAGTTTTTATATCAGAAATATGAAAAACTTGAAGTGAAGGCATTATGATATATACCTCTACCCTCTTCTTCCTCGTGGCTACGTGCAATGCAGTGTTGCCAAACCTGTCAGGGAGCATGACAATGGCTGCATCCGCATCCAAAATGAGCTTCACGACATCACAACTAATCCCTTTGACAGCCATGTGCAGTGCAGTTTGTCCTTTTTTATCAGTTCTTCGAGCAAGTTGTGGATCCTTCTGCAGCAGTATCTTGACTACAGCCACATGGCCCTGGCGTGCGGCTAAATGCAGAGCATTCTTTCCATTGGCCCTTGTCATCTCCAACTGAGTAGGATCCCGAGACAACAACTCTTGAACAACATCCGCGTGCCCTCGTGTAGCTGCAGAGATCAGAGGCGTTGAATTTGACTGAGCAAACGTTTTAATCAACCCAGGATCATGCTCTAGTAGCACCTGCACAATGGCTGCCACAATAAAATCCACAGTTGTAATGTTGAGTCTCTCTTAATAAACTTCAATAAAATTCTCTTGGTGTACTGAAACTCATTGGTTCAAAACCAATGTTGCATGAACAGTGAGGGCATACATGCATGCATGCATTCACGTATACGTACCAAGATGACCTTTGCTAGCGGCGATGTGCAAAGTGTCAAAGCCGGAGAGGTTTTTGGAGGAAAGGGATTCGGCGGTGGAGTGAGGGAGGAGCTCGAGGACGACGTCGAGGTGACCCTTTTCCGCGGCGGTGAAGAGTGCTGTTTCGCCGAGGTCGTTGACCTCGTTTAAGATGGCGTACCTGATGTGGGCAACCTCGGAGTCTAACTCGAAGGTCCCCACTAAGACGGAGTCGATCTCGGCGATGATCTGGCGGACGGCGGGCAAGTCTCCGCGCTGAGCGGCGAGGTGGAGCTCGGTGTCGTTGTTGCGGCCCGTTACCTGCTTGACATACTTCTGGCGGGGTGTGTCGGGGCGTTTGTTGGAGTTGGAGAGAAGGAGGGCCTTTCCGGAGGCAGAGAGGAAGAAGGTGGAGCTCGGGGTGGTGGAGGGGGTGGGAGTGATGGGTTCGGAGAGAGGGTCGCGTTGATGAGGGTGGAGTCGGCGAAGGTGATAACGGCGATCCATGATTGGCCGCACCAACAACCAACGTGGTGGTGGTGGTGGTGGTGGTGGAGGTGGTGGTGGTGGCTACCCCCATTCTACAATGCTCTCAACACAACACCGCTTCCATCGTCTTCGTTTGATGAGTTGCACCATAAGCGGTAACTCCCTTCCCCAATATCGTTGATTTGTTTGTTCGTTACTTTCTTCCTTCTTTCCACACACCAATTAACACTATTTTCTTATTTTTAATCTTACTTTATTGTCTTCAACTGTTTTAATTAATTCACTTTAATCTAATTAATTATCTTTTTAGTCTTTTAAATTTCAACTAAACTTCAAAATAATTGTATTTTAGATTTTAAGTATTAAAATTAGATTCAGTTATGATTTTAAGAGCTAAAAATATAATTAACTTATTCAACTTTACGGTTTTTTAAATTCAACAATTACGAACTGATTGTTTGATTTCAGTTTTGTTGTAGTTTTTTTTTTAAATAATTTAAAAGAAATAACAATTTGAGTTGTAATTCTTTAAAAAAATAAATAAAATAAAAAAAACATAATTTTAAGGAAGTAATAGAATCAGATGAGACTTCCATAAATTTAAAAGTTATATCTCAATTATTAGACCTGGATGTGAACAAAATATTCAGAGGTTTCAAATTATATATTTTTTTTTAATTCATTATATCAGATTATAATAACTTTAGAAAGTTGTTTTCAATTGTTTTAGATTCACATGAAATTTCTCGGGTTTTATTCATGTAAATGCATTTTTTTATCTTCATCACAAGTCTTTTCCTTAAAAAAAAAGAATCAATTATTTTATTTTTTATTATAATTTTTCTAATATAAATTTATTACTACTCATCTATTTAGAAAAAGATAAATTTATCACTTTCAAGTGATACACATAGTAATACACAATAAACAAATTTATCACATACAAGAATAAAACATATTGCTTTAAAAAAAGTTAAAAAAAAATTAATCCGTTTAAAATGTTTCTTTTAACTTCTTAAGTCCACCCTGATGTAATTTTATTTTAAAACTAACGTGGGATTGAGAGTGAAAATTAAAATAAAAAGTAAAATGGAAGAAAGAAGTGGAGATGTATAAGAAAGAAACGAAAAATAAAAGAAAATAAAAACTATGCACGAAGTTTTTAAAAAAAATTAAAAATTTAATATAAATAATATAATAATATATAAAAATAATTTTAAAATAAATATTAAAAATTGAATAAAGGAAATGAGAGAGTTGTGATTTCCTTAATCATATCTAAAGTCCGCCAATGATCATTACACTTCTCACAATAGAGATAAGGAAAATAATTTTTTAACATTTAAATTTTGACAATTTTCTCTTATAATTTAAAGTGTCATCTTTTAAGTGATTTTTTACTTTTTCATTTTCTCATTTTTGTATATTTCAAAATCACTTAAAAAAGACCATCATAGATTATAAAAGAAAAATGTTGAAATTTAATTTGTCAAAATATCATTGTTTCTAATAATGTACATATAAACTCTTCTAATCGTCTTACCCCTATGTGAGCTTCCTTATTCTTACATCTAAATCTCTAAACATCCAAACATAGATAAACAAGAGGATGTAAACATCCAGAAGTCCCTCAACCTTCACCAAATATCGATATTTGGAAGTTTTATAATCTTTAATATCTTGAAGTCACACAACTTTCACCGGATGTCGACATTTAAAAACAAATTATTAAAAGTCAACATCTAAAGGCAATTTGTTCCAGAAAACTATACACTAGAAGTTTAGATTTGGAACTTTCTTCTCCAGAAGTCGACGTTCATATACGTTTAATGGTGTTTGGGAGTGAGGTCTACGCAGTTAGGGTTTGATAAGGTTCGTATACATTAAATAGGAAAGAGGGGTGAGGTTGAATATTTTTAAAATTTTACTGCTGTTATGGTCAAATGATCAAGATTCTTTTAATTTGGAAAGTATTTTTGGGGTGCTGAAGAAATATTGAAGATGCAAGAAGAAACCCCGAGAAACATAGTTTAACCCATACAGAGTGTCCCCAAAACAAATCCATACCCAGGCCCAATCCTTTCTCAATTACCCAACAACACCGGTTAATTTTCATGTCAGTATAGAAAGAATGTTTCTTACTAAAATTTATATATGACAAACATATATTAAAAAAATTAAAAAAATTAATTATTAATAAGCTAATAAATAATTCGTATACATTTTGGTTAATCTTTTATTAATTTTTATGTTATTATTCATTTTCATTTTTTTTTATACTTCTCTTTTTTTTATCAAAGTAAGTAAGAATGACAAAAACAGATAAGTCAAATCAATTTTTGCCCAATTTACCGTTAATTCGTCAAAAAACGGGATGTGGAATGGTCCATCATAACAAAATAGGTCAGAAAATTTGATCTGTTCCTGTCAAAAGGTAGGCTAATGGGCTAATGGACGATAGGCCCACTCCGAATTTTTCTTTTTTTACAATTTATATATGTATGTGGCAATTTAATCATATGATTATTTCTTTTTATATTTTAATTAGTTAATCGATGTCTTCAGACCAATTAAAATAATAATTAATTCTTTTTATATTTTAATTAGTTAATTGATGTCTTAAGACCAATTAAAATAATTAAAATTTACTTTTTAACATTATATTAAAATCATGAATTAGAAATAATCTCAACAATTATTTATTTGACATATTGTATTATATATTGTCAGAAAATTTATTGTTTATTAAATCTATTAATCTATACAATCTATTAATGTCTAATCTCACTAATTTGAGTTAGATTCATAATATATTTCTTAACTTTATATATTAAATTATTTTATTATAATTAATAATTAAAATTTGATTTATAATTATTTATTCTTTAAGTTATAATATTATTATATATCTTTATCCTATAAATATTATAATACAAAAAAATTAGCATACCAACATATTCCATCTTTAACCTATTAATTTGACAAATTAAAAAAAAGGATCAAAGCATGTTAGTAAGTTAAAAATACCAACTTAAGCCACAATTTTTAATAGATTGGAGACTCACTTTGTCGCCTTCGCCAAAAGATATTGAAATTAACAAAACACAATATATACACAAAAAATCATCATTGAATCCACATAATTATTTCAATTATTTTATTTCCTTTTTTTCTGATGCAAATACGTGAACTTCAAGTAAAGGAGGACAACAAAACTTTGGTCCTTCAATTGTAAATTTTCTGTTGTTTTATTTTGAACTATCAAGCTCGGGTCATCATCATCATCTAGAACTATCTGAGGATTTAAAACAATTTTAGTTTTGAACAATGATTCAAGACGTTTGAAGTTTGATAATACAAATAAAATATATTAATTGGAATAGCTATTGCAATATATATATTAAGGACCACATTGAAATGACAAAAACTTGTTACCACTTCCACGGTTGGTGATTGAAGATAGAAATGAGGCTAAAAATAAAACATATGAACGTGATGGTTGGAAAAAATGCACCTTCAATGGCTCAAAATATGATCGGAAATGACCCGGTGTTGTATCAAATTATAAAACCACTACTTTTGGAATTATTGGAGTCACTAGTTTGAAGACAAAATTATTTTTCGCGTTTGTGTGGATAATATGCATTTTTAAATATCTACCAGAATCGGAAGGAAATGTCTTAAAAAATTACGAGTTCAACAACTTATATCCACACTTATAATTCTACACGTTTAAAAGTTATTATCATATATATATATATATTTATTTATAATTCTACCAATAGAGTTTTAGTGGGAATCCGGTTCTGGATATGAGAGTGACCCAAAAGAAACAATAAAACAAAAATCAAAATTCCTTTTGTTTTGGTTGTGTTTTTCAGAAGATTTATGCGAATTTGGGTTTGGTGTGAAGGAATAATGTCATTTCACATTCGAAATCGAAACGAGACAAAAAATATTTTTAAAAATAGTCTATTAATGTTTTGTAAATATTTATTATATTAAAATAAAAAGTAAATATTTTATCATAATTTATTTTTTATTATATAAATTTTTTTTTATAAAAATATTATATATTAATATAACAATATATATATATATATATATATATATATATATATATTATATTTGTACGTCTTTATTCACAAATCTTTGCTTGCAAGAAAGTTTTCAAAAAAAATTGTATTGATTTTCGTGTTAAGTTACATGGTATTCGTACTTTCATTATAAATTCATTTTCAATTACTTTAGTCGTAGCATCCAAACAAGAGTGTAAAAGGTATAATTTTCTACTTTTCTTTTTAGGAGTGTAAATTGTTTACTATCATTGGAATTTTTTTTGACAAAGTTGATGCAAAAAATTCCAAGTTGTCGTTAAATGAACAGATGTCAATCATTTTGAAACAGTTGAAATTAAGAAGTAATATAATTCTGTAAATCCATAGTTATGTTAATACAAATACATCATTTTATATAATTATTTTACTAAATATTGATAACGACAATTATACTATATTTAATGTATGTATTACGAAATTTAATAAAAATATCATTAATAAGTTATTAATGTAAATAGGCTATAATATAAGAATCATGAAAAGTGAGATACCATTAGACTCATTGGATTAATCAAGTATGAAAAAAAAATACTTACATATAATACATGTATTTTCGTATATAACGTCAGTTCTTTATCAAAAATCTTGAACAAAAAATTGATTTGTATATTTCAATTTCATATTTTTTGTTCATACCATTAGCACAATTATAATAGTTTAATATTAATTTGCTTATTATCTATTTGGATCAATTATTTTCATTTTACCTGCATGTGATATTTAACTCAAGATATAATTGACGTTTTATTCACATTTTATCATAATGCTTTATTAATGCGTTAAAATATAATCAAATTAATATTTTTTTTATGGAATAAAATTTATTTATGTTCAAGAATTCTATTAAAGCTTTCATATTCTCAAATTGAATACTTTTCTTTTTAACTTCTATCTAACTTTTAAAAGCCAATTATCTTCTTCTTTTTTTATAGAAGTGGGTATATATTTTTTATCGATCGAAATTTTTACTCGAGTAATTGTTTTTCTTCATTTTTTATTTCAGTTGTTTGTGGAGGTTTTTGTTATCATATGTAAGATTAAAACAAAAATAGATGATCTATGTTAGATTAAATCTCTAACTTTTCTAAATTTTAAAAACAATTGTTCGAAGAAAACAGGAATTAAGCCAGGGAGACTATTAATTACACTTTATTTTCAATTGATTTTTGATTTGATATGTTTGATCTATTGAGTTGAAATTGGATGAAAAAATATGATATGTTAAACTCCTACTCATTAATGCCTACAATATTACATGTGATTCTAAAGTTATATAAAAAAATATGCAAAACTTAAAGTATTTTAATATATATATATATATATATATATATATATATATATATATATATATATATATATATATATATT
>Ga0099822_1010433_pt1 | contig 11520 bp, 7 predicted proteins | sample CowpeawhiteBW_FD_76839 | JGI IMG/M metagenome (GOLD analysis project Ga0099822, IMG submission 76839) | Root nodule microbial communities of legume samples collected from California USA - Cow pea white BW | ecosystem: Host-associated > Plants > Roots > Nodule | place: USA: California | collected... | reverse complement strand
GAAATTGAATTCCTTAAGCACATGCATAACAATATATCTGCCATCTAATTGAGTTATAAGACAAGGAAATGTGAGAATTAAAGTTCGATTGTCGAGTGTCAATTACATGAAGGTACTTACAAATATATCTACAGATTCTCAACGAATAATGTGTAAGCAATGTCAGAGGACTGTACAAAAGAATAAAGAATCAAAGAATAAAGGTATCTTTTGAGATGAAATGAAATCCCAATTAGAAGAGCTTGCTGGCGAATTCATCTACGGCTATACCTTCCATGCCACAGGAAGCAGATTTTGAGGCAAGGCGTCTCAACTCCGAAACGCTTCTTCCCAACTTGATTGCCACCTTCATTTCAAATACCTCACCGTTTTCTCTTTTCTCACTGTCTTTCTCTTCAAGCGTCTCCCTAATCGTCTCTTCCAAAAGTGTGAAGAATCCACCACAGTTTCTGTACATTTCGAAGACCATGCCCACTTGGCCACCGTGCTCAAATGCATTAACCGCTGAAGCCAAGGAGCCAGCGAGGAGAGGCACTAATGCAGCCAATGAGCCATTCCCCAGAAACGAAGACCCCACTGCTGCTATCCCACTCAGCAAAGGCCCCGCAATTGCAAGACTCTTGCTCACCTTCAACGCTATGTTTCCAAGCCTCTCATACTCCTCACTGTCTTTCTTCTTTATCACTTTCATCACTTCCCTCAACTCCTTTTCAAGCTCTTCACTCCATCCATTCTTACTCCTTTTGCTTTCTTCTGTTCTACTTCTTCTCTGGGATTGAGACGAAGGCCACCAGACCGCAGGTTCATATTTTGCGGGAAACTTGTCAAGCATGGCTCCCAACAAGGGGAGTGGGTAAGCTCTGTCGAGTGCCAGCACCTTCTCCATTGAACTCTTCACATCTTTCTCTGTGGGATTTCCAATTGCGATTAGGGTTTGGATCTGGGTATGAAGCTGTTTAAACAACCTTGTAGCATTGCGCTGCTCCTCGGCGAGTTGTGAGGGCTGGATTTTGTTCATGATGAGTGACATTCCAGTGGCCGCGGAAAACAAGAGAGTGGATGATAGTTTCAAGGCCAAAAGCGGTGCCCCAGCGTCAGCAGTGGTGACTGCAGCAACACCAGCCATGGCTGTGGCAGTGAGAGTGATGATGTTGACGGAGTTAAGAAGAAGAGTATTCCAGTTGTTTCTTTGTTCGCCGATGTTTGCGTGCATTTGAATTCTGTCAGCGACTTCCTCCAGAATTGCGTAGAGTTGAACAGTGGGGTTATTCGATTTGTTGGTGGGACTGAATAAATCTTGATATATGTGTGTGGTAACGACATTCTTCTCTAATGGAATATTGTGTTTGGACCCATTAATTTGATGAATGCGCAGTGTTGTTGATGGTAGTTTTGGGACGGAATAAGAGGGTGGTGGAGGGTTAGGGAGATGGAGAGAAGCGTTGATTGTTGTTAGAGAAGAAGAAGAAGACGAAGAGAGTAAAGGTGCGGTTTGTAAAGAAGCCATGGGATGTGTGTGTTGATGAGATTGAGTTTGAGATGGGAAGAGGTTGGAAATGTTGGAGATGAGAGTGAGAATGAGAATGAGAGATAGGTGTAGGGTTGGCGTGTATATATATAGAGGGAGTGAGAGAGAGACATATTCAAAGGAAGAAGTCACGTATAAGGAAAACGTTGACCAAAATAAGGGACAAAACGGCATAAGATTAGACTTGGCCTTGGTGTGATGGCGGACTCTTTCAGCCTCAGATTTTGGTGAGTTCGAAATTTCAACATCTTAACCTTCAATGCCAGACGCATTAAAGCCACCAACAACGCCATCAATGTTAGAATGTCAAATCAAACAATATGTTATATTTAATTCACTTGGTCGCAAGTCAATTCATTTGTAATTTTTAATTAATCTTTCTCAACTGTTAGTTGCAAGTGTCTCTAATTAAATTTTTATTGTCTTGATCAGGAACCGTGGGAAAATAAAAGGTACTGCATAAGCAACTCAATTAACTGTGTTTTAATTGTAATTTTTATAGGGTAGTGTTTCTCTCTGGTCATATCTTCACGCCTAAGTGTGAGGATCTGAAAGCTCATATTGATTTACTACGGATTGAATTAAAAATGAGTTAGTCCAATTCAACTTATGATGAGTTAGAAATTTTACAATCGAGTTCAATCTATTAAGGGTTGTTGGGTTAAGTGAATTAGTTTTATTTGTTATTTAAATTCAAATTAAGAATTTTTAAAATTTAGGTGGGTTGGTGGGTCAATTCACATAACCCGACTAAAACTCGTATAATCCATGGGTTAAATGAGTTGAATCCGTTTTGATTCGTAGTCAGTAAAAAAAAAAATTTTCCAATCCTGTCCGGCTCGAATTTGTAGTGAGTCAGGTTAGCTCCCAGATTTCGACTCACTTTGACATATCTATTCATGCATAGTATTTTGGAGAGTTGAGAAAACTTTCTATATATTGAACTGATCATATTGTTGAGAGATAATGAAAATTATTTTTATGAAATAAAAAATTCTTAACAATGAAATAAAAATTAAAGAACAAAGAGAATAAAGAAGATATGTTTTTATATATTTATTAAGGCTTAAATACCTTTTTGGTCCTCATTTTCGTAGTATTTGTTGCGGATGGTCCTCATTTTTCCTCATTTTGACAGAATGTTTAAAATAGTCCTCATTTTTACCGAATGTTTAAAATGGTCCTCATTTTCGCAATTCGTGTTTTATTTGGTCTTTTTCTGTAACGCCGTTTAAATCATTAACGGAACATTGTACAGGTGGAACAGTTTGTATTAGGGTGTGTTACGTGTACTGTACAGGTGTGGTAATTAGATATTTGGGGATAAATAAATGAGCTAGAGTTTTGGTAAGGAATGTCTGGACAGTTGGTGAGTGTTGGCAATCTTGTTCCTCCATTCTCAATTGGTATTGCTACAATCTTCTTCTTCCTGCAATCCCATTATATAGGTATGTTACAGTCTCAATCTTCTTCCTTTACCTCTGGTTATAATAGTTGGAGACAACCGTGTTGTATCACTTCGTGCACTGTTGATGGTTCAACGAGAAATGGATTAACCCCGATTTGTAGTTGCAGAGAGATGACAGCTTTGAGGATGACAATAACTCCAAAGAATATTGGTAGAAAATTTTGGGTACAATCTGTTTTTATTTTGTGTTAATAATAATTGGTTTTAATTTTTGGTTTGAAAAGGATGTCATTATCATGACACAAATGAGGCAGATTAATGATTTGGAGAAGTCATTGAAGGTTAGAAGAGGCTGCAATTAGTAATAGGGTTCACTTGTGTTGTTATTCTATTATTCGTACTGTTATTGTGTGTAATCTTTTAAAGTTCAATCTTTGTACTATTGTTAAATGAAGAAATGAATTAGTTGGATTATGTTGATATTAGTCCCAACATGTTAAAATGGCATCTTAATCTGAGCATTGAAGTAAGTGATATTGATCTAAGCTTGGGAAAAATTAAATTGATCTAAGTCTGGAAGAAGTTAAATTCATAACATTAATTCATCCCCATCAAAATGCACTACATCAATGTTTGGCAAAAGTGAAATTGAACGAAGTTTAAGGAAAGTCAAAATGCAGTACATCAATAATGAATTCTACATCAAAAATTTCAAAAAATAACTAAGACATTTGTAGCTGCTATCATGGCCTCATCCTAAACTGCTGAGATGGTTCTTCTGGTGTTGGTAGTGATGTTGCTTGACTCTCCACTTCATTCCTTGGTGGTTGAGTTGTTTGAGTTTCCGCAGTTGGTGCATTCTCAGTAGTTGGTGCATTCTCAACAATTTGGACATTTGGTGCAGTCTCAGTAGGTGTTGCAGTCTGCTCATCCATAGGCTTATCTGGGCAATTGTTCTTGTTATGTCCAATCTGACGGCATATGCTACAGTTTTTTCTATGACCTCCTTTGCTGATTTGTGTGTTATCCTTTCTCAACTCCCACTCTTCCAACCTTCTTTTTTTCTTGGGTCTTCCTGGTAAGATCCTCTTGTGTGGTGGATGGACGTCAGGGTAGGGAGTTCTTTCTCATAAGAGTTCACCATTGACTGAAAAGATAATGAATTGATATATTTTTTCATAAATGGATCTCCTGAAGCAGATTGGTATGAAGTCCTCAGCATTGACATTGATGAAATTCATTGCTGCAATAGCATGGCTGGCAGCAAAGGATAGCAGTCAGAAGCCATTTCCTACAGCTGCAATGTTGAGCATCCACATTCACTATGTACTTATCCATTTCTCGTTGAACCACCAACAGTGCACGAAGTGATACAACACGGTTGCCTCCAACGATTACAACCAGAGGTAGAGGAAGAAGATTGGGACCGTAACATACTTATATAATGGGATTGCAGGAAGAAGAAGAAGATTGCAGCAACATCAATCGGGAATGGAGGAACAAGATTGTCAAAACTCACCAACTGCCCAAACATTCCTTACCAAAACCCTAGCTCACTTATTTCTCCCCAAATATCTAATTGCCACACCTGTACAGTACACGTAACACACCCTAATACAAACAGTGTCACCTGTACAATGCTCCGTTAATGATTTAGACGGCATTACAGAAAAGGACCAAATAAAACACGAATTGCGAAAATGAGGACCATTTTAAACATTCGGTAAAAATGAGGACCATTTTAAACATTCTATCAAAATGAGGACCATCCGCAACAAACACTACGAAAATGAGGACCAAAAAGGTATTTAAGTCTATTTATTAACTAACAAATGAATGACTTACAGGATTGAGGACTTCAAATTGAGATCATCAAACATTTTCATGTAAAAACAAATAAACAATTAATAAAAATACTAAAAGTGGGAGAGATAATAGAATGTAGGACCTAAAAGCTATTTAATTAACTAAAATTGATTGTACACCATTTAAACATAACTAAAAAAAATGTAAAGATTGTGATAAGAAAGAAAGTACCTTCGAAATGTTATTAGATTTTATAAATATAGATAAATAAAAAATAGCAGTTAAAACAAGTAATTTAAATAATGATGGAATGAAGAGAGGGATAGGTATTGAGCGGAGCGGATATGTACATACATATACTCATTTTCATGCCTAATTAAAAACTTGGATATTACTCATAACATATTCATCTATAACAATATATAAAGAGGATATTCTCTTTTGTGTCCATATTTTAATATTCTGGTTTTATCCTTAATTATTATTTTTAAAATTAATTATTTTTTTAAAATTAATTATTCTTTTAAAATTTCTTGTCTCTTTAACTGTTATGTTCAAAATTTCTTCTGTGTACATATTTTATTTTTTAAATTTTACATTTAATTATAAATTTTCTATTCATCTTAATTCAAATTTGTATGAAAACAAATATACTCTATATTAAAACAAGAATAGATTCAAATAATATTCACAAAAACGAATCTATTTATCATCTTAATACCGTTATAGTTGTAGGTATAATATTCGTTAAATCCAAAACTTTACTAGGATTTTGTAACTTAGCTTTTAAAGACTTTAAAAACACGAAATAATAAGATTGGAAAAGGAGTCTATGGATTTATAATATTGTAAAAGAAATGATGTATTTAAAAATAGAAATTGCAAGTAAACTATGCTATACTTCATTCTGCAGAGTGAATTTTCATTTCGATGTGTAATTCTTCAATTCTTTTCATTATATTTATGTATACTTCAGTAGTCTTTAACCATTTCTTACATTTCCATGTGTCTTTGTTATTAAATAGTTATTTTGTCTTAATCAAAAAAGTTTTTATTTTATCTTTTTGAAAGAAAAGACTTTGTAGCTTAATTAAATATTAGTTAGAAGTAGCATTTGAAGTATTATTACTTTATGTTTAGTCCAAACCTTGATTAAATAAACATATGAGATAATCCAACCTTGATTCCTGTCAAATGTCTTCTTAAATATGTTTTTTCTAATTAAATAATTTAACATTCATACACCATTTCTTAGATATTGATATTTAATAATTGTTTAAAAAAATGTGTAAAATAATTAATTTAATAATTGTATTTATATGTAATAAAAGAACATTGTTAATCTATATTTATTTATACTATATAAATGTTTAATTTATGTGAAGAAAATAAAAAAGTAGGTGAGAAAGAAAGAAGATAAATGGGAATGGAATTTGTGTTGGAGGAGACAATGGTTCAAATGGGAAAAGTCTCAAATCCAACTTTTTATGCAAGATATAGAAAGGATAAATCTAGATAGAAGCCACCAAGATACGTGGGAATGGGTGGATGGACATGATAAGGTATACACAGTTAAATTGGCATATGCAAAGATGCAAAGTAGTCTAATTGGAGAACAATCAGTAGTCTTTGATAGTCTACTCCATCTGCACTTCATTTAGCATGGCGTGTCATGTCAAATGGTGTACCTACAAAGGTCAATCTCAAGCTTAGAGGAGTTTTACTGAACAATTATGATTGTGGCCTGTGTGAGGATCAAGAAGAAAGCATAAGTCATTTGTTCTTTAGTTGTAAAGTTGTCAACAAAGTGTGAAACTTGTGCAATAGATGGGTAGGGGTTTTGAGTGTACAACACAACCAGGCTCAAGAAAACTTTCAACAGTTTCACTTAATTGAGCTTAACTACAAAAGGAATATAATCTGGAAAGGGGTGTGGATGACTATCATATTGAGTATATGGAAACACAGGAACAATTTAGTGTTCAGGATAAGTTGTTCAAATTGTATAAGATCTATATCATATTCATTCACAGCTATACATGACTACGTAGATTAAGAAGTACTTCCCTGGCTTGAAACATGTAAGGAATGTGTGGAAGGGATGATTGATTTTAATACCTATAATCCAGGTTTTCTATTCTATTTACAGGTGTGGTTACATGTGATTGATGAATTAGAAGATGGAGGAAACAAAAGTTGTTTACTATTACAATAAGATCACAGAGATACTAGTGTGCTAGTGACCTTCTCTTCCTACGAGATAGGGGACATATTGAAATATTGATTAAAGGATGTGAGAAGTCTGATTTACAATGCAAAGTATATTGTTATTTGGAAACATAGGTGTGAATAGTTTTGTGGTGTATTCACACATTGGCCCTTGATATGTGAATCATATAGTAGCATCTAGAGTTTTCTTACGTATTTTGCCTCTGTGATGTTGATTGTGTTCATTGGCTTGTATGGAGTTTTCTATTTTGATGAGGCTATGAACCTAAGCTTTTTCTATATATACAAGTTGTACATCCTTCTGTATACGGATTAGAACACTCCTAAAGTGTTCTATTTGATTATTTTATTCTTTGTTGATAAAAAAAAAAAAAGTCACAGATGGTCACAAAAAATCGTGTGTGTGGTGGATGGTATGGACATTTGCAAAAGTTATAACCAATTATAGTGTACTAGTGCTGGTCAATAGAAGTATTTTCAATACCCTAAACTTTGATTTGTATGATTCAAAATAAGTATTTGACCACATCCGATTGCCAACTTCTCTTCAGCCTACAAAATAGATTCTCGCACGAATTTTGTCAAGCCTTTTGACTAATATTAATGAAATATTTTTAATAAATATTTGGGATATTAATATCTTCCAGTAATTGTTCTGGTCGAAAGTTTATACAGAATTCTAAACTGGACCATTCAATATCAGATCTTGGATAATAATATATCCAAACTCTTCTGTATATTTTCAAACAATGCAAAGAAACAATTTTGTAGGCCATCATTTTCATTAATCCAACAAATTAGATTCGTGGACCAATGAGGCATTCGTGCCTATAAAACTTAAAATTTTATTTTATGGGTTAAATATGTTTGTGTTTCTTAAAGATAAAAATTAAAATTAATTTCTCTTCAAAATTTTGATCTGTTTCCAAATTTTAAAAATATGTGAATTTATTATTTTTAATCAAATTTTTGTTAAGTTCATTTGACGTTTTAAATGTGTTTTTCAACTAACATTAAAACGAAAATGTATCAAACGGTGTAAATAACTCAAATACTATCACGAAACATGTTTGAATAGTCAAATATATTTAACAAAATTTGGTTAAAAGGAATAAAATCACATATTTTTAAATATAGAAGACTAAATTAATTCAAAATTTTAAATAGAAACTAATTCTAATTTTCACTCAATTATTTACTTTAAAGTATAGAAAATTAGATGCCTAAAATGACTCATCTTCCTCCTAGAGTTTTTCATTCCTATTTTTATGAATAATTGATTTTTTTTTCTCTTAAAAGACTTGAAAGGTCGAATATTCTTTTTCTCTTGAATTATTGCAGTATTACCAGACATGAACCAGAGTTTTACTGGTATAATAACTTTTAAAGGTCGACATCATTATTCATATTCTATATTACTTTCTAATTCATTTCTTTTACTTCCTAACTCATATTTCTGGTTTAAACTCTTACTTATAATAAAATATAAATGGTACATATTCCTCCAAAACGTAATACTCATTTACTTGAATTAGAATTATAAGATTGAATTAGTAGTAAAAGTTTGGTAAGAGTTTCAACTAATTTTGCTTTTGTATAATTGATTTCTTAATTTTTAATTTTTTTTATGTCTTTTTTGTGTCGGATACACTTAACATGGAATTCAGTCCCTCAATGAATAGTTATGTTATCTTATTGCAAACTTCACATTTACAATTTACTTGAATTAATTATTTTATAATCTCTTTCATTAATTATTGTGCATCATGTCCCTCAATTGTATAATCCCCTGAAGGTGATTTTAAAAGATAAAGCATTTCTTAATAAAATATTAATAGTTCCCACCAAATTATTCAAACGTGTTTATTTCAAAACAGAAGTTGTTTCTTTCCATCATGATTTCAACTTTAATCACATAATATTGAACTTATATTATTTAGATACAGTTTTAGCTTCAATTCTAATTGAATTGATGTCATGCTCTCTTCGCATAAACTTTAATATAAATGAAAAAAATAACTTTAAATTAGACAAATAAAATTGTATTTGAACCGTAACGTGTCAAATAGTATAAACAATTTAAATATAGGGACGACAAAATATGTTGATCCGATAGGCCGGCCAAAATTGACTAGGTTGGGTTCAAAATTTTAACATGATAGTTTGTTCGGTTCACTTCGTTTGGCCCAGCCTGCCCAACTCTTCAATTTAACAGACCAAAATGCGAGCTAGCCTGAACTGACCGCTTGGCCCATTTTTTATAAATTAAAAATTAAAATAAAAATAATTTACAAGATTAACACTTCTCTATTATATTTTTTAAAGATGTAAATATATAACAATATTGTAATTTAAATTAATAACACTAACAAATTAAATTACAATTATTAGTTATAATAGGATAATTTAACATGTAAATGTAATAAACTTATCTAATTAAAAACATTAACTAATCAATTAAAAACTTAAAAACTATTTTATAGAATTAAATAAGCTTTTAATATTCATTTATATATGTATATATAAATAAATTTTAAAAATAAATAATTTTAAAACATTGAAAACAAATTAAAAAGAAAAAGTGATGGGCCAGCCCGACCAAACCCATCAACCCATCCTATGCTGGACATGTTACCATTACCGGCCTAGTTTTGTTTGACGGTTGAATCGACTTGTTTTTGACAAGCCAATGACGAACCTGGCTAAAATGGGTTGGGTTGGCCTATTTTGCCACCCGTGTTCAAATATCAATCTAAAATATTGTTTAACATGTTAAAATAATTTAATGCAAGTGAGTAATTAGGATAATATATCTATTAATTTTTAAATTTGGTATGGTAGCAAAATTTGAAATATAGACTAATTCTATATTAGCATAAATATTTAAAGACAAAAATCATATTTAACTCTTATGAAAAAAAAAAATGCATCTGCAAGACTAAAGTGCTAATACAATCCTGAATTTGTTTCTTTAGTGACATTTTATGGGAAAGTTGTACATTGTATATCTTAATTCTTGGAATGCAACTTATGTTGAACAATTTCATTTAATTTGATTTGGTTTTAAAATAACTTACATACTAACTTAGTCTACACAGCACATCTAGCCAATTGCCTCCAATAGAATATATGACCTTAGATGTAAGTTTTCTTTCTAAAACATCGGTCTGAGTTGCTTCGCTTGAGGTTTGGATTTATTCTCAACTCCTGTCGAGTAATGTCTTCCAACCACCTATGTCAGCAGCAGTAACGTTATGTTTATTGCAATGCACCATATTCATCAAATTACAGTTCCTTCGATGTGGCTATTTTTATCAGAGTTATCTCCATAAAAACCAATCTTTCAAGTTAAAATAAACATTTGCACCATTTAATAGACAAAAGTTTAATTAATATAAGAACAAAAGAATATATACAAACACGTTGTCGCCAGTGTACAAAATATATGTCAGAGGACTGTACAAAAGAATAAAGAATCAAAGAATAAATGTATCGTTCGAGATGAAATGAAATCCCAATTAGAAGAGCTTGCTCGCGAATTCATCTACGGCTATTCCTTCCATTCCACAGGAGGCAGATTTTGAGGCAAGGCGTCTCAACTCCGAAACGCTTCTCCCCAACTTGATTGCCACCTTCATTTCAAATACCTCACCGTTTTCTCTTTTTTCACTGTCTTTCTCTTCAAGCGTCTCCTTGATCGTCTCTTCCAAAAGCGTGAAGAATCCACCACAGTTTCTGTACATTTCGAAGACCATGCCCACTTGGCCACCGTGCTCAAATGCATTAACTGCTGAAGCCAACGAGCCAGCGAGGAGAGGCACTAATGCAGCCAATGAGCCATTCCCCAGAAACGAAGACCCCACTGCTGCTATCCCACTCAGTAAAGGCCCCGCAATTGCAAGACTCTTGCTCACCTTCAACGCTATGTTTCCAAGCCTCTCATAATCCTCACTGTCTTTCTTCTTTATCACTTTCATCACTTCCCTCAACTCCTTTTCAAGCTCTTCACTCCATCCATTGTTACCCCTTTTGCTTTCTTGTGTTTTACTTCTTCTCTGGGACTGAGACGAAGGCCACCAGACCGCTGGTTCATATTTTGCGGGAAACTTTTCAAGCATGGCTCCCAACAAGGGAAGTGGGTAAGCTCTGTCGAGTGCCAACACCTTCTCCATTGAACTCTTCACATCTTTCTCTGTGGGATTTCCAATTGCGATTAGGGTTTGGATCTGGGTATGAAGCTGTTTAAACAACCTTGTAGCATTGCGCTGCTCCTCGGCGAGCTGAGAGGGCTGAATTTTGTTCATGATGAGTGACATTCCAGTGGCCGCAGAAAACAAGAGAGTGGATGATAGTTTCAAGGCCAAAAGCGGAGCCCCGGCGTCAGCAGTGGTGACTGCAGCAACACCAGCCATGGCTGTGGCAGTTAGAGTGATGATGTTGACGGAGTTAAGAAGAAGAGTATTCCAGTTGTTTCTTTGTTCGCCGATGTTTGCGTGCATTTGAATCCTGTCAGCGACTTCCTCCAGAATTGCGTAGAGTTGAACAGTGG
>Ga0099822_1010431_pt1 | contig 11522 bp, 8 predicted proteins | sample CowpeawhiteBW_FD_76839 | JGI IMG/M metagenome (GOLD analysis project Ga0099822, IMG submission 76839) | Root nodule microbial communities of legume samples collected from California USA - Cow pea white BW | ecosystem: Host-associated > Plants > Roots > Nodule | place: USA: California | collected... | reverse complement strand
CTTTTTTTCTTTTTTTATATATTTTATTTATTTTTATAATATATAATATAAAAAAAAAAATATATTTTTATATAATAAAGTCACATTTCATATATATATATATATATATATATATATATATATATATATATATATATTATTTTTAATTACATTCATTTTTTCTAAATATGGTTTTCACAATAATGTTCTTAGATATATTGGGTCGGACGGATACTTCGTGATAGTTTTGTTTGTCGGTTTGTTCACTCTTCAAGGTCTTTTATTCATTCAAAAGTGTTAGGATGATATCTTACAAGAGGTTAAGTTATTAAGTATCCAAGCACAAAAATATTAAATATCATAATAAATGTAATCAATTATTTTATTTATACTATTTATAATATGATTTTAGATCGGATAATCGCACCTAACGTTCAATCGAATAGTTATCTTAATAATCGATCGGTCTCCATAATCATAAAATATTTGTCAAACAACATTCAACGTTTTGTCTAATAAATTTGGTCAGTTCTCACTTCTCTTTCGCTTGAAGGTCTTATACAATTTAATCAATGCTTAATATTAGCTTAGATGATCGTAACCAATGGACGATTGGTCCATATTATACATGATCTTCTAACTATGTTTAATTTTTTTAAAAAATAAATAAAAGTAATTTGGGGAAAAAAATGTTGTTTTCTTTTTACTATCATAAACAGATGTTTTATTCAAACCTATAATGATAAAAAGTTATCGTTCACAAATTAATATTCCAACTAGGTAGAGGTACAAATTCAAAACAATTTGGTCTTCATCCCTGTCAGATCGTCACGAGCATTAAAGTTCATTTTTAGTTTCATAAAATTAGATAACGACGTATAACGATGTAATGAAAATAACAAAATTAATTAAATAACACGTTGAAAATAATTAGATAACCATGATAAACTGATTTTGATAGTTTATTTATCGTTAATGTAAGAATGTGTTCTGAATATACTATATTTTTATTTACACATCCATATGTAGTTAAAGATCTTGAAGTTGGGTCAAGAATTATAGAACAATTTTATAATGTTTTCAAGAAACATGTATACAAATTTACTGTGTACTGATTAACACTTATTAGTTTGATCGTTAAATTTGCTACAAATCCTCTTTCCGGTTGTAGAAAAATGTTGAGTTTTGTTTTTGTTTTTTGTATTATAGTGTTACAATTAAAAGTCTCCTTGTGAGGTATGTACATATACTACATTTTATGAGATGCATAAATAGAAATCTTTCTAATAAAAATAAGGTGTGGAAATTCAAGTCAATAATTTCTAGTTTTCATTTTGCAGTTTTTTTTTTTACTATTTAAAAACAACATTTACCTCTAACTTAAGTTAAAAGTTTCAGTATATTATTTTTTAAAACTTTAGTTAAATTCAACTAACTTAATTTTTCAACTAAAACTCAAGCTCGCGTTTAATAATCAAGAAATTATCCAATTAAGGACTTTGAAAGATTAATCCTAACCAATAAAAAGTTATCATTACCCTTATAGAGTCATTCAGAATTTTGAACATAAATTTTTTTTTTAAAATAAGACTTTATTAAGTTTTAAAATTTCTCATAAATTTAAAAATTTTCAATTAAATTACTGATAAAATATTATGATTTATTAAGTACTCAAACAAAATTCATTTTCAATTGGTGTTTGAATTTTTAGTTAACTTGATGATATGATGTTAATTGTGGAACTATTAAAATGGGATGGAACAGTGAGCTAATTCGGTTCACCACGAGTTCGAGTCAAATTGGATTGATATTTTTTTACATATTTTAATATAGATTAATTTTTTACCTTACTATAACCTGCTCACCCGGGTTTAATTTGTAATGTGTTGGGTTGGCTCACCAACTCAGAAATAAAGGGTCACACAAATGTTTTGTGTTAAGTTGGGTTTTGCATGTGGACCACATTAGGTTTTTTTTAGCCAACACATAAATAATTTGTATTTTTGTGATTTTTGTTTGTATTTGGAGTGTATTGAAGTTTATTTAGATTTTAATTGGAATTATAATTTAGTTTTGATTGAAAAAAAAAATATACATTTTTTTAATTAAGTGAACCTGTGAGTCAATCCATTTAATCCACTAACCTGTGTTGGATCAAACCAGTTTCAATTTGTTTTGGCTCGGTAATAAGTGAGCCGAGTTGGGTTGACTCACTAAATGATATAAGTCGAACTGAATCGGGCCGGGTTACCCATTTTGACAACTCTAGTTAATTAGGTAATGTGATAATTATCTTTTTATGTCATCTTATATAATTGTCGTCACATATTATTTTATAATTTTATTATACATTATTAGAAACTCAATTGAAAATAAAAGAGATGACATATCAAGTTAAATGAGAAAGAACTGAATTGAGAAATATAATTTTGCTAGTATTTAATAAACTATATCGACTAAATTGAAAATTCTCAAATTTATCAAGAACTAAATTTAATTTAGGTTAAATATGTCTTTAGTCCCCAGACTTTAATCCAAAACTAGAATTTGTTTTTGTGTGAAACTTTGATACATTTTTATTCCCAAACTTCAAAAATAAATGAATATAATTTTTTTAACCAAATTATGTTATTTTTTTTTTTTTACATGTGAAACACACTTCGTGTTAGCATTTGAGTTGTTTGTACTGTTTGACACATTTTCGCTTCAATATAAGTTAAAAAACGCTTTTGATACGTAAAAAGAAAATAGCATAATTGGATTGAAAAGACTATATTCATTTATTTTTAAAATTTTGGAACCAACATATAGCAAAGTTTAAGACAAAAATAAATTTTAATTTAACGTCAAAGTTTAAGAACTAAAAAATTTAACTCTTTAATTTATTTTGAAAGAAACTAAAATGAAACATATCACAATTGAGATGAAATATGTCAAAGTTCCGTTTGCAGACCAGATTATGTTCAAAACAAATTAAACATAACCTTAAAAAAGAGTTAATAAACACCTAATTTATTCTACTTTATATAGTACTTTCCAATCATAGTTTTAAATAATAAGATGAATTTGGAAAAGAGTGAATGGATAAATTTGAAGGAAGGAAAGTCTATGATGTTTGTTTTAAAGGATTTGAAAATGAAAGTGAATAGATTTGAAGGTGAAGTTTGTAAATAATTTGATGGAAGTGATGGATAAAAAAAAGTAATAATATATTAAAATATAATATTACAATTTCACCTTATGATTAAAATTAATAATAATAATAATAATATTAATATTAATATTATTATTATTATTATTATTATTATTATTATTATTATTATTATTATTATTATTATTATGGACCGTCTGTTCTTCTTCCTCGAGCTACAACACAGGGTGTATCTTCTTCTTCCTTGGCTCGTGCCTCGTCTTCCTGGGAACATCACAATGGCCTGACTCGTGGATACGGATGGAACCACCGTGAAAGTTTGGTGGTGAACAAGCGTCCCGCTAGATTTTGCAACGAGGGTCTCGACCTCTAGAGGAATGGGAATCATTCCCCATCAAAGTTAGAATCGTCATTTATCTCTTACAATGTTTGTTTTTCTCACTTGTTAATTGCACACATAATCGGTTCTCATATGTCAGAATCAATTCTCCTCCTCCCCTAGTTCCTCATAGAAACTGCATTTCTCCACCTCTTGAATTATCTCCCTCCCGAGAATGACTAGTTATCCCATGGATTTATAACACATTGGAACACTTAACGAACACCCCTACTCTCGACATGTTGCAATACATAGAGAAATGAGTATATTCGTAATATTAAGAAAAAAAGTAAAGGTTAATTAGGTAAATATAATATTTTTCTCTTCAAATTTGCTCAGTGAAGATGAAAATCTTGCTCTCTCAAATCTATCCCGATATATGAACAACAATACACAAAAATAAATAGAAATTAAAAGATACAATCTCACCCTTCAAAGAAATAAACTTGAATTTGTTATTACCTTATACTTTTTTTTATAACATTTATATTATTAGTATTATATTGAAAGTTATGGATAAAACATCAACTATATACATCTTTAAGTCTCTGGTTTAATATTTAATATTGACTTAATTAAGTTTCAACTTCATAATAAAATTATAATTTTTTTCTTAGATTTTTAATAAATTTTAATGGTTTATTGAATATTTAATAAATTTATATTTTTTTAATTGAATATCTATTCTTTAAATTTTTTTATTAATTGAATAATGCACCTGTTAAGTGATCGACATGACTGTTTAGAAATAAATATTATTTTATTTGATTAAGATAAATGTTTGAAAATAATTTTATTAAAATGAATGTTATTTATTATATACATAAAATATTTGAGAATTAATTTTAAAAGTAAAGATGATATAAATTTTATTTTACTTAAAACATAAACGAGTCACGTGTTTATTTAAATATAAAAAGCGTGAATATTATTTAATATAAAAAATATACTATGAATTGTCTTCTTTTATTATTATTCTTGTCCCTACATGCTTTAAATAAGAAATGATTATTTCAAAATAGTAATTTGATTATCTGTTAGTAACATTTAATGTTGCATTTATGAATGTCAACATAAACCGAAACAGCGTTTAAATCTAATTAAAAGAAGTAGTTCTGAATTGGGTAATTTGTCTTTTCAACAAATCAAACGTCTCACTATAGAACAGGAAGAGTGGAGGGAAAAGTTTCAAATAAAACAATTTTGTATTTTGGCATTAGCATAAAAGAGTTTTGGATTCCATGATCCCAAAGTGTCCAAAATATTCTCATAAAACTCTCATTTACAAAAAATAGAATATAGTCAATAAAACCCATGGGAGTTTTGGGTCAAAACTTGTGGACTCTGTTTTCCGTTTAACTTAACGGGCTCTATAGATAACCTTCAAATAGTCCAGCTTGAAGATGTTGATTAAAGAATGCCAATTTGTTTTCTATTTTGCTGACTATTACCTTCTGAATAATAATAATAATAATAATAATAAAGTTTGATTAATATTCTTATTTTCATATAATATAAAAATACACTTTCCAAATTAGTCTCTTGTATTTGTTGGAGGTAATGCATAGATTTAAAAATATGAACATTTAAAAAAATAACATTAGACAAGATTGAGATAGTAAAATTACTTATATTTAAATTATTTAAATGACTATTTTTTATTTATATATGTTAGTTCAGAGAGTGTTATTTTAGAGAGAGTAGTTGAAAATAAATAAACATGTTTACTAAATCCATTGAGCAAGTATATTGCAGTTTTTTCACTACTTTCTAATTATTATTCTTAGAATGGTTGCAAGTTGCGAACACAAAATCATTCTATCGGATGTCCCTGAAGAAACTGCATAAAAGAACATAAAACTTAACAAAATCAAAAGATAAATATATTCATTGTGATTTAAATAAGGGATGACAATGATCTTTCTCCCAAGGTTTCACATCACATTTAGTTATCTTAATTTTTTTTATTGCATCAATGGTTTTACTTGTTAAAAATTTGACCACATTTTTCACCAAAACCAGTGCACTGGAAGTGTGGGAGCTTGTGTTTACATTTCCTCACAAACATTATATTTATTCTGAGTACAGAATGAGGAATGAAAAAGGCAGATACGCAAGTATGGAAAAAATGTAAATAAACAAACAACAAAAATAATGAGTGACTGAGCAGTGATGAAAGACCGTAAACCTGGTGAAGCTAGAAGGGTAGGAACAAAAATAAAGAAAATAGATTCATTCTTTGTATCCAATTTGAATAGTAATAGAATTTACAGCCACCAGACTTCTTAGGCTTTTTCTAAGTAAATCATTGCCGATACTAGAAACTATATTTACCACCCACATTCAAGAGAGAAGATAAGCTGAAGCAATTAATGGCACAGAGAGATGTAAATAGCCCAAAAAAAGGCAGAGGTGCAAGTAGCACCTCATCTCATACCTTCGCCTATAAAGAGACTTAGTAGTACTAGTATATATAGTAAAATAAATATGGAACAATTTAATAAGCAACACCAAAGCATCAGCAGTCACCCCCTTTTATAAAATCTCACAACTCACAAGTATTGTTCATGTATTCTGGCACGGTTCTCCTCCCACCATAATCTAGCATGCATCTCTCCAAATTTTTCTCGGCTGTGTAACACATCACAACATCAACAAATAAATTCCATATTCTAAACATGAAAAATAAACACTATACTAATTGATGCATGATTGTATCTTCACGCCTTAGATTTACAATATCCAATCATAAACTGGGACAGTGATATATGGGAGCAGAATGGGAGGCAGAAACAGACAAATCAGCACAAAAAAAAAATAGACTAATCCTTATACTATAAGCCAATTAACTTGTAATGTATTCCTAAACACATGGTTTAAGCCTTGATGGAAAAAAATCATTTTTTATAAAACAATAATTAATTAAATTTTAAAAACACTTAATAAACTTAAAAAAGTAAAATAATATAATGAACTATATTAATAACGATAAAAGTAATAACGAATTATATATTTGCTTAAAAAATAAGTTATAGAAAGAATTTTTCTTTATAGATATTTATAAATGATGTAATATTTTCTATTCAAATATGTAACTAATTAATTTTAAATAAATCTTGTGAACATAAATATAAATATTATAAAACCCTCGTAAGATAAATTTCATAAGCTTTGATTATAGTGTCTGCACCGTTGTTAAATTCTCAAAAATCTAACGTAGTAATGAACTGTTAAAGGGAATTATCCAGTCATAAAATTGGCAGGAAGCGTACCTAAACCTGACTCGTTTGAGCTCCCTTGCGCCACCTGGCAATGCTCTGATTGTAATGTAAACACCAGGTTCATCCTGTTCAACCCACTCAGTCTCCAACTCACTGGCATTGCTGATTGATAAATCACCAGAGCGATCAGCCTCTCTGGATGAGCTACTTCTGATAGAAGCATCCATTGATGATATCTCCGTCTTGGCGGCACTAATAGTGGACACTTTTGGGGTAGAGTTCAAACCATTTGAGTCGTAGAAATGCCGGGATTGCATTGATTGATGATCAAAGGAATCTGAGGATGAGTATCCCATTCCCATCCCTGTTGGACGGTAAAGAGTACGAGGTAACCGTTCCCTGGTCAGTGGAGGTGTTACAGGACTGGCTTCTGCTGATTCAAGCTTTGTGCTCTGTTATTTATGAATCCATGTAAACATTAGCAAATTAAAAATAGTGACGCAATAACTCAGTAATTAAGAGAAAAGGGAGAAAACTCAGTAACGTATTGTCTAAGCATAGCCCAAGTAACATGCAGAAGTCAATTACTCAATAGTATATGTTTACTCGAGTATAAGCTAACTAAATTACCTCATCTTCAGATCTTGGCGGCGTCGGAAGAGGGAATGCTTGGCGGCTAAACCTTTGAACATTGTAAAGTTCCATAACTTTGTCGTAGTTATCTGCCCACCACCTTTGTGCTTGCCATTTGTTGAACATCTCTCGACTATACAGAATAGAAAACAAACCATAATTCAATTCACTTCTCTCTAGTCCCCGTGTCATATATGAACTATATGCTTTAGAACAAAGCAACATGTTATTTAGCATCTGCATTTTGGAAAAGAGAAACACAACAGTATATAAACACTGTTAAAACTAAAATGTGATTTTGTCCTTCACACCTCATCCTGTTTTCCACTCATTTATTTTTCTTTTTTCATGTGTGTGATGTTGGGTAGACGGGTGGAATAGTTATTCTTTCAAGCTAAACGATATCAAAGTTATCTGTATGAGTGGTCGGCGTGACTCTAGCTTCAAAAACATCAACAAATTTCAGTTTGTGGCTGCTATTATGATGTTATTTTGTTGACCAACCAATAAATAGCTCTTAGATGAATTCCAAGTTCTCTTAGTGGTTTGGTTTATGACACTGTAATCCATTATGCTAAGTTACTCAACTGGTTACTTTTTGACAAAGAATTCTCATAAATAATTAAAAGCTAAAACAGTCATTCGGTGCGTGGAATAAAGTTGTTCCATAGCCACACTTGACCTTATATTTGGGGCTTGTCTAGAAAATCGAAAGCAGGTGGGCCCAAACGTAATTAGTGACAAATACGTAACTAAAACCCACCAAACATGAATTGATTTAGATGGTTGAATAAGTTTTAAATTGAATATTAACTTCAGATAAGTAAATGCTTAAATTTCTGCGATGAGGAAGTGGAAAAGACAAAATAAAAGAGACAGAAAATCATGCGTACACAGACCCACCCACTAATTCCACATTGGTTGGGATTGCATCACAAGTCACCAAGTGGGGTCGACATACCCAAGTGTCCTTCATGTTTCTATCCAACAATAATTATAGAAAAAAATGTGATAAAAGAATATCTAGAAGACTTTAACTTATACAACCATCTATCTTTGACATTATTTTGTGCCCACGTAGTGGAGGTTCATGTTTTTGTCTTGTATATAATTCTGGAGTGGATTCCGCAGCATATTGCAGATTAAAAGACAAAAATACTGGTATTAGACGCAGACAAAGAAGCGAAGAATCAGGCATGACACAACGAATTTTTTTTTTAGAGAAAAGAAGGTAGCAGAAGGGTTTCCTCCGACCACTCGACAAAACTCGGTTTAAAGGTACCAACACAATCAACGACGACCCACCAGGGCCACCACCTTACAGGCCACAGCAAGTTCTCTTTTAAAGACCTTTTCTGATTACTTTTGGCAAGGGCGTGAAATTTTACTGAGGATTGTGGGGCCCAAAACCTACTCTCATCTTTGCAGAGAAGGAATTATGTTTCATTTATAGCATTGGGGATTTGGACTTTGGATACTTGGATTGGCAGCGACAACTGAGCATAAATGCGTAATAGTGATCGAGCTGAAGTTCAAACCCTTTCCCACTTATCCAATTACAAAAGACTAAACAGTGGGAAATGGCTTGCAGTTCCAAAAAATGGATGATTATCTGGGAACCGCGGTTACCAATTATAGGATCATCACTCACTGCATTCAAAACTCGTGAAAATCATCCATCTGGTATATAAATTAAAATTGCACTAACACAACTTAATCACCTGTAACTGTATTGTCAAGATTAAGAAGGAAAGAACATTAAGTTTTAGTATTTGTACATACTGTAAATATTTTATTTTAATACTATATATACTATATAATACATTACATTTTAGGCAATGCGATGCGGGCACACAAAAATCAGAGTAATAAGACCTTGTATCACATATCACTAAAGGAATTTATTTATAGAATTTAACATCACGCACCCACCCAAAATATGCATAAATAAGCCACCGACAATTAAAAAAAAAAAACTCAATTGTACTAGTATTTTTCTAAAATTATCTATTGCATTCCGAATCGTATTTTTAACGCGAATAGGAAGTTTTAACAATGTATTTCATATTTTTTAAAAGACACTAAAACTAATCCAATTACACTTTGTTATATCTGTGTGTTACAATAAATTTTATTGTCGACCATTCTACATTTTCAAAGAATCAAAGTATCACACAATCTTTAAAATCCTAACATAATTGATTATAACTTTGAAAATACACTTGTTTGACTCAGCTAAATTTAAGGAAAGAGGACAGTGTAAAAGAAATCGAGTTATTAACAAAATACATGGTCTAGTATTCTACTATCAAGGAAACGAGTGAAGGAAAATTCATCTACCTAGCATCAGATACTATGTGAGAGTATATACATTGTCGCTAAACTCCATTAACTAACTCCTCGGGATCCATGGAAAACAAATTCAAAAAATATTCTATATTTATCACCAAAAAAGGGGAGAAATCTTGCCCAAAAGAATCTGTTAACTATCCTGAGGTGTGGTGTTCCAGATTTACCAAAGAAGAGATGCAAAAGAAGCGAAAACGACCCTACTAACTAATGAGGTGTGAGAAATTGACTATCCACCGTAGCAAAAGGCACTCGTTGTCATCATCACAGCCTGGACGATCCAAACAGCGACCAATCATAACCCTACACACACACTGTCTCCACACTCACCGTCCGGTCAATACCCCCAACGGCAACGAAAACAACCGCACCACGGGTACTGTCGCCCCCATTTCAAACACAGCACGAGACGCCTAACATTACGTATCGTAACATAACGCAGTTGTACGTACCTGAACCGAATGCGTTTGAGATCGTTACCGCCACGTGGCAACGACACGAAGGTAATCAAAACGCCAGGCTCCACCTGCGCCACCCACTCCTTCGGCTCGTTCTCTTCCACGAACAGCACCAACGGCTCCGCTCGCCGTCCGCTGGCGGAGTTCGGCGTCCCCTCCCCGCTCGATATCCCCTTCAACCGCGCCTCCATCTCCTTCCCCCACGTCCGAGTGGTCGTCGAGCTTGAACTCCCTGTCCGCCGGTACGACCACCGGAACCGGTCGGAGTCCGCGTCCGACTCGGTGTTGCTCCTCACTCGTCCCTGCGCCGCTGGCCCCGTGCACGGAGCGCAATGCTTGTAGGCTCCCGAAGCCTTCAACGCCATATCCCTTATCTAATTTCACAATTAAGAAAAGAAACACGAAAATCAACAATTCTTTATCGGTATGAACTTTCCATTTCGTTGCTTCTTGTACAATACCTACCTGGGAAGTAAGGGATTTGATGGCTTGCGATTTAGCGGCGCTTGTCGCGTTGTTTGGATCTGACTCATCAGGTTTCTTCGGACGAGCTATGCACGTAAGCATTCTCGCTTCGTAGTGATAATAAAATTAAATTAAATATATGTCTGCGAAAAAAATAAGAATAAAAGTTAAAAAATAGAAAATCAAATTCCACTGCGCTCGCATTGCAGAATCGGAAACAAGAAATCGAAAGAAAACGAGAAGAGCACGCAAACTGCACCTGAGCGTGAGTTGTTGAAGCGAAGAGCGGGGAGGACTAATAGGGCGCGAAAACCGAAGTGGTTGCAATAATAGAAGCCATGACACAGCAAATTGAATTAATGCGGGGATTGAATTGAGTTACAATAAGAGAGATTGTGTGGGGAATGAAATTGAGAGAGAGGGAAGAGGAAGCATGGTGAGGGAGTCGGTGGTGAAGTCTCCGGTGGCGGCAGAGTGGGGTGTGTGATTTTATTGGTGTTTTTGGTTTGCTTGGTTCGGTAGAAGCTATAATGGTGCAAGAGGAGTGCTGTCTGTTATTGTGGATTTCACTTTTTTCTGTCTTGTGGGATTACCGGTTACCGGATGTTAACCGCCTCTCACTCCTCTCGCGCTTGCTGTATTTTCAAGTTTTGTATACTTGCTTGCCCGGGAACACACTCCTCACTTGGGGCTTCTTCCTGCACCCCAAAGCATTTCTCATGTACCTCCAAAACTTTTTTTGTTTTCAATTTTACCCTTAAATAAAGAAAGAGAAAACACAGTAAAAAAAAATTAACTGCACTCTTACACCCAGTCAACACGAATCTGCTTTTGTTGTAGGCCTCTGCACCCCCAAAAAATGCCAAAACGGATGACAGAATCCGCTT
>Ga0099822_1010415_pt1 | contig 11533 bp, 6 predicted proteins | sample CowpeawhiteBW_FD_76839 | JGI IMG/M metagenome (GOLD analysis project Ga0099822, IMG submission 76839) | Root nodule microbial communities of legume samples collected from California USA - Cow pea white BW | ecosystem: Host-associated > Plants > Roots > Nodule | place: USA: California | collected... | reverse complement strand
GGTGGACGTCATTAGAGGGAGTGCCACATGTCAGTTCCTCAATTTTTTGATTTTTTTTTTGATTTTTTTTTGATTTTTTTTTTTTTTTTTTTTTTTTATATATATTATAAAATTTTTTTTTTTTTTTTTAATATATATATATATATATATATATATATATATATATATATTTTTTTTTGTTGGGCATATCGTGCCACCCATTATCGGACTAATTTCGGGTCACTCATTAATGTATAGTCTCACGCTCAATATATATATATATATATATATCTCTTGGCATGAGAGAGGTGTGTTGGAGATCATACATTAATTAGAGATAAGATGAGTTTATAGTATATAAGTAGGTGTAAATATCACCTTACAAACTGTTTTTGTGAGCTTGAATTAAACTTCAAGTCCACTTTTTAATAAAAACTTCATAAGACTTAATATGATTACAATTAATAAAAAACAAAAATAAGACTACAAAAACTTGTATACGGATACCTTCGCAATAGGAAAACTTCCCTTCAGCTCTTTCTTTTAACACTTATATATTTGATAGATCTTTTGAGGGAGATTAATAGACATAAGTCTAACTCACACGTATGGAATTGATACCATCTTTAATCAGGGCAGATCTTGACCAATAATTTTGGACGAACCAAAATAATATATTCAAAATTCAAAATTTACATATTTAATTATTGTCACTAACACAATAAAAATGAATAAATAATTTAGTATAATTGTAACTACAAAAGAAATCACACACATATATATAAATGATTGTCCTTCGTTCTTTCAGATCTTTGAACTCATCAATAATTGAATCAAAACTAAAAATTTTGACTATTTCTTTTTCAATGTAAATATAAATACGTTCCAAAGAATTAATATAAAACATGTTCCTCTACTTGAACAATATGATCATTTATATAATGATTCAGGATACATAAAGATAAAATATTGAATTTGTATTATTTTCATTATCACGGATAACTTTCTTTTTATCACTTTTAAAAAATAAATCTATTCTTTTATTCTTCATCAATATATCTATTTCTTTTTTAACTTTAAGATTACAAAAAAAAAAAATTAAGAGTCACTAAAAGAAAAAAAAATCAATGACAATCAAATTTAAATTAAAAGATAGTTATGAAAAAACACATGGTACAATCATTTTTCTCCCATAATCATTTTGCCCCAATAAAGTTTCGCCGCTGCCTCTAACCCAAAACCTTAAAAAAATAGGTTTATATATTTTTCTTCTTAAATATATTCAACTTCTTATTTTTAATCGATGTGAGATTTAAACTTACACTTTAATTTCCAATAATATTTACTTTCTCCTTCAATATTCTCTTGTTCAATTACTAATTTAAATATTGGAACACCATTCACCGAGAGATTAATTATTTCATTATAAAATTGAACTAAAAATATTTATTTTTTTATAAGAACGAAAAAAATAATGAATTTAAATATATAAAAATAGAAGGCAAATGAAAAAAATTATTAGACGTATATTAATATATTTTTTAAAGTGGTATGACTCATTTCACACCTTGCTTTACATAAAACACTAATAATAAACAAATGCTAGTAGATAGGATTTTTGTTTTATTAAAAATATGCTATTAATATTTTTTTAATGAAATTTTAACGTAATTATAATATTTGTTTTATTTTAAAAAATCAAGGTATAAATTAAAAATGTATTAAAAGAACGATTGATAAAATAGTTATGTACTTTCCTTTTATTTTATTTTTATCTCCACACCATAGTAAACACATCAATTTAAGTTAATCAAAAAATGAATGGTAACTTCAACTTTGAAAATATTATTTTTTAATCTGGCAATTAGAAAGAGGGACACGAATATAACTTATTATTATTATGATTACATTTTTATTATTTAATAACTATTGTTTTCAAGATCCATGGTTAGTTAGTTGAAAACATGAAAAATGCGTACTCAAATTGAATAGTATATAACTTTTAATACATTCACATTTGCTTTTGGAATATCCGAATAGGTAGCAAACTAAAAACGAAAATATGAATAGTTTGGTCAGAGATATTTGAAGATTTTGATTGGTGAGAGAGTGGAAAGTTTGGGTTCAGATAGTTAAATTAAATTGTACTTTTTGGTGGTCGTGAATTAATTGCTTTGCATGGCATATATAGTTGGCACAACAACACATTGAACGACACGTGAATTTTGACAGGTTGTATATTGGAGACTCTTTTGATCATCAAATTCAGAATTCACTAATGAAGATCATGCATGGAGGAATAGACGACAATGTATGACTTTGAATCATCATAAGTTCTCTTCTCTTTCCAACCACAACCAAATTCCAAGATGGAAGTTCAAATAAAGCACGTGAAAAATTCAATTATTTGAGAAATTTTTTTGGGTTAAATATGTTTTTTGTTATTAAACTTTGACCCAAAATTATAATTTTCATTCAAAATTTCAATATATTTTGGTCTATAAATTAAAAAAAATGAATAAATATAGTCTTTTTAATCCAATTATATTAACTTTTTTGAATTGTTGAATATAGTGAGAACCACCCGTCCTTGTCCAGCACGCGAAAACTAGCTTCAAGCTGATGAGAAACAACAACACAAACAATATACAGAGAATGTAGCTGATATAATTTTCCTTAACTTGCAAGAATATATGAGGAGCAACAATCAAATACCAACAATAATAAATCACCACAATCACAAAACCAAGATTTTTAACGTGGAAAACCCTTCAAAAATTAAGGTAAAAAGCACAAGTCGTTCGGACCAAAGAAATAACTCCACTATGATCAACAAGAGTACAAAAGAGTCTCAATCAACATCACAAATTATTGCCAACACCCAACCAAATAGCAAAGCAACAACGCTTTCAAACAGAGAAGGAAAAACATATAAAATCAATGCTGCAGTGAAATTAATATCTCCCAACTCAGACCTCGTATCAACGATCCGACCGATCAGAATGAAGACAATGTGTTCCGAACCTGCTGAAAAATTTTCAGTCCGATCCAACGGTGAACGAATCCGTAGTGCCGATTTTACGGTGGTAGTTATGTGACAAACATGAACAAATTTTTTCCTTCTACCTCTCCCTCTATGGGCTAGGGTTTTCAGTGTATTCTGACTCTATTGTTCTGCCTCTCTATTTATTTTGCAGCCCCCTCTCCACAGGTTAAGTGAGACATGGACTTCTCAAGTCTTGGACCTTTTCTCCACATAGGAAGGGAGCCCAATACCCAACACAAGCCACACACACTTTGACCCAGTAGGGCAAGATGAATAAATTAAGGATAGATTACCTTAAACTATCCCTAATGAAGAATAACCGCATGTTAGGAAGATTACCACAATTATCGAGTAATCAAGACTACTAGACCAAAGCCCAATTAGGTAAGACTCATTAACTTCACTATAAATACGCACATTTTATGAAGCATATTTTTAAAGTTACTATTCCTCAACAAGAACCCTCTCTACCTCAAACTCATTTAAATTTCGGAGTATCTTTTACAAATACTTCTCCTCTGTGGAATGGACTACACCAAGTAAGGTATTCCAAAGAGAAACTTAGAGTTGTACGATCTTATTGGAGACTTTAATAACATATATTTTGACCCGTAAAAACATAGTGTTTGATCAATCATAATATTGTGATTAGTCTTAAAAAAAAACAATGAAAAAACATTCAAAACTTGCATTTTTATTTGATTTTTGAAACACCCGATCAAGATTTTCTTTTGTGTTTTAGTGTAAAACCTTAAAAGCACTAGAGAATTTGATAAATGCATTTTGAGAAAATTATTGTAGTTTTAAATTTGGTTCTATTAATTGTTTATTATATTTAACAATAAGATACAAATCAAAATTATGAGTCAAATTTATATAAGAAAGCAAATATTACTATATCTCTAATTTAAAATCTTAAAAACTAATAGTATAGTCTTTTTTTTTCTTTATATGTAATTAAATTTCCTCAATTTTAAGCAATGTTTTACTTAAACTCATATTTGGATCTCTACCTACCTTTGTTGTCCTGAAATTACGTTGACAGTGTAATATGTTTGTTATGCCTTATCAACCAAACCCTAATAAGCAAATTAGTCTTTATTTTTTTAATTTAAAGTGGGGTAGTTAGTAACTTAAGTATCTTTGCTTTATATTCTGCTCAATTAAACTATTATTTTTCTTTCCAAGATAAAAAAAAATGTATTTTATTTATTTTTTAATCAGAAAAAAATAGACATTGCTGACGAAGACATTGTTTGGCTTTCCATCAATGAGTTACAACTCAACTTGACTTTAGCATAACGTACTTATTTGTTTTTAATTGTTTTTTCTCTTTCAAAAGATTGATATTTATTCGAACCTTCATTCATAAACTATTATATATTTTCCAACTAATGTGACACCAATCAAAATCCAGCTCTCACAGAAAGCAATGCTAAGGAAAATAAAATATATGCTTATAAAACTTTTAGTTTCTTCAGTTTTCAAACTAAGAATTAGTTTTCTTTTAATTGTGTCAGACATAAAATATTACTCCTAAAAATGTTAAGATTCTTATAAATTTGGTTATAAATTTGGTATAAAGTACTTCTTTCTTAGCTTTTGTTAATTATTAATTACTATCTTAGAATTTTCTTCTAGTTACTTATTTATTTATAGAAAAAAAAATCACGTTCTCTTAAAAGGTAAAAGATGATTTCGTCAATTTACAAACACGAGGAATATTCCATTTAAGTTTTAAAAAATGAAGAGGTAGAAACATACTTTTCATCACAGCTTATAGTTTTAAACCTGTGATTAATAAATGTTCAAGGTGTTGAAATTAATTAAACAAGGATAATTTTGTCATTTGCCCAGAAACAATCATTAATTAAATTATTAACTTTTATCATACAGTGTATTATATGTATTTGGCAGTACGACAAAGAAGCATATGGAAATAAAAACAAAGTAGAAATTATGGGAGAGATACAAACACATATAAGTTTATAAAAATTTTATAACAATAGAAAGACAAAACTAGAATTAGATATATGTTTTGATGTCAAATCCATTAAAATAATGTTGTTAGAGTTAATGTTACAGTTGAGTTATTATCTAGCTTTGAAAATTGAGATTTCTTTACGATTTTATTTTTAAAATATATTTGAAAGATCGAAGAAGGAAACATATTTAAATTGTTATTAATGTCAATTCTAAAGTATTGAATATATCAGAAAAATATATTTTTTATGTTTGAGAAATAGAGAAATGCACTATTTTTTTTCTTATATCGTAGTACTGAATTGTCCTTATTACATTGTTGTACGTCAGAATTTTCATCCTTGTCTCAAATAAAATCATAAATAAAAATAATGGTTCATTGTCCTATCCACTTTGTTTTTTAGAAGATGAAAACAATCATGACATTACTTTTTCATATTGAAGACTATTATTGGATTCATTTAATTTATTTAAATGTCATTAAGGAAATTTAAATACAAATACTAGATTAATTTAGTCAATAAACAAATAGTTTTGAAGTGTGCTGTATTCATTATTGAGGAAGTTGCGAGAGTTTTATGTGAAGTTGTTATTCAACATAGTTTATTAGTATTTTAATACTACATCTTATACTAATCTTATTCAACTTGAAGATAAGCAAAGTTTAATATATAATTATTTTTTCTAATGATCAGATTGAAATACTACTCAAATGAATCCACCTTAATGCCAAATTGTTATTTGAGTTTACCCTAAAAGATTTAAAGAAAAAGCACTCGAATTAAGTTAAATTTTAAAAAATATAAACAAGTATATCAATTGACTTAAAATTGGTATGCATAACACATTCGAAAAACATGTGTAGCTAATTTTATGATTAGTTGTCTGTGATTATTTTTCAAAGAATATATTTTAATAACTAAAAACGAATACAAGTTGCGGATTCAAAACTAATAATTTAACAACAAAATTAAAAATTAATTAATATATAGAAAGTAAATTAGATTTTAAAAGTTTAAATTCCGCAGTGATAAACAATTTTCACATTCAGAAATACTCAAACTACTATCGGATAAAATTTTATGATAATTTAACTGACTATATTTTATTTTCTCACCCTTTATATATTTACAAAATATTTTTCTCTCTATTTTTGATACACTTTTCATTTTCATAGTAAATATTTTGTGTGTTCATTTCCTTTCACAGTCTCTTAGGATACGTATAGATGTCGAAAGTATTGATGAGAAGATAAGATTTTATAATTTAAAATTTGAGAAGCACTAGGAATCTATAAACTAGAATTAAAATAAAAAATATTCTCTTGGCTTTGCACTTTTGCTTGTCACTATTCATTAGTAATATATTATATATCTTTACTAAAATAAAGTAATTATTATAATAACATGAATTATTATTATATGTATATGTCGGTGCCTTGTCTGGCAGCAGAATTTGGCAAAACCATGGGTTGCTGATGATGTTGTTTTGTTACTCAGATCTTCAACTTTTCGAAACTGCTTCCATTATTTTCTTATAATAATAGCTGAAAAGTTCAACATTAGAATAGCTTACAGTAACCATTTTTTTGCAATAGTTGTGATATTAATACAGAGAAACAGAGAAGAAGAAAAAAACTTAGTTGATTGCTAAATATGGACGGGAATATGGTTGATTATTTTTTAAGTAAAGTCTCTACTTTCAATTATGCTACATTAAGGGTTAATTTCAAGTGATTAAACATGTGAAAGTAGAAACAGAGAAAAAAAAATGTAAAGGCATGTTTATTTTATCTTTTTATAAAATTAAATTAATTTTAGTTTTGGAAAAGTTAATATTACGTTGCTCTTTAGTTGGTGAAATGGAGAAATCACAAAGTAAAGTGTGAAATTTGCCACGGGTTACAACATGATGAAAGTGAAAGATTAAAGTAGTGTGTATCTTTTTGAGGATTATTTTGGGAAAAAAAAAATTAATACTTAATAGATTTGGATGAGAATTTGACTGTTGAATATGTAAAATCTGGGAGCGGATAGACTGTTTTTTCTTTTTAAGAAAATTAGTATACCGACCGTGTGCGCACGGATGTATTTGTTTTATTTTGTATATTAAATAATAAAATAGTAAAAGTATTATGTAATAAAATATTATGAAAATTAAGTTATATTGTTATAAATGTTGTTATTAAAGTAATGAAATAGTAAATCTAAGTGATGCAAATAATTTCAGTTTTAAATATAATAAATAGAATTGATATCATAATATGATATAGTTAATTGAGCAAACATTTTTTTATTTTTTTTATTTTAAAATTTTTTAGAATAATAATATAATTGCTATTATATTTACTAACATAAACACAGGCGCTATCGCGCCTATGTATACATTTTTTAAATATGCAGGATATTATATCAGTAGGTGATAATATTGTAATGTTATTAAGTTAATATATAAACTAAAATTATATTTATTGAAAATAAAATGAAATATATTAGAACAGATGACAGAATAATCATTGATAAATAAAGAAAAAAGAGAAGAATGAGAGATAGTCGATTTTAGAAAAAGCCTGTAAAAATAATGGTTAATTTTTAAAAATTTAATAAATTATTATATTTAAAGGATAAAATTGGTATTTTGAAATGTGGACACAAAAAGGAGAATCCCCTTTATATATTGTTATAGATTTAATCATTAAAAATACTAATAATAATATAAATATAAATTATAAATTATAAAAATTTAAAAAATTAAAACTCTATTTAACAAAAGTATTTAGTATCACAAAATTTTCTATAATTAAAAAAAGCACACTTATAATAATAATACCATTATGAAAAGTAATAATAATAATAAAAATAATAATGATACCAATAATAATAATTGTTCCTGCAGAGAACAAATAGGATGAGTTAGGCACAAGCGTCACCTTACCATGTAGTCCGCTATCTTCTCAGTTGGCCTCTTCTCGGTTGATACATGTCGGTTTGGACCCAGGAGGGGTTACCTTCAGAAGGGACTCCGAAGCTCAAGTGAGTCAAAACTCTCAAAAGGTCAAATCAGTTATTAATGAATGCGTACCTTTAATTACTGGGGTCCACGTGTATTTATAGAACATTAATTATGTCTGGTTATGTCATGGGCCAGACCCTGGTTTGGGCTTTAGTTTGAGCTGTAAGTGGGCCTGGGCCCTTAGCCTAGGCCCTTAGGACCTATTGAACACGGGGGGCTTCAATTTTACTAACTCTATTGGAGTAGTCGGCCTAGGCTGACTACTTTCCTCGACGGTTTATGCTATCGGTTTAATCTGGTAAGGCTTAGACCAACTCGGTCTAGGGTGACTACTTGACCACCTTGGCATATATGTATCGTTTACTTATTTGGTCGAGTTTGGCTAGGTGTGGTACAATAATAATAATATTTATGCTATAAATATTAATATTAATGTTAACACTAAGGCTAATTATTTTTATTTATTACAATTTTTTAAATTAAAAATAAGTCATTTAAGGTATAAAAATAAATTAAAACGACGTAATTTTTTTTTCTAAAAAGTATCGATCCGTTCGGTAAATCTTACTTCGAAAACTGCTTTTAAAATTAAAAAATGAAATATGAAAAATTTAAATTTCTATATGATTTTCCAACAGTATCTATTTTATAATTTTATATATTTTTCTTTAAACTAAGGTATACATTATTTTATCAGGATTCAATTCATAAATTTGTTTACCTAATTTTCACCGTAAAATAATTTGTACAAGTTACAAGAATTTCTTCCTCAATGTTATTTTTTTTTTATTGAAAATGGATTCTTATCACTATTAAAAGTTATTGTAATATTCCATTTAACAGTCATACACCATTAACCAAAATATGACATATCTGATAGAGCATAGAATAAGATAGTAATGTATAAATTCATATTTAAGTTATCTCAAAAAAAAGTAAGATGAATTGAATACAAAAGTTATACAAGACTATCTATAACTACCAGAAAGTTTCTAAAAAAGAAAACCAAACTCCAAGAGAAATAGAAGTCTATACAACAAAATCACCTCTATCCTTCACTGATCCAGCCATTGAATCTTCAACTTTTAACATCATTCAGGTGATCATGGCAAGAGAAAAGAAACACAAGAAAACAATACACAAAAGAAAGGGTAAACTAGTGAATTTTAAAGAATCACAACAATTTACAATAAAAGTATTTAAGTCATACACAAACATTTAGCTAATCGCAAACAATATTTAAAACTATCAAATGATCCGGATACAAGAATTGATATCAAGTCCTAGTAAGTTGTGTACTTATGGTAGCATCCAATGTTCTGCATAATGGTAGACAATACCACACATAAGGTAAATCCATTAACACCTTTGGTCAAGATAAAACCCCTAAATTAGGACCTCCTGCTCCTATCACCACATGCCCCATCTTCTCTATTTGACAAATTGATGTTTATTAAAGCGTCATGATAACTTTCCAACTGAACTCTCACATCAATGCTTACACTACAAATACCACAACTAATTCTTCTTGAATTAGTATCCTCATATACTCATTCATAAACTAGTTATCTAAATAAACATCCACAACAATCAAAATCCTGTTCAATTAACTCAGTAAGTAAAAGTTCAGGTTCTGATCTACTCGCCCACCGAGCACATTTTCTCGCTGGGCAAGAAGTGTTGGAAGTCCCACATCGACTAGAGATAAGGACAATTCATAGTATATAAGTGAGATGCAAACCTCACCTTACAAGTTGGTTTTGTGGGGTTGAGTTAGGCTTAAAACCCACTTCTAACATGGTATCAGAGCCAAGTTAGAACCTATCCTAGCGAGATTTCTTGGACATTCTGTTCCACCCGATATCGAGCCGCTAACGGACCACCCAGTAATTTCTTATCTCACGCACGAGATAAATATACCTCAACGTGAGGGGGTGTGTTGAAAGTCCCACATCGACTAGAGATAATGCCAATTCATGGTATATAAGTGAGGTGTAAACCTCACCTTACAAGCCAATTTTGTGGGGTTGAGTTAGGCTTAAAACCCACTTCTAACAAGGAGTGCAAAATTGCTCTATTTGACCATTGAACAATGGCCAAATGGCTCGCCTAACGAGTTAATTATTGGGACTCTAGTGGAAAATCTTTCAAATAATTTGCCTAATGAGAATTACTCGTCCAACGACTTCCAAACCGGGACCACAGAGCAATCCTTCATTTCAAAATTCTGACATGTATTAGTTTTAAAATGACATAACTAATTTCCCTTACCTATGAAACAACCAAACCGGGACCACAGAGCAATCCTTCATTTCAAAATTCTGACATGTATTAGTTTTAAAATGACATAACTAATTTCCCTTACCTATGAAACAACGCAGGCGACCCAACGCGAGTACCAAACCCCTTTTTAAACTTAACAAAGACCACAACTCAACCTAATAACAACAATAACATGATTAAAGGACATCATTAGAATCACTTATCAAATGAGAATCATGAGAAAAACTCAGATGACACACGTGAGTGAAGAATTCTCACAAGCATAGAAGATTCAAATTAAACAAGAGTTAAGAGTAGAAAATCAACTTACTCTATTGGAGAAATTGATCGGACAAAAATGGAGAGCTCGCCTTCGGGATCCCCTTAGCGGTCTCTGATCGTTAGACAAATGAACACATGAGTGAGATTTTTAGAGAAAAGATAAAGAGTACTAAAGGAACAATTTCTAAAGAGATGAAACATCTATAACTAATGAAACTCATTTTTATATTTCCTATTTATACATAAGTAATTTAACAATAAAATAATCAAGTTTCATTATTTTAAACACTTACCCATTCTAAACTACTATTATCTAGGTTCTCAAAGTTATAACTAATAATTAAATAATTTTTTTATTTATTTGAATTTGATTATCATTCCAAATACTTTATTTCTACCTCATGAGATAATTGATGCAATTGACAACATAATTTAAAAGTAAATGGAAATAGAAAAAAAAATATTTGATAGGAAAAACATGAAGTTATAATTATTTTATAACTAATAAAAAATAAAATATCATAAATTACCAATTGAAAGATATATTTATAACTAGTTTTAAAAGATTTAAATGATACCGAGACAATCTATAATGATTTCATAAATTGTTCATTATGACTTAAATGATAACAAAGACACTCAAGAGACATAAAGTAAAGACTTGTAGCTAGAGTGAGAGGGGGTTGAGGTAACACTCTCTCCTCTTGAACAAATGACCTCCAAAGGTCAATTTGATCGATCAAGCATAAAGTCAGAATTTGAACAAGAGAGCTAAAACCATTTGTGCTTCTTGGAGTTGTCTCACTTATGTATTATGAAACTTTTTAAGTTAAGAAGTTTTCCTCAATTGTAAGAAGTAAGGTTCTTTAATTGAACTTAATTAATAGTGATAATGATTATATTTCATTTATATGTAATGCTATATATATATATATATATATATATATATATATATATATATTTATTTTT
>Ga0099822_1010412_pt1 | contig 11534 bp, 5 predicted proteins | sample CowpeawhiteBW_FD_76839 | JGI IMG/M metagenome (GOLD analysis project Ga0099822, IMG submission 76839) | Root nodule microbial communities of legume samples collected from California USA - Cow pea white BW | ecosystem: Host-associated > Plants > Roots > Nodule | place: USA: California | collected... | reverse complement strand
GTCAAAAAAGATAAACCATAATTTTAGATATATCTGGTCGTCAGCAACAACCATTCCAGCTAGTTCCTGATGCTATCTTTTCAAAATCTATACATCACTGTGGCAAGTTAATATTCATGTCTTCATAACATTTAGACATGTGTTCTGTCAGGGAGTAGCGTTCATATTTTGGCTAACAATTCCCCCCTTTTTAGCTTTATAAGGCTCAAAATAAAAGAAAAAAAGTGAGTATTCTGCAAATTGTAGAGTTCCAATTTAAATTGTAATCAAGTTTCTGTTGGTAAACAAGACAATTTACTTTTAACTCTTGGGATAAAAGAGGAAGGCAACGTAAATGTTGAAATTTCTATTACAACATTCCACTATCAAAATTGAAGCTCAGAAGCCGGCAAGAAAGCCCTCGAGATTTTGAAAAACAAACCTTAAAAATGTGTTTACAATACATTGTTTTTATGCCTTTGGGTAAACCAGATTGCCAATCTATAGAAATAACAGAGCCAATAGACACAAAATTACCAATCCACAATCTTCTAGCGTAAACAAGTTCCAGGGCAGACCAATCAAAACATTTCTCTCATACCCTAATTAATTGTTATGTGTTCTCTGAAATCAAGCACAACCCATTAATGATCCTAAGACGTCATTTGGCATGCATTACCATTTAAGTTACGCAACCTAAGCAGCTATTCATTATCATTAACCCAATCGCAGTCATTGAACATTGAAACAAAAAACTGTCAAATTCCAGTATTTGTAGTATCTAACTAAAGAGCTTGGTACTTTTGGATCTTTAGAAAAACCATCCACATTCAATGCTGAAGAGCCAATGCTTAATGGTTGAAAAAATAACTTCACAAAAAAAAAAATCGTCAACTTATGCAACAAATATCCTAATCAATCTCAATCACAAGCAGATCTTAATCAAACTTATTCAAAGTAACCAGAGACACAACACTGAGAACCGCAATACAATGCGGTCAAAATCAACATCAAACATAACCATAGTTAATCGATCACAACCAACGTAAAGCCAAGCAAAAGGAAGAAACTAAAATGCAAAAATCAGCAAAAAAAAAAAAAACCTGAAATTCTTTCAGTTGGTTGGTTCCTGCCCAGCTCCACAGCACCAATTGTAAAGAAAGAATAGGCACAAAGAAACCCCAAAAGACTCAATTTCCGCATACCCATTTTTGTTTACGCAGCAAAGAAATGATTTTTGATTGAAGAATGGAAAAAGGGAAGTGATGGTGATAAAGGGTGGAACTCCAAAAGAAGGAAAGTAAGTGTTTATTATAAGGAAATCAATTGTGGTCAGAAGAAGAAGGTGAAGGTTGAAAAGTCACAGGGGAAAGTAGTTGTGAGAGGTTTCTTGGCATCGGGGTTTCGCAGGAACAGTTTGAAGAAGGAAAGTGACATGGGTTCTTCTCAGCAGCAACAGAGAGAGACAGATTTGAACATTGAGGGACCAACAAACAGAATGTGGATTTGCCTTGAAGAAACAATGCTAAAGAAGATTGAAGAAGAAGAATAAGATGAAGGTGATGAATTGGAGGAGAAGGATTTGCAATTTTCTTTGAGGTTTGATGCCAAGTCCATCTCACACAACCATTTAGACACCAAAATTCAATGATATCACTCTCTTCAATTTAGCTTTAACCGACCCTTCGTTTTTTTTTTCTCTCCCTCCAAAATGACTTAAATTAACTTTTAATATATATAATTTTTATTAATGAATTTGATTTTTTAAAATAAAATCAACGTAATGCAAGATGCCAAATACTCTTAATCAGAAATTATTAATAAAAAATTGAAACAACAAGGATTATTTCAAAACTATTATAACGAAAAAAACACTTAATAAAAACTTAGTCATACTAATTATAATAAGATTACTTTATGTGATTTTTCCTTTTTACAATAAGGAAATTACTAAAAATATGAATTTACTTGTAGATCAGATTAAAATTATCATCTACAAGTTTGTATACTTTTATATATTTTTAAAATTAGAGTTAAATATCTTTTTAATTTTTTAACCTTTACTAAAAAATGAAATTAGTTTTTTTCGAATTTTTTTTTAAATTTAGTTTCTTAACTTTATAAATATATAAATTTAGTCCTCACAACCAAATATCATTAAATTTATTTAACGTTTTAAACGCGGTTTATGATAAAAATAATATTTTTCATCTTTTGTTTTTTATCTTATATTAATAGATTCTGGTAGTCTATTTTTCTATTCATTTTTGTATAATGTACTTGAATATGTATATATATCAAAAGTCAATCTTTTATTTTGTGCAACTCTAATATTGGAATATGCAAATGATTCTTCATTCCCATTGTTTCTCTGTACGAATTTCTTTATATGGTATTAGAGTCAAGTTCTACTTTTTTTCATCTATGGCAACCCATACTCCTGATCACCTTATCAATCCTTCCCATCCCTTTTTTCTTCGATCAGGATAAAACATTGTCTTAGCTCACATTTTTTCTTTAATATTAACTAAGTGTTAGTTGAGATATGTGTTCGAACGATTAAATAAATTTAATAAAATTTTATTAAAAAAATTAAATTCACGCATCTTTAAAATTAGGAGATCAAATTGTGTCAAAATTTCAAAAAGAAATAATTTTTATAGTAAATTAAGGGACAAAAACATATTTAATCCTTAAAATTATCATTTTTTTAAAAAAAAAGTTAAACTGAAATTATGAAAAAAAAAATAGAAGGCTCCATATTTCAATGCAGAAATCAAATAATTATTATAAGGTTGATTTGTACAAATTTTCTATACACACTCATTAAAAAATTGAATGAATTTCTTACGAGTTAACTTTAATTTAGATATAAATTAACGTGTAAAAGTTATTTATTTCTTTAACCTGCCAATAAGTTAATTTTATTATATAGAAAAAGAAAACGCTTTACTTTATTCTCTAATAATAACTAGGAATAAGTTTATCTAAATATGTTTATAATCTTATTTTATTTTTCTACTTTCTCTTTCCAATGGTAATAGAGCCGAATATTCTACTTCTCATCATGTTGTTTTCAATTTTCTATATGATTTGGGGAATCTTTGAATACGAAACATGTTTCACCTTAGTGCTTCTGTGGTAAACATTGGTAGATTAATATGTTTTTCTTGTACACTATAAATACCATATGCAGAAAGCAATTTACATTTGAGTGGTAAACATCCATAGATTAATATGTTTTTCTTGTATACTATTTTTAATCTTAAACAATTTCCTTATTTTTTTGAATGAAAGACTTAAATTTACACTTGATTTTCAATCGTATGAATCGTATGTATATGAAGTGTGAGTCTCATCATGTTGATATTTTCCATTGAAACTAACCATGAGTATTCTTATTGTACCCTCCGCTGTCAGAAAAATTTTCGATATAAATAATTGTCTAAATCGGTCACCAAAAATAATGATTGGTTCTAATACCTTTAATGAGTATTTTGAAAGAAAATAAATACAAAAATACAATATTATTAACATAAACTCATTCCACACATAAAAAATTAACATCACCTCGATCTTCAACCCAAAATCTTAAAGTTTTGATATAAAGAATTTAGAATCAATCGATGTCTATTTCCTCCTTGATCTTCCATAGAAATACCCATCGTACATGATCTCAACTTAAGTTAAAAATAAATTGTTGAAAAAACTAAAAGGAAAAATGTTAGCCGTATAGAAGAAAGTGATGTCATATTCTGAAATTAAAACTTTCAATATAGTACATACTCATACTCCACATAAAGAAAAATCTTGATGAGATACTCATTAAATTCCAACAGGATAATACTGAATCCATAAAAATACAAACAAAATGAAAATATCCAAACCGAGTCGCATAAGTCCAACGAGAACCAGCTAAACAAAACTCAGAATACAAACAAGGTGAAGAGAAAAAAGTCAGCAACGTGTGTTGGAGAAGTGTGAGTCAGCATCAACATGCAATAATGGCCCCAACCCTTTTCGGTGAACCTCAGTCACTCCCAAAATAATGTCTATTATCTCTACACACTGCAACACTACTCAAACTTCTCTCTCTCTTCGGTGCAGTGCTGTGATGATGCTGTGATGCTGGTGCATGCATGAGTTTGGTCAATAATGCACGATTTTTCTTGTCAAAACCAGATCATTGAACAGAGCAAACCCGAATTTCTTTGGAAATTTTGGAGAAACGAGGACTTTGACAGAGAAATCAAACCAACCAACGGAATTTGAAAGTCAAACAAAGTGCCTTTGAAATTTGAAACCCTGTTGCAAGGAAAATGGTTTCTTTTCGTCATCAAAGTGGTTATCGGTTCCTATAAATTGGGTGAAGACTGAAAGAGATAACAAATTTGTTGGAAAGAAGAACAGAGACAGACATTGAAGCCCTTTGAGACAGTGACAGCTCGTTAGAAGCAAAGAGGTTAGTAGCTTCTCTTCATTCTAAACTACATCAAAATGCTTCGTTGTTTGTGTTTGTCTTTTGTTATGTTCTGTTTTCACAAGCACACACTCAAAGCTTCACTTTGAGATCCATTTTTTGTTTTGTTTTCATGTTTTCTCAAGTTATCTTGCCTTTTTTAGTTGTTTTTATTTGATTCTGGAATGTTTTATGGATGATTGCTATTTGCACACCCATGATTTCCCCATATCCCATCTCTTTTTAAGATAAAAATTACCCTAACTAAAATTAAAAATATAATCATATTTCATACTCTCTCTCTCTAATGTTCTCTTGTCTTCTTTACACTCGTGTCGGTGTCATTCATTGTGATAGTTATTACTACTATCATCGTTGACGTTGTAAACGGTGATGGTCTAAGATTTATCTTCTTTGGTTTGTTTTCCTCTTTTGTGTGTATATTCTAGATTGTTTGATTTGAAAGTATTCTGAATTATAAAATGCATGAACTAGTTGCAACTCTTGGAATGATAAGTATTTTCACTTAAGACTATTTTTTTAATAGTGTATGTGAACGGGATAGATAAGATAAGTAGCTTCTTATATAATGTTTATTGGATAAATATTTGTCTTTTATATACATATTTTGTTAATATTTATGGTTATCCATAATACCCGTAAACATTTATAAAAAATATATTTAACAATATATTTTAACTATAAATTTTAATAAAAATAAAATGCATAACATTCATAAATTTAAAATAAAGTGCAAATAAATCATTTAAATAATGTTAAATGACACTTCGTAAAGAAATTGAGATTTTTTAAAACCAATTAATAAAAAAAAATAACTCATTCAAGATCAATGTGTTAATAATTTAGTCATTTTTTGTAAGCTTTTTATTTATTTAAATTATAGTATAGCGGGTATGAGTATCTACGGGTACGGATACTATGATACTCGTATTCACCCCATTAACATGCGGATATAAAAAAATACATGTACCATTTACATACACGTATCTATCTACAATATATATTTTCTACCTGTTGTGAATTTTATCTGTAAATGTATACGGGTACGAATTTTTTTGACATCCCCTTGACATAATCTGAAATATTCTTCTACATCCATAATTTAAAATATTTTTATTATGTAAAAAATGTTTTTAGGGTTATGAAACATAGGGCAAGCTTTTGAATCTATTGAATCTAGAAGAATACTTCAAATTCTACGATCTAAAAAATACTTTTTATATTAAAAAGTATTTTACATCGTGGAATCTAAAATAAAGTGGTATCAGAATGTAGCTTTCCACATTTTCTCCGTGAAATCTCAAGACAAGAACACACGTCACCATGCGTGTGCCCACATAAACCTTAATTGCCATATTATAGAAGAAAGACAAAGTAGATATTTTCAAATTTAGAGGGGTGTCTTGCACAACTATGGGAGTATTAAAAGCAATCCCTATTCAGTTGATTAAGTGATTGAAGCTGACGAATTAAAAATCTGAACATCAAAAGTGGTAAAATGTGTCATGTTTTCCTATTTTCTTACTTGCGTTTTGTTTAATTAAACGCAAGAACTTAGTAATCCCAAGGTGGAGACGTTTGTCTTGGTCCACAGATCGATACCCTAGAACCAAGGTTGAGGCGAGTCAATTCGGATCGAAGGTTTGAGACATATTAAAAATTAAGACGAGTTATTTTGAGTAGAAGGTCGAAATAAGTTAGTCTAGATTGAAGGTCGAGACGCACAAACACGAGTAGAAGGTCGAGACAGATTGTCATAAGACGAAGGTTAAGATAAATCATTCGAAACCAAAGATTGAGATGGACCAACCTAGACCAAAAATCGAGATGGATCAACTCGAATAGAAGGATAAGACGAAACTTCTTTTATTTGTGCGTATCATGGCAGAAGCATGATTTGTTTTTAAAATCAACAACACCAAAAAAAAAAATTGCTAATAGTTTGTTTAGTTTTTTTAACTGATTTTAAAAACTTTTAATTGCTATAAGTGGGTGTAAAATTATTTTGAGATGTATATGTCTTAACGTGAGGTGTGTTGGAAGTTGCACATCGTCCAAAGATAAAATCAATTTATCATATATATATATATATATGAGTGTAAATTTTATTTTATAAATCAATTTTATAAGATTGAATTAAACTTAAAACAAATATTATTTGAAAAAAAATCTTAATCTTAGTTAATGACAATTAAAAATCCTTCTCAAAATCAATTCGAAAAAAATCTTATATGATTTTAATAAAAAAATAATACCAAACCATCATTGAATACAAATATAGTTTATTATTACATTTAAATATTTAAATATTATTTAATTCTTAAACAGTTTATCGTAATTTGTGGTAATTGGAATATATTATTGAAATCAAAAAAATAAATTCAATAATTTTGAATTGTCTTATATATATATACAAATTATTTAATAAATAAAACAACGTAAGTGATAACTATTTAAATTTCTTGATAATTCTTAATTTATCCGTCTAAACATAATATGAAGGTAGTGTGAAATGAATAAACTCATTTTAATCCTAATAAATAAATAGGGAAGGATTACTTAGCACAAATAATCAACATTATTTATCTCTTGCTCAAGTGTCACTTTGTCACTTGGACGACGTGACTTATTGCACACTCCATCAATTTTCATACTAACAACTTACTCAAACTCTTCATTGTTTAAATAATCACTTGTCATTTAAGCGATAATAGTTTTAGAAGAGAGAAAACTATTTTAAGTCATACCCCAATGAAGAGTTATATTGACAAAACAGCCTTAATGGTATTTGAATTATATGTTCGTTTAGATAATAATTACTTATTATTTGACCATTGACAAACAAGTTCAACACTTAACTGCAACTTATAATATTAAAAGAAACAATTTTGTGAATGCATCAATTTTCTCTAACAAAAATGAGATAAGTCAAATCATAATTGAATTGTAACATTTAAATTGATATATTTTTAAAGATGAAGAATTATACTTCATATAATTTTTTAAATATTTTCTAAAGTAAATATTTTTTAATATTAAAGGCAATTTAGAGGAATATTCACTGAATTATTTTTCAAAGTTATACAAGTTATAAGTTTTAAATATTAAGTATTTGTATGTTTTAATACTTAATTAGTCTAAAAAAATATGTATAGCTTGTTAAATTTAAAAGTTCTACACGAAGTGAATGGAAAACTAAATATTTCACATTTATACATTTAAAAACTTTATTGATAAATTTTCTTACTATTAAACTAAGTCGCATAACTTTTAGTATAATTAAATAAGATATTTTTTATTGTAATTTACTTACATTTTCTTTGGCAGACCAATTCCGGCAGCTTCTTATTAGCCGGTGAGAATGACTTTTGAACTTTGAGTTGACGCGAATCACGCGCTGTCACGTGATGTGCATGTGATGTGAGTTATGAACCAACGAACAATACAGTTGGGGCAAAACAAATAAATTCCTATCAAATTTAATCATATATCTTGGGTGGGACTTGCCATATATGTTGCACCGTTTTCTTTATATGAAATTCAGTACAATGTTAAACAAATTTAAATGTCATATAGGTTTAATTAATTTTTTAAAAGTTTAATTAATAATTTCATCATTATATTTAGATTTATGATTAATTTTTATTTTGATATTTATTTTTCAATTTAGATTGATTAAATAGAGATAACATCAATTTTATATAAAATTTAACTTTTGTTGAGATGTGATTACATATGAGACAAAACCCTCGTCTTGTCCATGTCCAAAAAATCGCCTCTTTGGATTCAATATAACAAATTTAGGAATTTTGTTTTTTTTACTACATCATGAAAGATGGACACATGAAACCAGTTGACACTTTTGGATTCATAAAAAATGAGTCAAAAACAAATATAAAGATCAAAATGAATTAAAAACTTAAATATAAGAATTAAATTATTGATTAAAATTTTTTAAACAACTCCTTAATATATAATACTATAAATATTCTTACATGATAAAAGGATTATTAGAACTCATTGTGTTCGAAATGAATTACATTGAACTCGAGTGTTTAGAAAATATTTATAGAGTACCAAGAGTAAACAGACAATTATTTTTGAAGCTGTTAAATAATTAAAATATACTAAAAATTTAAATAAGTCAATTTTACTTATATATTAATTTTATATAATTAATTTCACTTATTTATTTTGTTTTGATATGTAAATTTTAAATAATTTTACTCCATTTAATGATATTTATTTTACAATATTTAATTGTTATATATATATAAATATATTTTGTTAGAATTTAATGTAATTAATTTATTTCATGAATATGGGTAAAATTAGTCTTTTTAGTTCAATATCTTTTTTCAACTATTTTAAAAAATTGTTTTATATAAAATTAAATATATATTGTAACACTCTTAAATTAGTAGAATCACTACTAACACAAAGAAGATTTATTTCGATTGTAGATTACACGTAGATGCAAGGTACGTAAATTAAAATGTTTGTTTACCTAATAAAAGACATAAATTTATGTCTGTTGCAACAACAACAAACATAATTTTTTTATCTTAAAACTCACATTCAAGACACATAAAGAGAACTTTCATGCATATCGATTACTGAGTTCCCCCATAAATAGTCGAGCGCACCAATATTATAATGAGGAGGATGAGAAACTAGCACCCAATGCCCAGAATGGCACCTAGCGGCCCAAGCCTAGTGCCCGATGGCTACGCCACTAGAGCTCACTGGATTTAAATTCCTATGTAGCGACCAATAGCACCTGGGTGGTATTTCACTAGAATGTTAAATTTCATTGGCGCCCAACGATATAATGGTCCCCACAATACCATAATAGCAACTTAGGTGTGGCATAACTATACCAGATTGTCCATTTTACTTGTCTAGGCAATTATACTTTTTCTTTAGTTCGAAAGCACCATGGCTTAGTTCAAAATAACATTAAAAAAAGCATAAATTGAACAATCTTGTTATAGTTAATCAATGTCACATATCACCAATTATATCAAACATATTAGAGTTCGATAATGCATATCAAGTTGGGTTCATTTGTCTATCTTAGTTATTTCTATTATTCTCATGCATTAAATAGGTATATTATAGTTTAAACATTCTTAGATAGTGTCAATCAACCGATTTGATAACATTATAACTCAAGCCTCAACATCCATAGTTCAAAATATGTATATAATCTCCAACACAACAATTTAAAATCAAACACTTTAAGTCAACAATTTAAAAGGCCTACATACCAAATAAAACATTACAACTAATCTTGTCTCATCCAAATGAGAATCACATATTTATCCTACACCATAGGAAAATCCTTGATTAATAAAAAATTTTAGTGACAAAAAATAACCAGTCTATAGTGATCAATTTATATATCAATTTAAACTAAAAATTATTAGTAACTAAAATAGTTTCAAAAAATTATAATTGGTCTCTAAACTGGTAACTAAAATAGTCTTTATTTTACACTGGTCTCTAAATTGGTCACTATCATTAGCTATCTAGGTTTTGTCTACCAAAAGAATTGGTTTCTAAAATAATCTCTAGTTATGAAATTGATTTCTAAATTGGTCTCTAAACATATTTTATTATCATAAATTTGTCACTATTTGATAGTTTTCTTGTAGTGATATCAAGCGATTAAGGGTACCATTCATAGAGCAAATCCCTAATTTCATATTATATAACCGTTTTACATCATACAAACTAATTTTAAATAGAAAATAAATTCACATCAAACAATTTCTATCATCTCAATATACCATTATAATACTAATTTTACTATAAATAATCTCAATATGCCACTATAATAATAATAATAATAATAATAATAATAATAATAATTTTTCTATAATTTACTAACTTTCATTTATTCCTAAAATTCTAGTTCTCAAATTATGCATTAATTACATAAAAAAAAACACCTATCAAAGATTATAACACATATTGATAATCACAAACAAACAAATATTTATCTTGAACTATCTTTGAGTCACATGCATGAACCATAGAGTTACGTGTAACTCCGAATAATACACCAAGTCAAAAGTAGACAAAAATAAACTTACTCTATTTTGATTTTTGATCGGTTGGTTGAATGTGTAGAACTCTCTGCAAGGATCTTCTTACGATCTCTGATCTTCAAATAAATGAAAGATGTTGTCAAAGATCAAGAGAGAAGGTAAATAAAAATTTAAAGAATTGTTTTTTAAAAAGATGGTGGTTTTATAATGTGAAAATCTATTAATAAAAAATTTATTTATAATATATTTTAAATAATAAAATAAAATTCAATACTACTCTTTAATATTTTCTTCATCCTTACATACACACTTAGTATAAAATGATTTCTTTCATAAATGATATATAGGTAAAAATTATGTTATAGTTTAATATAAAATTTTATTTATCACATAAAAATATTTGATCTATAACTTAGTTTGAAAATAGACCATAACTCTTTTAAATAATTTTTTTTTTTAAAATATATATATATATATATATATATATATATAATTTTAATTAGAAAAAACAAAAAGAGACGCATAACATTCAAAAAGTTTATAATTGAGCCGAGTACCATTTGTGCAAAAGTTGATGTTGATGTCAATGGTACCCTCAAAGTAAGAAAAAAGCAAAATAAATTGTCGTCCATGAAAATCGTTTTTGTAACTCTTGTGAAGGGAAATAATGAGAAAACACAACATTAAGTTCATCTGTCCGCAACAACTAGGAGAGATAATATTTAAGAAAATAGTGTATTTATATTGTCATTTTTTTCTAAATTTATCTCTATGAATCAAATTACATAATTTTTATTTTTTCTACTCTATAAAAAATAATCAAATAATTAATTTCATGTCTTATTTATTTCCACTTTCATATTTTAGTTTTTATTCATTTCTTTGAATCAACCCAAACAGAAGAAGAAAATATAATAACAGTACCATTAGTGTAGACGCTATTATAAAATACAGTTATATATATATATATATATATATATATATATATATATATATATATATATATATATATATATATATAT
>Ga0099822_1010408_pt1 | contig 11537 bp, 7 predicted proteins | sample CowpeawhiteBW_FD_76839 | JGI IMG/M metagenome (GOLD analysis project Ga0099822, IMG submission 76839) | Root nodule microbial communities of legume samples collected from California USA - Cow pea white BW | ecosystem: Host-associated > Plants > Roots > Nodule | place: USA: California | collected... | reverse complement strand
TTTTTTATTTTTATATTATATTTTATTTATTTTTATTTATTTTTTTTATATCATTTTTTTTTATTTTTATATATATATATATATATATATATATATATATATATATATACTCAATTTAGTTTTAATTTCATTAAATAAAGTTAATTTGACTTTTTCATTGACGTCAACAGAAGTGTTACGCAAAATATGATAACTAATTTAATAACATTATTTTCGTAGAGTTGAAATTAAAATAAAAATTATACAAATTTTAATATTTTGTATGAATTTTTTATTTATTTTATTTTTATGGCAAAACCTAAAGAAGATGTGTGATACTTTTAAAAATTTTTTCGTGTCAAAGTAAATTTCTATAATGAATTATAGATTAAGTTAATAGTTATGTCTCTCTTATTGTACCCAAAGTTTGAAATCAAACTACATGGAATTTCTTTCTTGACTTGGATCAAATATTATAAGTCCTGAATCTTTCTCTCCTACTAAAATTTTTATATCATAGTTTATTAATTTTATTATAATGTATATTGGTTCTACTTTTTTAAATACAATTTTTGTTTATTTGTTTATTATTTTTTATTAAAATATGATAGATGTTTTTAAACAATTTGTTGACAACTTTTATGGGAGATAGTGTATTATTTGAAAATGGTATGCTTTGGCCAAACTCCAAAAAATCTTGACATACCTATTTATGTTGGGTTATTTTGTCAATGTTTTCTTTAACTTTTCTAAGTTTAAAAATTTAATATATATATATATATATATATATATTAAAAACATATTGAATTATGTAAATTTTTCTTATATTTTTAATTAATTAATTAATATATCCGATCAATTAGATCGAAATAACTATAAACGTTTACGTGCTCTATTATAATTAATAATCGATACTTAATTTATAAATATTATTAACTTAAATTATAATATTATTATATATTTACATATTTAAAGGAGCATAATATTAAAAAAAAATTATTTAGATTCTAATTTTAGAATAAGAACTTACAAGTCAATACGTTCTAATCTACGAAATTGATGGATTAAGTAAGAGAAGTTAAACAAGGGGTTGCTGAATTTAAACTTTCAACCCAGCCCATTAAATTTGGACCAGCCAAATGATCCACTAACTTTCTAAAAACTCATAGGTTCTTTTCAGTGGCGTTTCTCTTTTAGTAAATGATAAATTTAAATATTTTAATTAAAGTTTTTTATTACAATTTTAATTCTTTCAAATATTTTTTTAAAGAACAAAATAAGTGAACGTATAGACAAATTAGAAATTGAAAAGTGAAAATAATATTCACACCATTTCATTAAGATCAATGTAACTAAATAAAAATAAAAAACCTTTTTAAATTTTCCATAAAATTAATTTTTTTAAAGTGACTAAAAAAAAAAGCCAAACTCCTTTTTCCTTTTTCATTCCAAAATTCACTCATAAGAACAGAAGAAAGGGGAAGAAAAAAAGAGTCCCAAAGGTTCAGTTGAGTGAGGCAAGCTTGTTGAACATCGAGAAGAAAACGAAGATGGCGGCTTCTCTGCAACTCCTCCAATTCAAACCAGTGAAACCCTCTTTCTCATTCTTCTCACGAAGGTCAGCGCCTATTATTTGTTCTGCCGCGCCCACTCCTTCCAAATCGCAGCGTTCCTACACTATCACTCTCCTTCCCGGCGACGGTATCGGCCCCGAAGTCATCTCCGTCGCCAAAGACGTTCTTATTCTCGCCGGTTCTCTCGAAGGTACGGCGCCATCTCTCTTCGGAATCGCAGCATTTTCAATTTGGATTGGGTAACTAATTGGTGTGTTGTGAAAGCAGGGATCAAATACGAGTTCCGAGAGAGGCTTATAGGTGGAGCTGCGTTGGATGCCACAGGAGTCCCATTACCCGATGAAACACTTTCTTCGGCCAAGCAATCTGATGCTGTTCTGCTTGGTGCTGTTGGAGGGTACTTCACTTTTTTCTTTAGCTTTTTTTTTTTTTTTAAATTTTTGTTATTGTTTTGAAATTAAAATGAATTTACTTGAAGTTATAAATGGGATAACAACGACAAACATCTCAAGCCAGAAACTGCCTTGCTTGGGCTTCGTCAAGAGCTTAAAGTCTTTGCAAATCTCAGGCCTGCGTCTGTATTTCCTCAGGTAATAACTTCTTCATACATCATTTTCTCATTCTTGATGGTGAAACTGTGAAACTGAGATGAGTATAGGGGGCAAAGTTATTTGCTTTTTGTCTCTGGAATTGAACTGCTTGTGTTCTGAAATGGATGACAAAGGAAGGACATCTGGGGCATGCTATATGATGTGATAAATGCGTGAATAGAGATTTTATTTATTTATTTTTTTGTTTCCTTGCTGTCTACTAATAGTTTTCAACCCATCTCTAGTGTGGTTTTTAATCTGTGTTAATTCTTCTGTAGTTAGTAGATGCTTCGACTTTGAAGAGAGAGGTTGCTGAAGGGGTCGATCTCATGGTTGTAAGGGAACTCACTGGAGGTATGTGGTGTTATGATTCTATAATATTTAAAATTTGGAGAGTCACTTTTTCACCCATTTTCTTAAAATGTGGATATGTGGAGCTAATTCGCTGGGCTAAATCTTTTTTTTGCTCTGTTGTTATTTAGGTATCTATTTTGGAAAACCCAGGGGCTTTGGCACCAATGAAGATGGTGAAGAGTGTGGTTTTAATACTGAGATTTATGCTCAACATGAGGTATCATACTATTATAAAACGATTCTATAGATATATAATGCATGCTTACGATTTTGAGCTATAAAAATACATGTATTACAACAGATTAATAAAGGTTACTGACCTTTGTTGGATATTTCTGCGAAAGAGAATTTTAGTGGAGTTTCTTGTGCAATCATTTCAAGAAAGTTGAAAACCAAAATTTGACTAAAAATATTAGTAGCTGGAGCTTGGGTTTCATCAAGATCTATAGTTAAAACATGTAAACATCGCGTTAGGAGTTAGGGAAGATGAAGGGGAAGTTAGCTCAGATAGGTAGGATACTAGTTAGTTAGTTAGGGGACGGGGTAAAAAAATAGAGGAGTGTAGAAGAAGGGGATTCATTCAGTCTTGTATGTATCCTTTGAGAATTGAGCTTTGCACATTATGAAAGAAGAGAATCTCTGAAAGAAAATCTTTGTGGAGGGATCTTTTTCTTTTGTTATGTCAATTCAATTAAATCTTTTTCTTTAACACATTTCTAGTCTTGGGGAGGGATAAGGGTCTTTTACCTCTCAAGGGGCTTTTACATGCAGATGTGGATTTCACCTTTTTCTTTCACTGAGGACCCTGAGGGGACTTTTAGTTTTCTTCCGGATCTGTTTCTTTAACTATTTACGTATTACCTCTGGATCCTGATTCTGTGATCGACAATAATTTCTGTACCAGATTGATCGCATAGCTCATGCTGCATTTAAGATAGCTCGGAAGCGTAATGGGAAACTTTGCTCTGTTGACAAAGCCAATGTACTAGAGGTGTGTATTACTGGATTATGCCATGAAACTTACTACTGTGAAGCTTTTGCCTTACTATGATGTGTATACAGACAGAAAAGAGAGTTCATGGCAGATGCCTCAAATTGCTTAAACTTGAAATTGAAATATTCAGACATGCTGCAAAGAAAATTCTCTTAGTTGTTTTATCTTGTTTAAGATTCAGTTTAGATTAGGTGTTACAGATAACTTTTGAGACAACTTGGGTTTAAAACATGGCTACACTCTTTCTGTTAGTATTTTTTATATTTTTTCAAATAGATGCAAATTTCTGTTGATCTATGTTTGTGAATAGTTTAGAAGCACGGTTGTATCTGTATATTTCTTGCTTATACCTCAGAAATATTGTTGTTGATTAGGTTGAGATATGCAGTGATAGGTTTAACTGTGTCCCGAGAAACCTGAACAAGGAAATCAAGAATTGAACAATGGAAACTATGGAGGTTTTTTGCAGATGCATCTAATGTTATATATAGATTTACACATTCACAGAAAGATATAAATTTGTGCATTTTTTGTATCTTGGGGAAATGAACAAGAAGATAATAGTGACAGATTTAGGTCCAGTTCCTGCATACTAACTATATTTGGATTTTCCAGGCTTCAATATTATGGAGGAGGAGAGTGTCGGCAATAGCACAAGAATATCCTGATGTTGAACTCTCTCACATGTATGTTGATAATGCCGCAATGCAACTAATTCGCAATCCAAAACAGGTTTGCTTATGGAATAAATTACTGTATTTCGTCTTTCACTTTATTTATGGCTATTAAAATTTCTACTCAAACGAAAAATTGTTTGATGATAAAATGCGAGTGCTGCAATATCTAACCCTGTGTTTTTGCAGTTTGACACCATTGTGACAAACAATATTTTTGGCGATATATTATCCGATGAGGCTTCAATGATCACTGGAAGCATTGGGATGCTTCCTTCTGCTAGCCTTGGGGCTTCGGTACGAAAAAAAAAAATCCATAATCAATTGTAATTTGGATCTCGAGCATGTTTCTCAAGTTTATCTAGCAATGCTTCGTGCCATGTTATGACGCAAGTAACATTATCGATTTCCTTTTGACTATTGGATATTTATTGGATCAGGGTCCTGGACTTTTTGAACCCATACATGGTTCAGCACCTGATATTGCTGGACAGGTTGGTTTCTTGTAGTTACATTTTTTTTTTTCATTTGCTTAAGATGACATGACTAACAACAGCATAATTATTTGTATACAGGACAAGGCAAATCCATTTGCTACTGTTCTTAGTGCTGCTATGCTTTTGAAATATGGCCTAGATGAAGGAAAGGCAGCTCAAAGAATAGAAAATGCAGTGCTGGACACTTTAAACAAGGGACTGCGAACTGGGGACATATATTCTCCTGGAACAGTAAGCATCCCTTTCATTAAAATAACATGGATGTTGAAAAAACATCGGTCCCGTTTTAATCACACATCAGATAATTTTTGCATTTGATTAATTAGCATTGGAGGATAGAGAAACATCTTGCTAAATTAGGTTGATGTTTGGATCATGTGTTGATGCAGAAACTGGTAGGGTGCAAAGAGCTAGGTGAAGAGATAATGAAGTCAGTGGAATCCAATGTTCCTTCTGGTGCTACAGTGTGATTCTTGAATTTAGACGAAATTGGCGTAGAATCTTGGCATCTGATGTATCTTGGAGATCACTACCAAAGGTGGAAAAATCTCCCTAGTTGGGAGAGTTGAGGCTTCCTTCTGCATTATGCATGTGTTTCGGTTTCCAACCAGCCTATGAATGATTGTACTTCGAAAGTGTCATGGTTGTTTTCTTGTTCCCGGCATTGTACTGCTTAATTTAATGCAGATTTAAATTTCATCCATTCTCTAATTTGGAAAGCTATTTCTACTACTTACAACGTTTGAAGCATTGGTTTGCTTCCAGTGTATGGTGATATAAAGCTTTTGAAACTGGGACATCTTTTGCCTTTTTTTTTTAACAAATCTTTATTGTATTCATTGTATAAATTTAAACTGTAATATTTTTAAATACTTTTAAAATATACTATTTTAAAATACTTTTACGATATTTTGATTGCAATTGCTTATTAAAATTATAGATAGAGTTTATAAATTTAAAATTTTTAAGATCTTGATGTCACTCACATATGTTGTCCTGTTTATTAATTACTCCGTAGATAAAGGAATAAAAGTTAATAATTAACGTACTCTGAGGTGCTAAATATATGTAATGAAGTATTTAAATAATTATATTAATTTAATTATAGAAAAAAATTCTTTTCAGATAATTTTCATTGATTTTAAACTAATAAAATGGAATTACTTATTTCGAATTTTAATAGTCACAACCTCACAGATTCAAGTGTCTGAAGAATAATTTAAAAAAAAAATATAATCTTCAAAATAACTTATAAAATACATTATAGTTTAAAAATAATATTTAAATTTAGATCATAAAAGTAAGTTTTAGTCTATCTTTCATAAAATTACAGTGACGCGATTCTTTTATATAACTAAAAAAATAAAAATTATTCAAGAGAGTACATTTTTTTTATTATGAAGTCCACTCTCCAACACGTTTTATTATTCTTTATATTTTCTTAAAATAATTATCTATTTTAATGAATTAAAAAATATCATCGATGGATACAAAAGAAAAATATATTTTGTCACCTTTATCAAATGAACACCCACTTAATAGTTCTATTTTAATAATATATAAAATGTATTAATCATTTAATTTAAAAATTAAAAATAGAATTAAAATGTTAATATAAATAATTCATTATCATAGATTGTAAAAATATCCTTGAAACTTGGTTTGAAGAAATCATCCAAATTCCTTTAGACAATCTTAATCCCTGCTTTGCTCAGACAAAAATTTTAGCATTATATTATTAATTCTTAAATTTACGAAAACAGATTTATTTTATTTTCTATAGATGAGTAAAGTAAAGTAATGGAAACGTTACAATATTAACAAGGAAGATTTGGAATTAGAGAAGAAATTGAGAAGTTTAGGTTAAAATAGAAAGGTAAGTTTAGCTTGAAAGTGAGTATTATGTGTAGGTGGGTGTGCCACGGTGCTGGTGTTGTAAAGCGATGTGGAGTTCAACTTCAAGCACAGCGATTGCAGCACCCTCCTCCGACGAGGATCCCACCCAATCCTCTTCGTCTTCATTCTCCACTTCTCTCTTCAATTTCTCTTCTGGAAACCCTACAATCGAAGAGACACGCGGCCTCATGCATCTCTTCCCCGACGACGTTCCTGCCACTCTTCCGGTATCCTTTTATTCGTCTTCTATTCCGTATCATCACATCTTCAATCGACCAATCAATTTCAATTTCCTGTTAGGTTGGACGCAAACCTCTTGTTTGCGTTGTCGGCGTCCCCAATCACATGACATATGCGGATTTCTGTCAGTTCTGTGGTTCCTTCATTCAGCACATGCTAGAGATGCGCATTGTTAGGTATGCAACTACATGCTATGCTCGCGATCACATCACAGGAATAACCTCATGTTCACGTTTTCTTTGTTTCTTTTTTCAGGATGGACGGTATGGAGGATCAGTACAGTGTCTTGATTCGCTTTGACCACCAAGACTCCACCGACAGCTTCTACAAGCACTACAATGGCCGCCGATTCTCCTCTCTCGAGGTTCCTTCCTTGTTTCTTATTTTAATTATTATCCATTTTTTTCAACTTTTTGCTCGTTTTATGACTGAATTGAATTTCCCTTGCTATTTATTAATTAATCGTAGGTTGAGTTTTGCCGAGTTCTTTTTACGTTAGACGTGCAGTACACTGGTTCCATTGAACATGCGCAGCCCTCAAATGCCAGTTCAACTGAACAGCCAACTTGTCCTGTTTGTCTTGGTACATATTACATCCCTTTTTCCTTGCCTTGCCTTGTCTACTGCTATTCAATTTTATCTTTTTTAGTCTTTCCCTTCCCTTTCATTTATATATTGCTCGTCACCAATGATGCATGGACTAAGTGTTCTAATTATTTATGATTTCTTGCAGAGCGATTGGATCAGGACACCAGTGGAATTCTTACAACCATATGCAACCATTCTTTCCATTGTTCTTGTATTTCAAAATGGGCAGATTCTTCTTGTCCTGTAAGTGGTTTCATTCAGTCTTTATATGCAAGATCGAACAATTCAAAATGAATTGTATGCTTTATAATTTATAGTAATAATTTCTTAACTGTTAATTTTTTTATCAGCCGATTAGTTAGTTGCGTGTTTACTGGTCTCCCACTTTTTATTTCAGGTATGCCGCTATTGCCAGCAGCAAGCTGAAAAATCGTTTTGTTTTGTCTGTCAAACCACTGAGAACCTGTGGATATGCGTTATATGTGGGTATGTTGGCTGCGGAAGGTGAGACTGACAGTTTTCTCGACCAATCCTTATTTTATGATATTTCTTTCTTTTTAATTTGTATTTGATTACAACAATATCTTCTGAAACTCCTAGGAAAATCTTGTTTCAGATACAAGGGAGGGCATGCTATAATACACTGGAAAGAGACGCAGCATTGCTATTCCCTAGAAGTGGAAACCAAACGTGTGTGGGATTATGTCGGAGACAACTATGTTCACAGACTTATTCAGTCCAAAACTGATGGGAAATTGGTTGAGCTGAACGCTCACTGTGCACACGCTGACAATGGATGCGGAAGTTGCAGCTGTGAAGACAATGCCATGAGTGAGGCTATACTTAATAGTAAAGTCGAAGCTGTAATGTTTTAAGACTAATTTATTAATTTTTTAGATTTATGTTCTTTTACAAGGAGTTTTAATTTTTCATACATTAAATAAATATCTTTTCTTTTACAGATTGTCAATGAGTACAATGAATTGCTTGCTACACAACTTGAAAACCAAAAAATTGTAAGTAGACTCTATTTGTCATTTGCTGTGAATCTGCTAATATCTCTAAACTTGTATGGATTAATCTTTTTCCGTCTTAAACTAAATTAAATGTAGTATTTTGAATCCTTATTACAAGAAGTAAAAGAAGAATCTGAAAGAAAAATTTCCAAAGCTGTTCAGAAGGCTATCAATCTTAAACAACAGAAGATTCAGTCCAAGATTGACAGATGTAAGAAAGAGAAGAAATTTCTGGATGATGTAAGTTGTAATCCAATCTTAGAAATTCTATTTTTGCAGAATTCGCAGCATTAGTTATATGTGTGTGTAGCATACTAATATATTGACATCCAAAACCATTTTACAGTGGTGTTTTTTTAATTGAAAAAAATTATTCTTGTCTTTCACTGAATGTCAAGTGCTGCCCTTTTTTCAGGATATAATGTTTCATATATATACATATTTACAAATGTTCATATTGTCTGTGTATCTGCAGCTTAATGAGAATCTTGTGAAAAATGAGGACATTTGGAAAGCAAAGATACTTGAGGTTGAAGAGAGGTATACTTTTATTCATTATTTCTCATTCATGATGGTGTTTTCTATTGAGTATGGTATGAAGGTGTCTTGTATCCGATTAAATCAAAGGTCTGCAGTTGCTGCTTTAATGTGCGTTTGTCATTTTAAGTGATGTTCGTATTCTCAGTTTTGTAATTCCATGGACTTTCATTTGTTGTACTAAGTAGTAGCAATTGATATGGATTTCCATTTCCTTAACTCAAGAAGTTGCAATTGCTATGGATTTCTAATTCTTGAACTCGAGTAATTGCAAATTTGGTCCAACGGTTTGTAAACTGACGTGTGAAGTACCTTTATTCAGGGAGAGAAAAAGTACCAGAATGATGGAGGATAGAGTAGCGGATCTGGAAAAGCAGGTGAGAGATACCGTTTTCCTAATTTCTCTTTTTTCTTACTGAATTCTAGTGTGCATTAAAAACTGATGGAACTAGAGTTTGATACAATTGTAATCTGTGTAGCTTGGAGATCTCATGGTTTGTCTTGAGGGGGGGAAGATGGTAGAAGAGTTACCCGTTTCAGATGATGAGATTAAAGAAGGGACTGTATTTCAAAAATCAAAGGAATCATCCTCAATTAGTGCTTCTCAGCAGGAAGGAGAGTACACGCATGCATAACAGGAGAATGAGTTATTTCATTGTTCCGAGTGACCCATTTCTTGTTTATATTTTCACAAAATTATAGAAATTACAGTTGTGCGTCGATCCTCGGTTAACATGTTTTCACTCCGTTTTTTTTCCTGTATGGAAAACGTGTATGTATCTGTTTAGACTTGTAAATATTGAGATTTCCACCTTTACTTTTTATTAGTTATAAATTACAGATTAAACGTGTATCCTCATATTGGTGATCTTGGATCTTCCAAGACTAACATACCATAATAAAGCAGGCGTGAGATATATAATTAATAGTTAACAGGACCAAACATAAATAAAATTTTATTGGCTCAACATAAAACAAAAGAAGCCATTGAATTAAAGTAAAACGGCTTCATAAGTTGTGATTCTGAAGTCCTTAAACTAAAATGAGTGGACTCGTCACTGTGACGCACATGACTTCATCATAGCCACTTGTCTCAGTTCTTTCACTAGATCCTTCACTACCATCTTGTATTCATCACCCATCTGCAATACAAATATGTTGCAGAAATCAAAATACACAAATTTGAACAACAAACTAATTACAAATATGTTGGTATTAATTAATTACCTGAGCAATGATGGTGATGTCAATGGTACTTCCAAGTGGCAAGACATTGCTAGTGGATATGAAGAGATGAAGACGCTCAAGCTGAGACAATATTTTGAGCAGAATACCCTTTTGTTTTCCACAGTGAATTTTGATCAACACTTGCTTCCCTAGGACTCTGGCTTCAACTTCAGCAGGAACTGCTTCATTGGACCCATACCATTCATCACTCTTTGTGTCATCAATGCAGAGATGAGATCTTGTTATGGTGATCGCTGATTCTGCACCGTTCTTCTGGATATCTTCTTCTAGCACTTCCACACGTTCTTGCAGTTGCTTCACGTAATTTATTGCTTCTCTTAGTACATGTGCCTTGTCCATCTACACACATTTTTAGCAGTTTTTAGCAAGTTTTCTACACCATCTTTACTCAGTAACTTGCTCTTAACTTTTAAAGTTGTTTAGGTTGATCAGGTGAATAGTTCTTCGTTTGAAGTGGTTACTGTGATCCACTAGCCACTCTTCTGTGTCCATGGTTTCACACCAGACATTGTTGTCTTGTGACACGACTACACGAACAGGTTACTATTCTTGCCTTTTCCTCACCAATAATCCTTCACCACTATTTCTTTGCAAAACTGTTTAATACTTAAAGTATATAGATTGTCGTATTATTACTTCTTTAATTATTATCAATATGATGGCTATAAGTTCTATAAAGATCAAATAATTTCTGCATAATAATTCTTAGTTTTTCTGCCAATTAATAATATGAGTATTCGTTTATGAAAGATAAAGGTACCTTCTTCAAGCCAGGGATAGTGGAAGCAAGTGCTATGAATTTTCTGGTGAGTTCCTGTCTCCTCTTTCTCTCTGACATGATGTGATCCATTGATTCAGAAGCGCTTCGAGTTTTCTTGGTTCCCTGGTTGGTCCTTGCTGAGGACAAAGGCAAGTTGTGGGAGACATCTTTCCAAGCAGACAGAGGATGAGGATCAGCGGATTTGTCAAAAGACAGAACATAGGTGGTCGGAGATGTGGTTGGCTTGTTCTTATTTTCACCACAAAGATTCATCATGGATGAATTGGTGTTCTTCATCATCAACTTATCAGCACCACCAAAAGTATTAAGATCTGGACCCTCTTGCGGCTGCTGCAGAATATCTCTTAAAAACTCTTCATCAATGGGGTTCGTCTGGCACAAACATTCATTCAACACCTCATCCTCCATTTCCTACGAATCGATCCAACAATTTTCAGAAACAATAATTGATCAAGTTACACTACGACTTATATATATGCATTAATACCATTGATTTGTGCATATATATATATATATATATATATATATATATATATATATATATATATATATATATTTTTTATTTTTAA
>Ga0099822_1010407_pt1 | contig 11538 bp, 4 predicted proteins | sample CowpeawhiteBW_FD_76839 | JGI IMG/M metagenome (GOLD analysis project Ga0099822, IMG submission 76839) | Root nodule microbial communities of legume samples collected from California USA - Cow pea white BW | ecosystem: Host-associated > Plants > Roots > Nodule | place: USA: California | collected... | reverse complement strand
TTTGCATCCTCCAAACTACCACACTTACAATACATATCTAAAAGGGCATTGTTGAGGATAAGATCTTGGTCAAACTTTAGCACAAGAACATGGACCTGCCTCCCTAACTCCAACAACGACAAAATAGTACACGCTCTCAAAATACTAGTAAGCGTTGACTGATCCGCCCGAAAACCCGCTCTGCTCATGCTCTTGTAAAGATGTAAAGCCTCATCTCCATCACTGTGCTGAGCAAACGCAGCAATAATGGAGTTCCAAACAACAGAATCTCCGGTGACCATCTCACGAAAAACACTCAAAGCTTCCAACAACTCCCCCAATTTTGAGTAAACATCAATGAGCGCACTGCGAACAAATACATCAGACTCCAACCCCACTTTCATTATCCAAGAATGCAGCTGTTTGAGATCAGACAACCTCTCACACGCTCTCAAAACAGAAGAGAAAGTAAACATGTTAGGCATGACACCATCCCTAAACATAAAAACCAAGAGCCTCATAGCCCTGTCATTGAGCTTGGCATTAGCGTAAGCAGATATCATAGTCGTCCACGATACAACGTTTCGTTCAGGCATTTTATCGAACAGCAGCTGTGCTTCTTCCAAGAGGTTGAATTTGACATACATATTGATGAGAGTGTTGATCAGAAACGTTTTGGGGTGGTACCCGTTTGAGAATATGTGGCGGTGAACGCGTTTGCCTTCCCTGACAGCACCGTGAGCCAAGCAACACTTGATGAGCTCAGAATAGGTGATAGCGTCTGCCCAGATTCTGCGTCTTTCCATTGCATCCAACACATGCATGGCTCTGGGAAGGTCTCGTTGGTGACAAAGGTTGAGTAGTGACTCCGTCTCTGTGGGCACATGGTGTGAAGATACGAGAGAGGAGTTATCTCTATATGAACAGCGATGCAAGGTGGTTGGTCGCAACAATAGTAAGTGCTTTGATACACCTCTCATAGGTTCAGTTCGATGGTTGTGTTGTGGCGCGGGTTTCACGAACATAAAAACACTCAAGATTTAAGTTACAGCCTTTCAATATTAAGAGATGTTTTTTTTTTTTTTTATTATTATTATTATTATTATTATTATTATTATTATTCGACTAAACTGTTAGTTTTATACAATATATTAATCATTTCAATATTAAGACATGTTTTTTATTTTTTTTGTTTTCTTTGAACTAGTGTTTGTATGACGGGATTATAAAAAATAATATTTAAATTTAAAATTTATAAAAATATAACTAAAATACAACTATTTTTATATGAAAGTAAATAATAATATTTTATTATTTTTATATTATTTATTTTTTATTAATAAAAATGTAATAATGAAAATAATCAAATTAAATAATTTATATCTAAATAAAATAATAGTTAATAATATTAAATGTTTTGAGAATAATTATTAAATTATTTTATTTTAGAACATGAAAATAAATAAATTTTGCAAAATTAATATGTGTATATATTTTGCATATCGAAACTTGAAGTTAAAGTTCAAGAAAATAATTGACTTCAACTTTTATTTTTTATTTATTTATTGTCGTTATAAAATATATAAAAAAATACACATATATTAAATATATAGTGTTTTCTTTTTTGAAACTTAAAATATAATTCTAAATAAATAAAAAAAAATCAAATTCATTTTTACGATATACTTTTTTTACGATGTTGTTACATGTAGTAGAAGTAAAAATAACATTCTTTTTAAACTATTCACTTGCAACCATGTTAGTGACAAAGATCACGTGTTTGATTATTGTTTCTTGAAAACATTATAAATACACTTACTTTAAATTTAAGTGAAAGAATGAGAATCCAAAAATACTTAATGTCTTTCAAAAACTCTAATGTTAATTATTTACCTTGAATCTTGTGGTCAAGGTATGCATGTTATGGTGGCGTTGCTCATGCTTTGGCATTCCCTCCTTCCTCTCACGTTCTCTCTCTTTATCCTCGTTTAGGGTTTTGGTGAAGCATAATTCAGGTAAACTTCAATCCTCATTCTCTATTTTTGTTTTCTCTCATATGTATATTATTTCGTATTTGTTAATCCATTTCATACAATCTATGCTACCATTTTGAAAACCACTTATTCCACTTTGATATTTTTCTTCAAATTTAGCAAAATTTCAATGTAATTGGGTTGATTAGAACGAATGATTGAGTTCTAGAATGAATGTTGAGAGAACCAATTGACTAAAAAAGATGTATGTTAATGGACCAATATTCACATAAGTTCTAACTCATATCCTACATTATCTCTTCTAATAATCACAACTTAATAATCACTTATATCAAAAAAATTCCATGCCAAAAGAATTATAGTAAGTTCAAGAATGATTTTAAACAGAACCAATTGATTCAAAAGATGTATGCTAATGAACCAATATTTACATAAATTCCGACACATATCATCTTCCATTATCTCCTCTAATAATCACAACTTAATAATTACTTATATAAAAGCAATTCACCAACAAAGGTCAATCTCTTTACCAAAATCATACATGATGGTCACGTCTTATAATTCACCTAACTTAGACTATTATTAAAAATTAACTAGGTTCCTTTATTTGGACCAGACTTGACTCTCACATGATACTATACATGTACATAAAAAACTTAGATAATTCTAAACAAATAGATATTCTCTTGAGGTCCTTTGAGTCAGATGCAATATCTCTATATACTCATGCATGCAAAAACTTTTAAAAATTGACTTAAGAAAAAGGAATAAAGATAAACGTACTCAAAAAAATTTTGATCGACTATAATTGTTTTACTTTGTCCCATAATCTTTATGATAGACTCTGATATTTAAAGAAATGAGTATGTTAATAAAAATATTTAAAGAAAAATCAAAGAAAAAAAATAGTTTTAGAACGGTAGTGACATTCAATAAATGATTTTTCTACTTATATGTCTTGTATTTTAATAATAAAATATTCAAGCTTCATTTTTTAAAACATTTCTACACCTAAGTATTTTTTAGTTCCTTACAAAACACAAGATAATAAATTTTTATTGCATTATAGTGCAAAATATACTTCATTAGTCTTTTATTCATACACTCGAAACGTAGCATAATAATCTAATATTATAAAAGAAAATTTTCTAATGTAAAGTGCATACATAAGCATTATTTTAATTTTAGAATGGAGATTTTATTATATCCAAATGATTATATATATATATATATATATATTTATTGAAGTAGTATTCTAAAATTTGAAATACATAAAAAACTGTTAAATCATATTTAAGTGATCGATGTTTAGGTGTATCTTCTATCCACAAATTGAAGATAGGGATATAAAAATATAATAGTGACGTATAGCACACCATTATTGACAAACTTTTACTTATTAAATACGTTTGTCATATCACATAAGAAAATAAAACACCGAAAAGTTTTTCTCCCCTATAAGCACCTAATCATGAAAGCAATTATTGCATGACTGGGGCCATCGACCTTATTTGGATACACATTTCCTACACAAAGGATTTATTACATTTAACTCACCCAAACCATTGAAATAGGACTCATCTTTTGTCTTAATCCACTCCTAACCATCACTCTTTATGATTGGCTGAATGTGGAATGCAACGAAATTGTGGAATTAAGCTTTTAAGAAAGACTCAAATGTGATATTGTTTGAGTAGCCATTAAAGAAAACGCTCTGTTCCACCATCCTTAAAGTCAAGTCTCATCCCTGCGCCGAATCGTTCTCACAAACTGCATTTCAAATAACTTATTTACATTCTCCAATCATTTTCCATTTCCTACCATGGCAGCAGAACTTGTTGGTGGCGCTCTCCTTTCATCTTTCGTTAATGTTGCATTTGACAGGCTGGCTTCCCGTGAAGTTGTAGACTTCTTTCGTGGAAGAAAACTTGATGAGAAGCTGCTCCACAATTTGAACATCATGTTGCACTCCATCAATTCTCTCGCTGATGATGCAGAACAGAAGCAGTTCAGAGACCCACATGTGAAAGCATGGCTTTTTGCTGTCAAAGAGGCCGTGTTTGATGCCGAGGATCTCTTGGATGAAATAGACTATGAACACACCAGATGTGAAGTGGAAGCTGAAGCTGGATCTGAACCTCAAACCATCACTTACAAGGTATCAAACTTCTTCAATGCTACTTTCAGTTCCTTTAACAAGAAAATTGACTCAAGGTTGAAAGAAGTCCTTAAAAAATTAGAATATCTTGCAAGGCAAAAGGGGGCTCTTGGTTTGAAAGAGTGTACTTATTCTAGTGTTGGATCTGGTAGTAATATCTCACAGAAATTGCCATCAACTTCTTTGGTGGTTGAAAGTGTTATTTATGGCAGAGATGCTGACAAAGAAATCATCTTTAATTGGCTCACGTCCGAAACTAACAGTCGTAACCAACCATCAATACTTTCTATTGTGGGCATGGGTGGGTTGGGTAAGACCACACTCGCCCAACATGTTTACAATGACCCAAAGCTGGATAATGCTAAATTTGATATCAAACTATGGGTCTGTGTTTCGGATCATTTTGATGTTTTGACCGTCACAAAAACAATTCTTGAGACAATCGATAACAAAAAAGATGATAGTGGGAACCTAGAAATGGTTCACAAAAAACTAAAAGAAAAATTGTCAGGAAGGAAATTTCTTCTTGTTTTGGATGATGTTTGGAATGAAAAACAAAAGGAATGGGAAGCTGTGCGAACTCCTCTTAGCTATGGGGCTCCAGGAAGTAGAATTCTTGTCACAACACGTGCTGAGAAAGTTGCTTCTAACATGAGGTCTGAAGTGCATCGTCTAAAACAATTACAAGAGGATGAATGCTGGAAAGTTTTCACAAAACATGCACTAAAAGATGATGATCTTGAATTGAACGATGAGCAAAAGGAGATTGGTAGAAGGATAGTTGAGAAATGCAAAGGATTACCTCTTGCTTTGAAAACAATTGGAAGTCTTTTGCACACAAAGTCATCCATTTCATATTGGAAAAGTGTGTTGGTAAACGACATATGGGACTTAACAAAAGAAGACAGTGAAATTATCCCTGCGCTATTTTTGAGTTATCACTACCTTCCTTCTCATCTTAAAAGGTGTTTTGCTTATTGTGCCATATTTCCCAAAGATTATGAGTTTCTAAAGAAGGAGTTAATTTTTTTGTGGATGGCAGAAAACATTTTACAGTGCCCTCAACAAATCAGACATCCAGTAGAAGTTGGTGAAGAGTATTTCAATGATCTATTGTCAAGGTCTTTCTTTCAACAATCAAGTGCCAAAAGGCATTTCGTCATGCACGACCTTCTGAATGATTTGGCAAAACATGTTTGTGCTGATTTCTGTTTTAGGTTGAAATTTGATAAAGGAAAATGTATACCTAAAGCAACTCGTCATTTCTCATTTGCATTTGATGACGTCAAATGTTTTGATGGTTTTAGGAGTTTAACTGAGGCTGAAAAACTGCGTTCCTTTATTCCAATAACAAAAATCGGGAAACATTTTTACCTTGATTATAGTTGGAAATTCAAGATTTCGATACATGATTTGTGCTCCAAGATGAAGTTTTTACGTGTCTTATCTTTCGATTGTTGCTCGGACATTAGAGAGGTCCCATGTTCAGTTGGTGATCTTAAACATCTTCGTTTGTTAGATCTTTCGAGAACCGAGATACAAAAACTACCTGACTCAACATGTTTGCTCTATAACTTACTAATATTGAAGTTGAACTATTGTTCAAATTTGGAAGAGTTGCCCTCAAATTTGCATAAGCTCACCAAATTGTGTTGCCTGGAATTTAAAAGAACAAAAGTGACAAAGATGCCAATGCATTTTGGAGAATTGAAGAATATTCAAGTACTGAATACTTTTATTGTAGATAGAACTAGTGAGTTCAATTCTAAGCAGCTAGGACGACTCAATCTTCATGGAAGGTTATCAATAAAGGAGTTGCAGAATATTATAAATTCATCGGATGCATTAGTAATGGATTTGAAAAATAAAACACACCTGGTGACGTTGAAGTTAAAATGGAATAAAAACCATATCCTTGATAATCCAAGGAAAGAAAAGAAAGTATTGGAGAATCTACAACCTTCCAAATACTTGGAGACTTTAGGAATCAACAACTATGGTGGTATGGAATTTCCAAACTGGGTGTTCGATAATTCATTACCAAATTTGGTGTTCTTACAGTTAAAGAACTGTAAATATATCTTATGTTTGCCACCCCTTGGACTTTTGTCATCTTTGAAGACCCTAAAAATTATAGGCCTTGATGGAATAGTGAGCATTGGTGCTGAGTTCTATGGAGGAAGCGACTCCTCTTCATTTAAGTCCTTGGAAAGATTGGAATTCTACAACATGAAAGAATGGGAAGAATGGGAATGTAAAACTGCTTCTTTTCCGCGACTTCAACGTCTTTCTGTGAACAAATGTCCCAAGCTGAAAGGCCTGCCAGAACAACTTCATTTAAAGAAACTAATTATTTGTTCATGCGAAATACTCACCATTAGCGGACATAGCATGGACCCATCGACTCTTGAAGTCTTGAAAATTTATTCGTGTCCACTTACAAATGTTCCCATTACCCATTACGACTTCCTTGAAGAAATGGAGATTGATGGAGGTTGTGACTTTCTTACGACCTTTCCTCTAGATTTCTTTCCAAAACTCCGTTTTCTTAAACTGTCCAGGTGCCAAAACCTACAAAGAATTTCACATGAGCATACTCATGATCATCTCAAGTATCTCATAGTTGAGAAGTGCCCTCAATTTGAATCATTTCCCAGTGAAGGATTATCTGCACCGTGGCTACAAGGAATTGAAATTCGAGGAGCGAAGAATTTGAAGTTGTTACCGAAACACATGCAAACCCTACTTCCATCTCTTACTGACCTGCATATAATTGACTGTCCACAAGTGGAGATGTTCCCAGATGGATTTCCATCAAATGTAAAATATGTGTCTCTTTCAAGTTTAAAACTCATTGCCTCCCTGAGTGAGATCTTGGAGACTAACACATGTCTTAAAAGCTTGAGTATTGAAAAGGTGGATGTGGAATGTTTTCCTGATGAAGTTTTGCTGCCAAGATCTCTTACCTCTCTATGCATATGTGATTGCCCAAATCTTAAGAAGATGGATTACAAGGGTCTTTGTCACCTCTCCTCTCTCACACTTATTGATTGTCCCAACCTTCAATGCTTACCAGAGGAGGCTATGCTCAAATTCATCTCTTCTCTTACAGTAAGAGGTTGTCCATTGCTCAAGCAGTATTGTCAGAATCCAGAAGGCAAAGACTGGAGAAAGGTTGCTCACATTGAAGAACTGCTTATTGAGTAATAAAAAGATGAACCACAAGTTGAAAATTAGGAGCGTACCAATTCCCATTTGTCTGCTTCTTGAACATGTGTTAATTTTCCACAATATCTCTGTTTTTCTTACATTGATTATGTCTGTTAAAGGAGGATATCTTGGCTTGTTTTTCATGATTCAATTACTTCTTTCATATTCTTATTTTCATGCGAAATTTCAAAATGACTTGTTGAAAATACAAACTTGATAACAGACCACTGAAACCGGGATATGAATGACACCAAAAATTCAGTTATTAATACCGCTACTTACGTTCTTGATAAATTAATAATGTTTTTCCATTGTACTTGAAAATACAAATTTCTGAATGTATTTAGAAGCTTGCGCTTGAAAACACGTTATGGTGTGAGTAATAAGGGAGTGCGGTCTTTTAAAACAAGAACAGAGCATGAAAGAGGTAAAAGAAAGGAGCAAAACTGAGATTTTGCACTAAGATTTTGCATATTTTTTAATTTATCAGATAGATTTTAAATATAGAAACTATGGAACTTCCTAATTGGGCACAACAAACAGCAAATTATGATTAATAGTACTGCTGTGATTCTTGACATTGCTTTGGGTGTCAAAGACATTATAATCATCTCAACCAAAGATATGTTTACCGTAAAAAAATCCATATAAGTGATTAATTTAAATATCAATTTATTAATTTAAAATTATTAATAACTAAAATATTTTTTATTAATAACTAAAAAAAATGGTGTGTAAATTAATTTTTAAAATTTAGTCGCTGAACAAAGCTTAGTCTTTAGTGATATTCTTCTTGCCCCTCATTCAGTACTGAATCAAGACTTCAGAACATATGCTATGCCTGTGGTTGTACCCTATTTCTCCGTAGGTGCTTCTATGATGGTTTCTAACAATGTAGCATGTTATAAAGAGTAGCTGATTTGGAAAATGGAATTCAAAATAGGGAGCATTGCAAACAGCTTTTACCTTTTGCTTTTTGTCCTTGGATTTCCATTTGTTTATAAAATTAGCATAGTGATTTCAGTAGAAGTAACCTGATTATAAAGCTCGAGTACTTGAACCAAAAAGGTATATGTATTTGTTAATGGAAGATGTTTTACATATTTTGCACTATATTTTACTCGTGGCTTAAAAAAAAACAATTTATGCTCATTAACAGTGAACTAAACTACTAAGTGTGTGTTTGGCTTGCTTGTAGTTAGAAAAATTAGGTTTGCTCGAATAAAATTGAAAATCTTATTTAATAGAAAATCTTTATAGTTTTATTTTGAAATCAACTCATATTTAGAATTCAATGAAACAAAACAAGTTGCTCATTTCAGGGAGGCTCCAATAGTAATGCATCAACAAGTTGTAAAAAGATTCTACGCTACATGAACGGAACTACTTACATGGGGTTGTTCTATACACGTGAAGTAGGGAAGAATTTGATTGTTTATTGTGATAATGATTATGTTGGAGACATTGAGGGTCGAAAGAGCACCTCGAATGTCTTTAAAATACCAAATGCGGTAGATCCTTGGAGTTCTAAAACACAACCAGTTGTATCGTTATCCACCACAGAGGTAGAATTTATTTCTACAGCAGCTTGTGCAGCTCACAACATTTGGATGATACGTGTTCTTGAAAAGATGGGAATAAAGCAAGAAAAATGTATCATACGGTATGATAACAGTTCAACTATTAAATTGTTAAAAAAATCCCATTATACATGGAAAAGTAAGCACATCCATGTTCAATTTCATTTTCTTCGAGAATTAGCAAATTAGGGAATATTAGTGCAGTAAGGGCTTTTGACTCCGGTTATTTTTGTTATTCTGCCTCGATTTTATAACCGAGACATATTGGGACAAGGTCAAAAGGGGTGCTTTTTGGCCTCTGTTATCATTCAAGGCCATAAAGGCACTTTTCTGCCTCGATTGTAGAGGGATTGGAGCCATAGAGGCACTTTTTTGCCTCGAGTCTGCGAGAACCGAAGTCATAGGTTCATAACATTTTTAATTAATTAAAAAATTCACAGAGCCTTTGGCCTCGGTTATGGTAAGAACCGAAGCCATAGACCACCTTTTTGCTTCGGTTTTGGTAAGAACCGAGGCCTATTCTATTATTATTTTTAAATAAATTTTCTGTTTTATTGTGATTCTCACATTTAAACATGTATATTTTTTTTACAGACCAGCACAAACCAGAACATAATATTTTATCAAACATCCACAATCCAAATACATTTAAAAGATAATTGGAATATCCACAATCTAAATATGTATATCCTAATGAATACTATTGTACATCTAAATTATGAATTTTACACATGTTATCCTACCAAACTTTATGGACTTTGCGGGAATTGGCGCATAACTCTTGAATGTCTGCAAAATAAGACATTAACTTAAGTTAGTATATAGAAAGACAACTTTAGTATACCAAACTTTAGTATATTGCAAAGTATTTGTTTTAAGTCAAATATATATTATCGTTTTCCAATTAGTTGTAATACGAGCATGCACAATGGTTGTCATTCATTGCATTATATAGTAATCACACTCATATGAGCCGGTTGGTCTATTACACTACATTATATCAACAACATTAAAATTAATTAAGGAAGAAAATCAAATCAAACAATTATAAATATATGGATAGAAATATCAAACTTGAAGGGAATACCATGCAAGACATTTTGCCTTAGTCGTTGATCTCCCTAACAACATGTTATGTCAAACAATTGAACTATGATAAAGGGAATAAGTTAGGATACTTTTATATAACATGTCATATTCATAAGATTGAGATTGAGGTTTCTTATCAATCTAAGATGGTTGGGGGGAGGGCGGTGCAAAGAGCAAAACCACACAACAAGATTCTCCATTAGGGAAATCACAAGTAACTGCCAATGACGCTTAAGAAGGAAATAAATTTATTGTTATGCATTAAAATGACAGATTATATTTAGATGTTAACAAAAATGATTTACCCAGCAACATAAGGGACAAAATAAATTTCTTTTCCACATTGAAAGCATTTGGTCACATATGCTTGGGTGTCATCAAACTTGTTGCCTTAATGAGTGAGTTGGGGGTTTATAAACCCATATAGATTATTCAGCCCCATAGTTTCAGTGATAGCAGACAAATACCTAAACATAAAATTGATTTGATATAAGTAAATAGATAAATATATCAAATAACTATATATAATGACTGAAAGAATTACATCAGCCATAACTAAATAATAGTAATATTTAATTCCTCTTGTCTCCGTGCAAGCTCCAAGACATCATGGGAATGCAAATAAAGTGGGATCTCAAGGTCTCTCCCAAAAATGTTAGCATCCCAAGCTGCATTGGCTTATCATCTATGATTTCTACAAGTTGGAACAATGTACCAAGAGAATCGTCCAAAGAGATAAGAATCTTCTTTGGTTGAGGATTTTCCTATATTGATGCAATTTCAGTTAAAATGGAATATAATTTAAGTTTTAATATAATAAACATGTAAACTTAAAAATTTAGTATATGGTGGGTTTCAGAACCGAGGGGTTAGAATCAACTAAATCTCTAGGCCAAGCGAGGAAACATTGGAATGTTTATGCCGCAGTATATACCTCATATGTTGGCACATGAACTAAAGCAAACGGCATGAGAATCCTAAACCTTAAACCCTAAACTCTAAGGAAACCATCACAAATAAGATGTCCCTAACTTGAATTGCATTCAATTTTCTCCCATTCAAACAATTGACACAAGGACGTATAAACTTCACCTCATCATCACTTCTACCCTCATAACGTTGCGCAAAAATTTTATAAATTCTTCTACTCCCTTCTCATATTCAACGTTGATACGTGGTAAATTAATCCAATCTCAATCCATACGTATATATACTGAAATTGCGTGAACAATTTCAGTAATCTTTGAATTAATGCTCGCGTCGTAATCAAGGTGTGACCCTATCCCATTCAAGAAGATTCACTTTCTTTATTTTATTGGTACATATTACTTTTAAAATACATATCTTAAATTTCACGAAATTTTGTCAGCATTTCGCATTGGCCTTCAGGATACACGAAATGAAAGTGATTATCAACAACAATCAAATATGCACCCGAAGATCAATACAAAACACAATTGACAAATATTCATGAATTTTAAGATATGTATTTTAATATATATATATATATATATATATATATATA
>Ga0099822_1010406_pt1 | contig 11538 bp, 1 predicted proteins | sample CowpeawhiteBW_FD_76839 | JGI IMG/M metagenome (GOLD analysis project Ga0099822, IMG submission 76839) | Root nodule microbial communities of legume samples collected from California USA - Cow pea white BW | ecosystem: Host-associated > Plants > Roots > Nodule | place: USA: California | collected... | reverse complement strand
TATTTGGGATGAATACTATTTTGTGATATATGTATGTCTTGGTATGCATTTATAAAGTATGAGATGAATGAATTTGCATGAGTGATATGATTCATGGATTGTGAATGATGAACTTGGATAAATTTTGGCATGCGATTTCAATGAAATGGTTTGTTATATATGTGGTCATGAATTCGATATGAGCAATAATGTTACATTGATGGCATGGTATTGGTATGAGGTGAAGTTCTATATCCCCGAATTGGGAAGAATGAGATGGTATGAAATCAACATGGAATATGAATGAGGATGGGTTACAAAGGATGGCGTGAGGTGTTAAATGCATAATCAATATTATTTGTTTGTTTGGAATGTGATTGGTATGTTGTTAGTACGTAAATCCACGAGTCTCTAGGTGAGACTTCCTGGTGGTGCTTCAGTGGTCGGGACGTAATTCCATGGCCCTTGTTAGTGGGAGTCTGTAAGACCCGCGAAATTTAATTAATTAAATAAATAAATAATTAATAAATGCGGGAGAGTAGTGTATTTATGACATTAATTTCTGTTATGTATGACGTAGAAAAGTGCTAGCTCATGTGGTTGAGAGTACTTTGATTATGTGAGAGGACTTGGGTTCGAGTCTTATGTATGCCAATTGTATGCATTTTTGTTATTATTGTTTTAGTAGTCTGTTGGACCACATTTGTGTATGAGATAATGCTTGAATTGGGTGTGTTAGCAAGAAATATAAGTTGGCTTGGTGGTTTAGCTTTGACTTGGTGTTGGGGAGGTCATGGGTTCAAATTTTGAGGGCACACCTTTAGTTCTCTTTTTGTAAAAATTGGTATGACGGGAATATGAAAAAGGGAAGAGAATCCTAGCAGAATGGGGCTTCTAGGAAGAAGGGTTTAGAGAAGCTCAGCGGTACACGTGAGTAGGTGGAGCTGGTGAGGCTTAGCTGCAGAGAGGGGATGATGATGGGATTTTTATTTATATGTTTTCTTGATTTTGGATTTTAAATAATATGTAAACGGTTGATGAGATTCTGGAACATTATTTCACTTTGTACGCTATGATACAATGTTTATTATATGATGTTAAAAGTTTTAAATTTTCCTGGATTTTGGGAAATGAGGTATAATTAATTATGGTGTAATTAATTCTTTATTTTATTTTATTAAATTCGTAATATCCTGACGGGATGTTACAGAGTCCATGGTGGTGCCTCATCTATATAATTTGGTAAGGGTTCAAGGTAAGGTTACATCCTGACACTCTAAGGAGTCAGTTAGTCTCACTTAGAGCGGACTAACTCTTGTGGTGAGAGTAGCAGGAGGCCTGAAACTTATTAAGGGCTAATCTTGTGTGTGGGGGATTGAAACATTGTTACACTTGTAACACTTAGCTCGGGGGTGAGCAGCTCGGGGATGAATAGGGTAATCCACCACAAGTGCAAGCATCCGCTGAATCCGACCAGATTATATTTATCCGGATGAGTCGTGTCTGTAACATCCCAGGTTGATATTACTAGATAAAACTCATTTCCACAAAATATACTTTAAGAAATTCAGACATTATAATAAGTTCCCAAGCACGGGAAATTTAAAACTTGTCTCGCTATAATCCATTCATATTGTCTCATCTTTATTACAAGTTCATAATGGATAAAACATCATAATGTCTATTACAAAATGTAGGAAAGCATAGCATAATGAAAATCCCCCATCGGTAGCCCCGCTCTGTCGCTAAGCATCAGCATGATCACCTGAATTCACGTATGCTCCCACGTAACAAGTCACGTGATCATCGCCAAACACAAACACACAAACAAGAAAGGGTGAGCTGAAAAGAACACAGTATAATCATAAGATAAAATAAATCGTTCTTTACCCAATCTAACTTAATTCATTTTAGTGGGTACACTTGTTACCACAATATACTTCCAATCTCATAACCTATATGAGAGAAAATTCAACCACAACCTTGGTCCTTAGGGATTATCATGCTCCCACAAACCTACCCGCTCGTGGTCCAACTCTACAGACCTTCCCGCCCGTAGTCCAACTCTACGAACCTGTCCGCTCGTAATCCAACATGCGTGAACACCTACTATGAACCTCCCCGCTCATAGTAGCCTCAGGTGTGAGCTCGAAACATACGAACCTACCCGCCCGTATCCCCACACAAGAGTACAACCGATATGGACCTCCCCGCCCGCATCAATCACGCATCTCACAACTCCGTTACGAACCTCCCCGCTTGTAACCAATCCAGCATATCCCTGACCAAGCTACCAAGAAAGAGGAAAGGAAACGTCCATGCAAAACCATCTGCAAAGGACCCCTGCCACTGCACTCCCGCCTGACGCCTATCTAGGAACCGCTAGGCGAACACGCTCCAGGCCGCCTAGCGGTGTCTTTCTACCGTTGGGCGCCTGTCCTCACAATCCTCTCTGTTACGTGGCTTACCGCCTAGTAGAGCTTCTCCTACCGCCAGGCGCCACACCAGTAAAAACAGCCTTCTACTGGTTTAGGCACTTCCAAGGATTTTCCAAACACATCCAATCACTTAATCTTACATCCAGATCACCAATTACAAGCATTTACAACACTATAGACATCCAATCATCAAATTAACAAGCATCAACCAAAGTAAGTACTCATTCATGTACATTTGGAGGTTAAGCATACAAGGGTCAATCCCCTGCTTACACATACGATATTACAATCAGGATTCCAATAAGACCATTACCTCACCTCTTTTCAAGAACACTACTTACATACCATAAAATCCCCCATACAGTTTCTAAAGGGTACTCCACATCCATCCACACATATTCTACTTAAATTCTAATATGTCACTTTACGCAGTTAAGTAACGACACCACAATTAGGCACAATTCTCATACCAGAAATTTATACATACAACAAAAAGAACAATACAATTCTATTCAACTGAGATACTCATTCTCAAGCTTCCTCATAACCCCGCAGATATGGTTCAAGGATCAACGCAATCCATTTTATAATAATGCTTACTTCATGCAATCACCTTCATTTTTATACTACCCGTTATTCACAACACCCATAAAATTAGAGTTATTTCCCACTGAGCACGCCAATCACCACTGGCCACTCAATACCGCCTGGCGGCACATTGGTTACCGCCGGGCGGCACATCAGAAACCTGGAAATTTCCAGATTTCCCGCATCTGCAGAGAACCCTATTACCCCTAAATTTTCAGTTCAATTTCTCATTGCAGATTTAACCACATGCATTATTTTAAGTAGCACACACAGACCATTTTATGCACATTGAGACTTCCGATAACACATTGCTACTTCCTCTACATTCCAATTAGCAATCAAACATACCCCATAGTATTCGTACATCCAATAAACACTGATCAGATTTCCACACACCCGTTAAGTCAAAATTCAATCACATCAATGAAAGCATCATCAGTATTACATAAATACAGCAGTTCAACCATATCACAGAACATCAAAAATAGGTCAAAATAGGCGGTTCCAATGCGCGCCACCTGGCGGGTCCACCAGAAAATCATCAACGTGAAATGAAGGGAAAAACTCAACTATCATGACTTAGAATCATTCCAGACAAATAAATAATCATTAAACAAGCATGAACAGCTCCCCTTACCTCTGATCCTCTTTCTTAGGGAATTCCTATAGTTTTTCAGATTTTCCATCACCTGGCAAAAACAAAAATATAGATAGAGTCCATTTCCTTTAACCCAAGGTTCGAACCCATGGCCTCCCCATTACCAAGTTCATGCACAACCACCAAACTAATTCATGTTTCTTGTCAATTTACCCATTCGTATGAACTTAAATCATGCTTTCACATTCACAATATAGTAGCAAAATAAAACAAAATTAAATAAATCTACTAATGAAATGCTCGGGACTTGAACCTAAGTCCCTTGGACCTAATTAAGTGCTCTAAACCACTTAGGTTCACATTGTTTCTTGTCTAGAATTTATTAAAGAACTCTCCTAAGGTAGTCTCAACCCTTCATCTCTTATATTCTTTTAATTATTAATTTTTATGAATTTCCTGGATCTCACAGTGTCGAGTCGTAGTGTATTGTTTGGAAGGTCATAACATGCTGGCGTGATGTATGTATAATTGACTGTGAAAGAGTATATGATTGCATGATAATACTATTTTTTTTGCTCTAGCTTACCCTTGCTTGTTTGATTGCTTTGTATGTTGTTCTTCTACTTTTGCAATGATCATCAATTTATTGATGGGAGTAGATGTGAGAGGTATTCGAGGTCAACAAGGAATGGATGATTCCACTGCATAGTCTACCTGGGCTGGACTTCATGTTTTATTTGGGCTTTTCTTTAGGGTTATGGCCCATGTACGCTTTGCTCTTTAGTATTCTATTAACTTTCGTTAAGTCCTTGGATTCTTGGTTGTATCTAGCATCATGGTGTGCTTTAGTTTCTCCTAGCATTTTTGGACATTGTAAGGAGTAACGTTTATACTTCAGGACTTGTCTCTAAATTTCTATCTATGTGGCATTTCATTTAAATTAAAGTTATTATTTAAATGGGGTGTTACAACGTTGATGGAGCAGATCTTTTACTAATATCTTGGGGGTACCAAAATTTTAGTTGAGTTACTCTTTTGGTCCATTTTTTCGTAAAAAATGTCAAGTTAGTTTTCTAATTTTTTTAGTCTCGATTTGGTCAGATTTTTTTTAAAATTGATGCAATTTGGTCATTTTTGTTAAATTTTTTGAAGTGGAGCAAGAATTTTTCACCAAGATTGACATTAGGATTATGTCAGTTACATCAACAAAGCAAATCATTTTTATTCACAACTTCAATTTTGATTAAAAAATCTAGATCTGTTTCAGAAAATTTAACAAAAAAAAACTAAATTGCATCAGTTTTTCAAAACCTAGATCAATTTAGGACTAAAAAAAATTGAAGGACTAACTTCATATTTTTTGACGAAAATAGAAACTAAAAGACTAATTTCAAAATTTTTATATAAACTAATAAAAATATTGTATTTACTTTTTTATGTTAATAAAAAATAATAAAATTAGAATTATTGTTATCATTATAATTATAAAATAAATACAAATATTTTTTTTATAATATTACTATAATTAATTTTCATTTATAATGGTTAAGTTTCAAATAAAAAAAATGATTAAATTAAACAAGTGATCACTCAAAAGATAATGTTAATAAAATTATTATTTTTATTTTTAGAAATATTTAAAAGGTAAATTTGAAAATGTGAAAAACAAAAAAAAAGAACTTTTTCTTTTTATATAAATATAAATGTATAAAAAAATTTAAAATATCAAATATATAAAATATATTAAAAATATTAATTTTTAAATATATATTTAAAATTATATATTAAATAAATTATATAAATATAAAAATTTTGGGGGCCATGACCCTCCTATGTCCCTTGAATGTTCCGCCAATGGAATTAATTAACTTCCATTTCCTAAGGTAGCTTATAATACTTGTAAAACCTACTCTGATACCAAACTATCCAACACTTTGGCAAAACTTCCAAGACCACGACCTACACTATCAACATTCCTACTTCCATGTTCCAAATGTCAAAGAAAATAGGAAAAAAGGAATTGAACCAATTTAGAGAATTAAAATCTTACCACAATCAAGATTCCAATTGGCTTTTATTGATCAACTCCTAGTTGTCTATTTAACACTATGTTTATTTGTGAAGATTTCTTCAAAGGAATTAGTAAGGCATGATTTGAAAGTGACAAATGTGTTTACTTGTTGGTATTTGAAAATGAGAGAAATGAAGGAATTAAGGAATTCTTTGATTTTCTCATCTCTCCTTATATGGACTTATTTGAGGGTGATTAATGGTAAAATATCATTATATCCTCAACTTATTTTTACTTTTTATTCATGTGCATGTGCGTTTCTCATTTATTTTAAGATTTGGCTTACAACAATAATTAATACCTCAAATTTCTAAATTGTTTACCAAAATAAAATCAATATGTAAATATACTGGATTTTAATTATTTATTTTATTAAAATATTTTTTTTTTCAATTTATTCATTTAAATATTTTTTATAAAATAAATATAACTTATCTAAATATAATTTTAGATTACTTTCAACATTAAAGGCAATTTGATAATCTTGTTTTTATTTCAATTAAACTTCATTTTTAATACATCACATCAATCAAATTACTCACAAACTTTTATAAACCTTACCTCTGAATCCACTTAGTTACACCCTCAAATCCCTTAAATAATAACACAAACTTCACTCTCTAATCCACTCAAATCCATCATCTCCCCCTCCCCAAATCAATCCTCACAAGTGAACACACCCTAAATGATGATAAAGATTAAACATGATTTGGAAGCTAATGAAATGGTTAAATATGTTTTTGGTTCTATAACTTTCAGTGAAAATTGAAAATAGTCCATCTTCGAAACTTTGGACTAATCTAGCCCCCAACTTTAGAATTTTTTGTATTTAGCTCTTTTAACGAACTTTTGTTAAGTTTATTTGACGCTTCAAATGTGTTTCATGATAGTATTTGACTTGTTTACACAGTTTAACACATTTTTGCTTCAATGTTAGTTGAAAAACACTTTTGAAACATCGAATAAACTTAACAAAATTTGGTTAAAAGGACTACTAAATTCATGCAATTTCTAAATTGTCAAAAGTTTTGAAGAGGGACTAATTTAAATTTTCACTCAAAGTTAAGGGATTAAAAACATATTTAACCATATCAAGAAGCACTTAACAAATAGCAATCATGAATCTCATTTTCACTTATTATTGTGCATTTTTATGTCATAAGAACTTTGAATCAAGGATTCTATTTAAAGTAGTAATTCAAGAAGAACACAAAAATTAATCATGATAACTAATAAATAAAGGATAACAACAAAATAGAGTGGCAAAAATAGAATAAGAACTAGTAAAAAAATGCAAATAAATAAAAAAGGAGGAAAAGACTTAAAAGATGGAATAAGCTTTGGTGTCTCACTTAAGGTTGAATAAGGTTCTTAATATGTAATAAGATAAACTCCATGCAAAATTATCACTTGACTAGTAAGAATTCAAGATAAGACTTGAAGCAGATGATCAATCTCATAAGTATCATATAAGCTCAATATTTCATATATTCGAAAGTTGAAAGAGATGACTATTTATAATTGTTGTTAAAAATTATTAACTCATATTACATTATCATCCGTGCATGTATTACCTTTCCCTTCTTTAAAAGAATTTGACTTTAAATTTTAGAAAGACTTATAAAAGAAGAACAATCTAAGTATTATGTCGTGATCAAAGTTGAATATCTTTCTTTACGGCGTATGATGAAGTAAAGAGATTAAGAATAAGAAACTTGAAAAAAAAATATGTGACTCTAAATCAAAGTAGTAACAAATAATATATCTCATCATAATCAATAAACAATATCACTTAAGACATTTCAAAATGTTATTTAAATGAAAAAAATCATTCATTGGTCTAGATTAACCAATAGTTTATTATCAAAGAACACAATTTAATTAGAAAAAGATTGTTTGAAATTGTATATTTTTTTCTTTAATTATAAAATCTTTGTCTGATAAATGGAAATAGATGAAGTTTAAAGTTATTTCTCTTGAAATATGTGTGGACAAAGTTCATCAAGTGCAACTTCAACTAGACAAACACACAGTTGAAAATTAAAGCAAGTTTTTGCAAAACTCCTCTTCTTTGATTGCAAACAAATAACATGCAATATAAAAGATAAAGAATTATAAAGTTTTATGCATTATTTTTGTACTAGTTTATTTGACAAACTCATACTACATTACTGATTAACTAGATGAAGTTTCCATTAATATAAAATAATGTTGCAAGTTACAAGTATATTTGGACTCAACCATTTTCAACTATAGTACACCACCACTTCTGATTAAGCTACAAGTATATTTTGGACACAGATTCTTTTGGCTAAGCACAAGTATTCTTTAGATCATACCATTCTTGGCTAAAATACTTTGATTACAAAGATTTTGATCTCAAAGATCACAAGTTTCGTTCACTTACAGAGATAAACATCCTGAAATGGATAAGAGATTATAAGCACTTTTTTAGATAGCTATGAACACAAACATTGTTCTTCCTTACATGCAAAAGGCTTACAATTGTTTGAAAGCATTAAGACAAAATTTCATAAGCATTGTTAGCCTTTCTTCTTCAAAGAAAACTTCTTAAAATAGATTAAGAACAAAGGAGTCGTTGCAAATCCCTTTAGAGTCGTTATGTGGTTTACAAGCATTTCATCTTTGTTGCCTATTGTATGACCATGTTGAAACATGTAGCACATTAAATGCTTTCCTTATAGCATTAAATGCTTTGACTTCTTCACACAACTTGTCAAGCCTATAATAAGTAACTTCCTTCTTCTTTAGCATAAAGTTCAAAGTCTGACACAACTAGCTAACTCTGCAACATTGATATCCCACATTTTTAGAACTTTTTTTGTTAAATCAGCTTTAAGCACACTTTTCCAAGAGATCTTGATGTAAACCTTAGAATAGCATTTATAATTTGATGATGTTTCTTATACATTCTCAAGGTTTATGGTCTGTCAAACGACGTATATTTATCATCTATCAGACAACGTATATTCATTACATTGTCTATCCAATCAAAAAGCTTATAAGATGAAGTATACACATTTGTTTTTGTTCAAACTTATCAAATGAAGTATATATCCTTGAGTTTGTTTAACTACTCTACTTATATTTATGAGGCTAAATGAGACACTTGTGTTTGATGAGAACTTACGCTTATACAAAAAATATGTTTTACGCTTTATTGTCTAAACATAAAATGAAAATCTAACAAAAAGTTATGTTGAATTATCTGCCAAAACTATTAATAGAATTATAAGCGAAAATCTAAGAGAGGAAATGAAATAGCTAAGGAACAAGCAACAAAATTCATGTTGAATAGTAGATTTTCTATAGTCATACAATCAATTCAACTCAACAATTCATACATTTTCATGGAGTAAATCATGCTTTGGTAACCAAATAGTATGCTAAACATGTATTGGATAAACTTATAGTATCAATAAGCATTTAAGAATAAATAATAAGAAGAATGAATCCCATCTTCAATTCTTAATGCACATTTTGGTATTATAAAACCTTAAAAACAATGATTATATTCAAAATAGGAATTCAAGACAAAAAGAATATAAGAACATAACAAATGAAATATGACAACTAATAAAGTAAGGATATCCAAATAGAATGGAATAGAATAATAGAAATAAAATAAAAACCAGTAAACAAGATAACAATTAGAAAAAGGAAAAAAAAACACTTATGAAATAGAAAAAACTTTGGTGATTGAATTAAACTTAAATTTTATTTCTTAAAAAACATTTTTTTTATTTATTGAAATTAACACAATAGTTTTTATTCATGTCTTCATCAGAAAAATATAGCATGTTAGTTGAACAAGTGGCTATCAGCTTAAATACAAGAAAGAACATAAACAAATTCTAAAAAATAAAAATTTCTAAAAGATCTATTTAAAATCTTCCTTCTTTATCCATTTAAAATTATATTTCTAAAAATCCATATCATGCGTAATCATATTATTGATTGATACATTTTCAAACTTCAAAATACATATTAATTAGACTAAAACTCATAGTGGGGTACACAAACGTCATTGAATTTTAGAGAGTTCAATAAAACCCTAACTTAACACAATTGCTGCACAGGCTTTAAGCACTTTCAACCAAAAATTTCTTCTAGACGTTAGGGAAACTTTCTTAACAAAATTAATTAGTAAACAATTCATTTTTGTTCATTATTTCAAAGAAATTTGACACTACAGTCATCAAAAACGATGACATCTTTTCACGCAAATCCTTAGTTGTGAAGACTAAAAAAAAGATCATTTCATCATTGCTTATCATGCACTTAATTTACGACTTTAATGGAAAATGTACACACATCACTAATCGTTCTTAGTAAAATAATTATGGATAAAACATTCCTTTTCAAACATTTAAACTCAGATTCAATCTCTTTAGAATTCCGTTTTTTTGTCGTCCTATTTTGGAACGCACAATTCTATTCTTTTAAGTAATTTAGGCAAAGACTTTATAAAAAAAAAAGTAATAATTTCAATTATGAAAGATCAAAGCAATTTATTTTAAGAGTAAAAAGACAATTTTCTTACAATAACTAAAATCCAATTTCATATAAAAAAAGAAAACCAAAATTAAATTCTTTATAAATTAAATTAAAAATTAACTGTATTTTTAATTCTTAAATCTGGACGTGAAATTAGAATTCGTGTATCACTAACTTTTGATACATATTAATTTTCAAATACTAAAAATGAATGGACATAATTATTTTAATTCAATTTCGAATATCAAATAATAAAACAACTCAAATATAAAAAATATTTAACACATTAAAATAACTATTTCATCCGATCAAGATTTTGGAAAAAAAAAATTCTAATTTTAACTCAAACATCATTTTCTAATATACTAATAGTTCATATTGTCAAAAAGCGAAACTAAAAATAATTTAAGTATACCTTTAAAATTGTAAAGAAATATTGAAGTTTAAAATAGAGAATATCTTAAATGTGTTTATTCATATGTAACACTACTATTACTATGCTAACGAACTTTACTGTAGAACAAGCCCATATATGATAAATTAACTTTATAAATTAATTTATGCTTTTTTTTCCTTCTAAAAATACTTATAAAAAATAATAAATGTTAGACAAATATAAAAAAAAAAAAGTGTTTTTTGTGATAAGTACGTCTGCTAATTTTCGAAGGTGACAACATTATGTCCATCGTTTATCTCATCCGCAGACCATTCAACTTATATTTATGATAAGATAGGATTCAATCAATCTACTTAATAAATTTTGAATAATAAATTATATTCCACATAATTTTTTAAGACTTATTATATTACATTAAATAAAAAATAGAATTTATAACATAAAAATTATAGTCTCTCTCCTTTATCCTTTCCGCACCATTTTGTCTCTTTCTTTGGTTCTCTCTTTCTCCTCTCCGATATGTATAATTATTTATTATGTTTTTATCTACAAAATAGAAACGTCTTTTTATTTGTAGTTTTTCTAAAATTCTCTCACAACTTTTAATCTTATAAAAAAAATTATCTAGGCTAGTTTGTTCTAATCCTTTTAATATAGATTAAAATACTCCCTTCATCTATGTTTTTGTTGAAAAATCTCAAATAGGTCCTAAGATATTTTATTTTGTCTCAATTAGGTCTATATTTTTGAAAATGTGTAACAATTAGGTTCATTCCATTCGTATGGTGTTAACGGTGTTATAATATGTCACGTGTCAGCTTCTCATTTTTTTTTTTTGAGTTTTTTTTGAATTTTTTTGAATTTTTTTTTTTTTATTTTTTTTTTTTTTTTTTTTTTTTTTTTTTTTTTTTTTTTTTTTTTTTTTTTTTTTTTTTTTTTTTTATTTTTT
>Ga0099822_1010405_pt1 | contig 11540 bp, 5 predicted proteins | sample CowpeawhiteBW_FD_76839 | JGI IMG/M metagenome (GOLD analysis project Ga0099822, IMG submission 76839) | Root nodule microbial communities of legume samples collected from California USA - Cow pea white BW | ecosystem: Host-associated > Plants > Roots > Nodule | place: USA: California | collected... | reverse complement strand
CATTTTTTTCTATTAACAACTTTAAAACAATTTTAAATAAAGTTCAATGTAAAATATTAATTAAATAAACTTAATTTTGTTAAAAATATTTACTTGAAATATCAATTTTGATAGAAATATTTGATTTCAATTTGGAGAGAGACAAAATTGCTCAATTTTTACAAAAATTAGGACTAAATTGAGACAAAAATTAAAATAAAGGACCAAATTGAGAAAATGGAGATGACACCTGACATATAAGTGACACATGTCATTGTCACTGTCACATCACTTTGTCACTGACACGTGACACGATGACAACTTGACACATGGCAAATTATTATTTTTTTTTTAAATAAAAAAAGTTAAAAAAATCCAGGAATTGACATGTGTCATCCTTTCTAACGGTGTTGTTGTACCACTAACGGAAGAGACCAAATTGAGACAAAGAAAATAGAGGGACCAAATTGAGATTTTACTACGAAAATGGGAACCAATTAGGTGGAATTTTTAAAAGATATTCATCTAATTGGTTATGTTTAATAATAATAAATTAATCTAATTTCTTTTCATTTCACCAACAATAAATTTCAAAACCTCTTTAATCAAGCGTTTAAGATTTTTGCACATACTAACACACAAAAAAAAAAGCTTTTAATGTTGTTATTTTATGTTTTTGATATTTGTAGAAAGTTCGATGTTATAGTGGAGGACATTAAATCTATAACACAAGTTAATTATGAGATTTTCCTTCTTTTTTTTTTTACTTTTTGCTAATATTTTTTTCCATTAAAATCATAGAAAATCAATATATATTACAAAAATACTCCACAAAATTTTTTGAAATAATATAGGTAGGAATGCAATATTCTATAAAAAAAATGATTTTCACAACATGAAACTATAAAAAAATTAAGAATGTTACTTAAAAAAATCGTAGAAAGATGAATGCAATATTCTAAAAACGAAATATTATCAATTTTTTATTCATAAGAAAATCTTAACCTTTTACATATTAAAAAATATAAAAGATATGAATTTATTAAAAAAAAAAAGAATCTGAAGAAGGATATATACAATTTTTTTTCATAATCAAACGATGAATTCTTTTATGTAAATCTTTAGTTTCTATATTTTCATAGATTGTTTAATTAAATTTTAGCTACTATGCTATTTAATGAAAGGTCAATGGTACATATTGACACGGTTCTATTCATTTGACATCAAATGGAAAGTAAAGAATATTGTATCAAACGGGGTATAAATGTGTTAGAGTGTTTTTCTCCTTAAAGAAAACAAGGGAGATTTGAAAATCAATTTTCAATTTATGATTAATTTCTATTATTTTTAGTATGTAAGATTTGTTTTAGAGAATAACTTGTTTTATTCTCAATAATTCTACAATACCTTAGGTTTAAAAAAGGGACCTTTACCCTTAAAATGTTACTCTTTTACCCCCGAAAACATGCTGATGGTTGTTTCCTCCCCGTTTGTTTATAAAACCACATCTGTGTAATCAAAATGTATTATAGAATCAATTATAGAATCAAAATGGCCACTCCACAGAAGTCTGCTGTCAGATTTGTGTTCATAATGCTTTTCATTATGATTGCATCAGGTTAATTATAAGCCATGTTTTTCTGTCATTTAATTTCTGCTATGGTGTTTTGAGGATTAAGTATCTGTTTCATTCTGTATTCTCTTTCTTAATAATGCATGGTTTGTGATTGCAGATGTATGCATGAAATCGGAGGCAAGAAACGTTGTGAGTCTACGTTGCAGCAATGAAGAGAATTGTGAATTGCTTTGTCCAGATTGTAATTGTAAATGTATTGACACTTGGTGTTTTTGCCCTGGAGTCCCTCTTCCTTTTACCAACAATAACTTCACTCCAACCCCTTGAATTCGAGTATTTGCAACACTTGACTTCAATAACAAAATATTATGTATTAGTATTGCCTCTCAGTAGTATGTCTGCAAATTAATAATATATGAAATTTTAACTTCAGACAGATTTCATTGATCATTTCTGGTGGCATTGTTTTGCATTTACTTTTGACAGTTTCGTGACTATAGATTACAGAGAACTAAATTAAGAGAGCTTTGAACTTTTAGAACAAGTTTCATGATATGTGTCAGTGGTATTATTCATTTACTTTCTGGTTCTGGTTTTTAGTTATCGTCTTATTTTAAGATACTTATCAGTATAAATATAAGATATTCATGGAGGGGGAAGGTTTTAAAAGAGCCACTAATGACTGTTTATGAAAATATGATATGTTCAAAGCATTGAAATGAGAGGAATACAAATTAGAAATTAAAGTGTAATAATATCAATTTGTTAAAAAACTAAAATTAAAGAAGTGTAATATGTATTTTTAATCTTTTGTCCTCTTAAGATAAAGGAGTGTGAATATAAAGTGCAATAACATCTATTAATTAGAAAATAAAAAAGAGCATACATAGCACCCATGTTACCATGCTTTTAATAACGATTAAAAATAATTTGTAGCAAGAAGTTGATAGAATTTATATATCTGAATTTGATTAATAAAAAACTGAATTTATGGCATTTGTTTAAATTAAGGAAATCAAACTCAATTTACTTACAAGTATTCAAGGTTTTTCTCAACATGGATCATAAGAGTAGTATATAACTTGTAAAGATTGAATTGACTTACAAAATATCTTGAGTGAAAAACTATTTTTATGAACAAATTAATTGATTACATTTAGGTATAAAATTGAATATGAGGAGCCAAAACTTGTATTTTATACTTGGTTTACACATATAATTGATTATAATGAAGAATAATCGATTATATCATCAGTTTAGATAAAATTTTTCAAAAATATGCATCTAACACTAGTGAAAAAAGATGAATCTATGACGATTTATTATGACAGATATTGTTACATCTGACATAATAAGTTGACCGGTGACATTTTCGTAATAAAAGTAATAGTTATTATGATAGGTAACAAGAAATCTAACATAATAAGTGAAAAGATAAATTTATTATATGACAGGTACAATGAACCTATCATAATAAATGAAACGCAGTGGCATCAACGTAATTATAATAAAAAGTTATTATGATAGGTAAAAGAGTACGTGACATAATAAGCAAAAAGAGTAGATTTATTATGACAAGGTGACCTACACCTATCATAGTAAATCAAATATAGTAACACAAAATTAATTATAATGAAAAATTATTATGTCAATTGTTCAAAGATTTGTAACACAATAAGTTTTAATCCCTCTTTTTCGCATTCTAGCAAGTAGTCCACCCTCAATCTTACCCTCTAGTGTTCTCGTCTTCCATTCTTACGCCATCTTCTTCACTCATAACAACAACAATCACTCATGTGCCCTCGTTGCTCGCATAGCCTCGTCGTTGGTTCTCCATTATCGCAACAGCAATCCCTAATCTAGTTTGTGCGTGCTGCAACAATCCATTCTCGTGCAGCAATCCCTAGTCTCCAATCCACCGCCGTCACACTTACAAGTATTCAAGGTTTTTCTCAACATGGTTCATAAGAGTAGTATATAACTTGTAAAGGTTGAATTGACTTACAAAATATCTTGAGTGAAAAACTATTTTTATGAACAAATTAATTGATTACATTTAGGTATAAAATTGAATATGAAAAGCCAAAACTTGTATTTTTATACTTGGTTTACATATAATTGATTATAATGAAGAATAATCGATTATATCATCAGTTTAGATAAATTTTTTCAAAAATATGCATCTAATGTCTAATAATAATATATTAATCTATTCAAATTTGATTTTTGTAAGATTCAAATTTAATCAATTGTGTTGAAGTATAGTCTATCATTTCAAAATTTTCTTAAGACAACTTTCACGACGTGACGCATGGTGCTCTAGACCACTGGATCTTGCTAGATTTGAGTTTTTCAGATGATGTTCAACGGTCTAGTGGTGTCGTTCGATACCATATCAGCGAACAACTCCAATTCAATCGACTTAGATCACTCAATCTATCACTTAGGTTAATCTAGCTTCTCTTTAATCCAAAAGACATTGTTTAGTTCAAAATAAACATTAGATAAAGCAAATTGGATCATTCTAATACAACCAAATCAGTTTCACAAGCACAAGCCAAAAATCAAAAGATCAATACATTCAAGCCAAAAACCAAATAGATCAAGTCATCAACAACTATCTTGATAGTTCCCAATTTCATAATCAAAATTAATTTGTCAACTTAAAACCAGACAATTATTATACATAGGTTAACTTCCCTTGTCTTAGAATAGTTCTTCTCAAGATAAAACTCCACGGTTCAATAAACTAAGCTACTCCACACTAGAAACACAATTTTAAAATCATATCGGTTCAAATGCTCTTTTTCTCCTCAATTTGTCATTTAGATTTTAAGAAGGATAAGAATTGTGGAAGAATTTGGGAGAAAAGGAAGAAGGAGAATGACTTGTGGAAGGAAATGGGAAACAAATGTGAGGTGCAAGAGTTTCCATGTTTTCTCTTCTCTCTCCCTTTTATTACTGTTATTATATTATTATATCCATTTAGTAATTTTTCTTTTTGGACTTGAGAGAGACAAAAAAATATGGAAAAAGTATGAGTGGGTCAACAAAGGGCCAATGGGTTACATTTCTTCTTTATATAATATTCAACTTTCTTATCTCAACTTAATATAGAGTTGAAATCAGGGTTTGGTATATGTTGCATGATTCCTTAGTTGAGCAAAACTTCAAAGATATGTTCACTCCTCATGGTCGTCAAAACATATTTAATGCTGCAACTAGATGACCAGCCTAGATGTGTGTGTGCTACTAAAGCATGAGTAGGCATTCACCACTGCTTTGGACCCTCTTCCTATCAATACTCTTATATCACACCTAGAGACTCTTTTGCACTTAACAAAGCATATCACCAACGATGATAGAGGCAGTTACTTAGAAAGTAGCAAAGGAGGTTGGTGGCCCTTAGAGCTATATCTTTAAGACGCTTATGACATGAAGTTAGTGGCCCCTAGAAAAGTATTTAAAGAGGTCACAATATTATATAATCCCGTCCTCTCCCTAGATGTCGTCAAGTTCATGATTAAGAAAGTTTGCCATGGTGATGCTATAGTTCATGTGCCAATATATGAGTATATATTGTGGCATAGACATTTAAGTCTTTCTTAGTTTGGACCTCCTAATAAAAACTTTCTTAATTATATTTGTAAGTTTGCATGATTTGTAGTTGAAACTTAATTTGTTTTCCATGTAACAACAACATTGTCACAAAAATAACCTTTAGATAAAGAAACAATGTGTATCTATAGACGATCCTATGCATTATTAGAGGTTGCTAACACCTTAGGTACAAACCCAATGGAGGTTTTGTGGTATTTTGATGTATTTAGTTGAGACGGTGAAATACAATTTATAATACACATATTATATGTGTTAGAGGTTGCGACAATGAACCAAGAACTAAATATTTCAATTATCTAGTTTATGGATGATGTAAGTCTTACCATAATGTTAAATATTATATATAGTCAATTAATTATGCTTTAAATGATTTTCTTTTAAATTATGTCAAAATGAAGGAACACATAATTTGTATGGATTCATGGACTCTCAACATATTTATCCATCGAAGAATAAAAAATCTGAAATCCAAACATATATCAGCAACATCTTAGTTCAATGGGAGAAATAAATATATTTTGCACCTCATATTCATGAGTAACTGTAGTTTTGTTGTGTCTTTAAATTATAATCTATCATTTTGAGTTGTAATGATAATTATTTTCAATGCAATTGTCATTGGCAACTATTTGTCATATCCTCGACTGATGACAATATTGCATAGTTTTGTTCATTGTATAAGAAATCCAACATGCATTTAAAACAAATAGTTGATTGGTAAGAATGCCAATTTATGTAATTTCTTTTATATAAGCGAATCTTAACTAGTGTTTTTTTTATTAGTTTGTACTCTAGATATAATATGTTGGAGGGCAAACCAACTACAAGATGATAGAAGCTCACACGACTACCACTCAAGGTTCTCTATCTTTGTCAAAATATAATTGTTTGGTTGTTTTACTTTCTTAATCAAATATGGTATAATTGTGTTGGTATTAAATTATAGTGTAACAAACAATCGAAGGGTACAAGTGTGAATATTATGTGATGTAATAGATCACAACCATTATTTGAGTTGATATTAATAGATGTTGAGACCAAATAATTGTCTAACTATTATCTTTTATGTACTAATTTAATTTATTGTCTTTTGCATTACTTCAATTATGCTCAACTATTTGATTATGAGTTCATGAACTACATAAGGAATACTTAGACAACTTATTTTATAGATTTCTACAACATTAGACTAGATGATTTGCAAATTTGGTTTTCTTAACTTAATTTCCGATTGTTTTAAATTTTTCAATATTTACAATTGTAAAACTTCTTTAAATTCAATGAAATATTGTTTGGTTCAGATTTTTCTTTTGAAATTTTAAAAAAATATGGACATTTAAGTAAAAATATAGGTGTTGAGTTGTCTTTCCCTCCTTACCTCTTCATTCATGAAAGGTGAAAATATTTCATTTCTTCTCAAATTTATCTGTACAAATCATTAGAAATAAATGTATCTCACCAATTTTCATTTATCCTCTCCAATCCTCTCAAATAGTAAATATCGAGAAACATATCCTAACATTATCTTTTGCCAATAAATTCACGAAACACAGTTTGTAAAATTCACCGTTCATTAAACCAAAATACACATTCGATTGAGCAAAGATTTAGCTTGCATGCATGTAAAATTTGTTGTTTTTCTTTTCAAGTTCTAGTTTATATATTCAACACATTTTCCTCTCCAAATTACCCATTTCTTTTTTCATTTTTGCATCCGATTGTTGACACATCACCGTCCACTGCTGTAGTTTTGTCCTGAGGGTAAGATCAAAATATTTTGATTGATGATGCCACTTGTCATTGTCTATAGGATTGGAAGATTGAGATTGAGATTTGAAACCCAACATATCTTGATTTGGACTATGATGTGTCACTATCTAGTTATGTTTGCCCACAATACTGCCCTGAGCCACCCCTCACAATTCCAAATTACCACCCATAACTATCTACTTATGCAACATTTCTTCATTTTCCACATGCTTCAATACAACCCTTTTCCAAAACAAATACTTGGTCAAAACCATTTCAACAAATAAATATAAAATTAGGTTGTTTTACTTTTCTTTTTTGATGTTGAACGGTTAACATTAGTTTATAAACTTTATAAATATTCCTTGAGAAATTTATTCAAACACGACAATGCCGTGATATGGTTATCTTTCACCATTTAAAACATAAAATAATAATTTTCGGTTATTTTGGTAAATTTTAGTGATTTTAAGTTAACAGATATGTTAGTGAAATCTTCGAATATTTAAATCATTCAGAAGTAGTTCCGTAGTGTATTTGTAAAAGTAAAGCATGTCATGAAATGCTAATTTAATCAACATAAGTTTATTTTGGATGATAACTAAGATAATCATCATATGTATATTTACGTAATTTTAATTTAAAAACGTAAAAAGGGAATAAATAGAAATCACTATACATCATATACAATAATACAAATTTAGAGTATTACAGAAAAGGTAAAATGTTTTAAGAAAACTCTACACTATTCTCCAATAAAAAAAATAATTAACGTATTATAATTAAACTAAGTAATATAAAATTATATTACAATTATTTAACAAACAATACAAAAATAATTTAATAAAAAATCGCTATAATTGAGAATTTAAAGCTCATCCAAAACTTATTTGTTAAAAGAAATGAAACCTAAATTAAATTTAAAGAATAAACACAACAAACGATTTAAAGTGTAAAATATGACTGCAATGTTTTATCGATAAATTTAATGATAACAACACACATGATATCAAGTGAATCTTTAAAACATCATCTAAATTTAAAACCTTATGCAAACTACCAACACATTTATAATTAAACCTCTTAATTTTAAGAATAATGCATCTGAACAATTCTCAATCTCCAAATTGGATGATGATACTGCTTAATTACTCTTTATATCAATAAATACTAAATTTTTATTGCATTAATTTGAAGACATTGATATGAACCTAATACACAGAAGTGTGACCTCCTTCCTTCCCCAGATACTCCATATCTATGGTGATAATTTTGTGAATAATTTGATGGATTTTTCGTATTGTGTCCAGAAAAAAACTTTCACAGATGACAGATCTGGAATCAGCATTAGGCCCTGCAATTCTACTCTCTTCATTTTCTGTCAGTGAGGAATACAATGAATTTGTTAACAATCCAGCCCATGTTTCAACTACACGACAAACAAGGCCCATGATTACTGTACCAGTCCCACGTTGCAACACCAACAGTAACAAATAAGCACCACTAACCTCACCCGTCACTCAAAGAAACCCAAAAACGACAGCTAAAACTTTCACCGTTGTCCTCCACGGCCCCACCTCTGCATCACGCCGTGACTCACCGCCCGGTAACCTCTGAAAAAAAATCAATTTTGCTCCTTCCCGCGCAAACACACCGACCTTTTGATGGCGCCGCCTAATTTGAACCCCTGAAAATAACGCGGCGAAATGCGGCCCACAGGATCCACATCATCGTCCACTCCAGAACCAACACGTGGCAGGTTATACTGTCACCACTTAGCTGTCACCTACTCACACCGCTCGTTAAACCCGCTTCCCGTTACACCCGTCCCACACGATCCCACCCTCTCCCATTCCATCATTTTTTTCAAATTTTCAAAAATTTTAAATTAAAATTATTATTGCATTAATTTGCTCTTATTTTTCCTCCACTTATATATACCCTACCTCCTGGAAAAAACACTTTCACTGCTCCAAAGTTTGAAAGCCCGCACTTTTTTGGTGAAAAAAATTGTGGGGTTTTGGATTCTGAAAGAAGGGGCAAAAGGGTGTCTGAAGATAGTGCTGGGTTGTCATGGAGTGGGAAGACGAGTGCAGAACGCCGAGGTTGGTGCAGAATCAGATTCCGGCGATTTTCATCTGCCCGCCGCCGCCCCCGAGGAAGAAGCCGGTGGCCGGAAAGAGACGACCGCCGCCGAAGGAGGGGTACTTCCACCCACCTGACCTTGATTCCTTGTTTTCAGTTCCAGCCAGGAAAGAAGCATGTGTTTAACAAAGTAGTAGCAACTTTTTTATATTTTTGAGGAGTATCTGAATTTGGTTTGTTACTTTTAGAAGTAAAGAAGAGTATTTAATTAACTATTTATTAGTTTGATAATATATATATAAAGAATAATTATTTGTAGTGTTATTTTGTGGGCATTCCTTTTTTGGTATGTCGTAGGTGTTAGCTGATGATGAGTTATGGAATGATGATATATATATATATATATATATATATATATATATATATTATATGCTTTGGGTTGATGCGAACTCTTCTAGAATTTGTAAGATGATGTATTTATTTGTTCCCTTTTACATTTTTATTTTTTCAATTTCCTTCATAGGTTTTCGCTCCTATTGGTTACTACCTAGCTTCATTTTCTGACATTTTCTGTTGTTCAAGATTTGGTCATTTAAATTCCCGTTTTGCATTTTGCCTCTTATTGTAGCTTCTTCATTCATGTGCTACTGCTATAGTAGTATGTCAGAATTCTATTTTTCTTTTTTCTACTATTCACTTCACTCGCTGGAAACTAAATTACTTTTGAAATTGGGATAAGTAATTCTGAATAACTTGTGCTAAGGTTGCTCTCTGGCTACATATCGATTTTGATCAAATTAATCACTAAAGATAACTTATATAGAAATTTTGGAATTTGAGGTATGTAGAAAGGTTGGCTTGATGCGATTTTGCACTTCGTTTGACTTTGATTTCGTCCATAATATTTTATCAATAAAATTATACTTGTGCTGCTGACCCAAGTCTTTCATACTTTCAAGACTTGACTTGGTATTCATAACTTCTTTTTTATGACTCACCTACCCTAACTTGGTACTCTTGGTCAAGAACCTTAAACATGTAGCGGTGAATTAGAATAAATACTTAACAGATTTTAGATGAAAAATAATTGTCAAGTATAGTATGGCATTACTTTGGAAAATAATTTTAAAGTCACAAATGAGGTAAGTTATAACTATTTTGTACAAACTTAAGATAGGTAATCATGTGTCTTTCCTATATAAATACCAATGTTTCAATATCTTGGCTCTTTCAAGGTGATCACTGCCATAGATGTTAGATAATGAATTACATAAAAGTTAGAGCTTTAAGTTAATTAGGGTTGATGTTTTATTTGTTTCTTTGGTATTTTATGAAACTGAAGCTTATAAATACGATAGGGGACAAAAGGTATAATTTAGCGTATGAGAATTGGATTTGAACACTGCAACTGTCTATTGCATGTTACGACAACCTTAATTACTGCACATGTTCACTAAGGCAACATTAGTTGTTCTCCCATCACAATTTGTTAGGACACATATCTCAGGAGTAGCTGGTATCTTTTTCATCTTTTAGCTTTTGGTCCGTATATATCGTCCAAAAGATGATTCATGGGATGAAGAACACTCAATGATAAACCTTGTTATAGGATTTCAAAGAATTCACAATCAATGACACTTGTGTTCTTGAAGATAGCCAAAGGTATTTAGGAATTCATGAGTCGTACATATTCTTAGGCAAATGATGTTACAAAAATTTCGAGACAATAGTGAAAATTGTTACAAATTGTAGACATCTTATAGGATATTACATGATGTGATAATCCATATAATTATAAAAATTCTAATTAAATAAAAAAATAAATTAAAATGTTGAATAAGAATCAATAGTAGAGATCGTTTAATATATATTCTTTTAGTTATAACAAGATCAACAACATAATATGTTAACAACTTGTGAGATTTATAAGATACGAATAAGGTTAGACTATTAATGTGTATTTGATATGAAGAATAATAAAAATTAAATTACACTAGATTAAACATATATCATTAAGTTTATAACTGATAATTAAAACATAATTCTATTGTTATTTGATTCAAATTAAAACTTATACATAATAAAAGAAGGGATTTGTGCAACAAACCTTCAAATTATAAAGGTCAAAGAAAAGATAATAAACACAATCTATGGCCCTTATACAAATAAACCAAGGAATGCAAAAGAAAATTGTCGGAAGTTGATTGAAAACCACTTAGCAAGGGGTGCTGACATTGTTGAGAAATCAAAGTAGCTTAGCAAAAGCGGAAACATGTCCCTTTGTACGGACTTTAAACATGTCTAAAAGAAAAAGAATAAAACACAATAATTTTAATGTGAAAAATTCCCTCGATGAACATAGGATCAAGCCAATACATATCTTAACTATAAAAATGAATTACATTAGGATCTCTCTTAATACAAGGTATAAGACTCAAACTCACCATTGTTTGGATGGTATTGTTATCAATTTGGGTCATATATATATATATATATATATATATATATATATATATATATATATATATTT
>Ga0099822_1010401_pt1 | contig 11543 bp, 6 predicted proteins | sample CowpeawhiteBW_FD_76839 | JGI IMG/M metagenome (GOLD analysis project Ga0099822, IMG submission 76839) | Root nodule microbial communities of legume samples collected from California USA - Cow pea white BW | ecosystem: Host-associated > Plants > Roots > Nodule | place: USA: California | collected... | reverse complement strand
TGTTGTTTTTTTTTCTTTTCTCCTAACATTTTAATATATTTCTTCTTTTTCTTTTTATTTTTTTAGCTTTTTTTTTATTATTTTTTTATGATTTTTTTTTTTTTTTTCTAGAGAAGAATGTTTAGATTCGACATCAATGATAGATTTAAATATTTTTTTGGTTTTTTAAATTTCAGTAAATTTTAGAATTAGTCAATTTTGAAATTTTAGACCAATTTAGTCCTTCATTTTTCGAAATGCGTGGATTTAATCATTTTAATCAAAATTTGTTAAGTTTATTTCACATTTCAAGCGTGTTTTATAATAGTATATGACTTAACATTAAAGCAAAAATGTGTCAAACAGTATAAATAACTTAAATACAATCCTAAAATGCGTACGAAACATCAAATAAACCTACCAAAATTTGATTAAAATTACTAAATTCACGTATTTCGAAAGACCAAAGACTAAATTGATTCAAAATTTCGAAATGGACTAATTCTAAAATTTACTGAAAGTTAAGGGACCAAAAACATATTTAATCCTCAATGATATCTAAACCAAAATCACATAAGAGATTGTAATATTATGTACTATTTATTTATATATATTATATTTGTTTGAGTCAGTCACCAAGATAAGTCACATATCATTGTTGAATTTCTTAAAAAGTATTTTATTCACAAAATATAACTCCAATAAAACATGAACTCAATTTATATGAGAGAGATCAACATCAATTTAATTCAAAATCTTAACATAATAAATTTAATTTTTTTTATATGATGCTCAACTTTCTTATCATTAACCAATATAAAAATTATAATCATGAATTTTCAACGTACCAATATTTATAATTTCTAGAAATTCCCTTCCACTTTTTAATTATATATATATATATATATATATATATATATATATATATATATATAAAATATGATGTGCTACAACTTCTGCGTGTTGAGATAAGTCAACCCTAGAAATAGCAATTGAAAATTTTGCAGGAATGGTTTGCCCAAAAGCTCTCACATCAATGTTGAATTTTAGTTCATAATTAAATAATTTGACTTACTTACGTTGTTAATAGTAAAAAATAACTCTTCATATCTCAAACAGTTGTTGTATAGAGTTCTTAACCTATGACAATCTCATGAGTTATTTATTGATTAAAAATCACAAATAATCCACTCTTCTCAATTATCTCTTAAAATATTCTCAGTACATTTCTAAACTATCTTAGTACGTTTTTATTTCATGTTATAATAATATTGTATAAATCTAATAATGATGATTATTTAAGAACATAATATAAACATTTGGTTGAAAAAGCACAAGACAAAGTGTATTTTACACCCTCTATATAGGTTGACTTTTCATCAAATGTTACATCAAAAGGTCAAACGATATTCTTGATTCGTAGTAGCAAATCAATTGCAAGTGGGGTCCTTTTTTTTCTTTTTTTTTTTGCAATTTAATTTAGAAGAATGAAGGGAAGATGAGTTGATTTAGGTATGAAGAAGAGAAGAAAAGAAAAGAATCTTGAAGCAGCGGCCTAAATGGAAGTAATGTGTATGTAATGATGTGGTGTTTTGAGAAAATAGGAGTGGGGCTTATGCTTAGATGGAAAGTTCAACATTCCCAATGAATAGTGGACACCCAAATTATCTATGGCCCAATAAGGCCCTTTTCTACACCTTTGTGGGCTCTTTTCAACACCATTCACAGTCTCCTCCACTAACTTCACTCATTCGTTTTGACTTTCTTGCCCATTTTTTTTTTTAATTTCAGAACTTTCCTATTAATCATCTTTTTATTAATTCATAATATAATTCAACACAGCTACAAAAGAATTTTACAACCAATTGTACACACAATTCATTAGAGAAGTGAGAACGGGCTACCCGACCCACTCTAGTTTGATCCATCATAAATTAATTATTTAGTGAATCAACATAACCCAACTTATTTATTAGTGAGTCAAGAAAAATTCGAACTCATCCGGTTTATCACGGATTAATTCACTGACTCACTTAATTAAAAAAAATACAAATTTTTTCGTCCCAACAAAAGTAAATTATAATTGTGATTAAAATCTAAATAAATTTTAATACAATCCAAAATAATGTTCAATCCTAAATACAAATTAAAATCAAAAAAATAATAAATTTGCATTTGTCAATCCAATATATTGACTAAAAAATAAAACAACTAAATGTAACCTAAATACAAACAAAATTGTGTGACTTTTTATCTGTAAGTGAATTTTTGATCCAACCTGACTCACCATAAATTCAACTTGAATAGTTAATTTTTCAACTGCTAAAATGACATTATGTTCGATAAGAAAATTTTCATATATTCGATGACTTTAGTTATCAGTGAGACTAAAAGACTCTCGTTGTTACCATTATTAATGTAGGTAGGTAATGTAAGGAGAATTTGTTATTAATTATCCAATATGTTTTCGATTAACATAATAATAGAAATCGTGTGTTATATATTAACTATAATATAATTTTATAGTAACAGGAAAACTTTCTTAATATGTGAAAATAAAAAGATAAAATGAAAGGACAATAATGTAACAGTCACTTTACCTGATAAAAAAACAAAAAATTATTTGAAAAAAATAGAAAGATTTAAAGTACTCAATGAATAAAAGAAGGGTTAAAACTTAGTCTAGGTTTTACTTAACAATTAATATGTCATTGTAAACGTACCAAAAGTTGAATGGAGTGGTAATAGCCCTAATATTAATAATAACCACAACTACAACCACATATTCAAAGATTGATAATTTCATAAATTACACATAGAAACACAAATAATAGAGAGAAATATATAAATTTAATAGTAGGATCTAAAAGCACTAGTAGCTAGAAAAGTTTAAAAGAAAGTTGAGTGATGCGTGGTGGCTCTTATGTTTTAGCATTAAAAGAAGAAGAATAATGGATGGTATAGTGGAATGGCAACAGTAGATTCTTGGCATTGAGAAAGACAAGAAGAATAAAACCCATACCCTAATATCATTCACTCACACACTTTTCACATTTTGCTAAAAGGAAGAACTCGTCGCGAAAATACAATAAAAATAAAATATAAGTCCAATTCATATAAAAAATTAACATTATTTATAATTTAAAATTTTACAACAATAAATTTATGAATCTTAGACGATGTTTAATTTTTTATTATATAAAATTTAGACTCACTTAAAATTCGACGCATAAAGTAACACAAAATTGACAATGAAAAGTCGATAATAGTTTTTGTTTAATGTCCATGTAAAACATATAGGTGCTTTTGTGAGTAAGAATGGAGTTGCTTGAACGTGTTTTCGAAGAATTTGGAAAGGGAAATGGGAATGGATAGAGATGAAATGGTTAGACTTAAGTTTAAGAAGTCATTTCATAGCTATCACTTTCTTGGTTGTCACATTGGTAAACTTTGTTGGGTCACATTTTCTTTGTGAACATGATTTTTGTATTAGAAAGTATCTGATTGGGCTTTGGATGTAGCATTTGCCAATGCCTCTTCTGATGTGTCATTTCAAATTGGACCTCAATGGACCTTCGTTTCTTGGCCCCTTTCAGCTCCAACCTCCACGTTGATGTTCATTTTCGGTTACACAATCGCTACTTTCATATTCTTTCGATTCATCTTCTTTATAAAATAGAAATATTTTACTATAACTTTCATTTTTTGTTTTTTAATTTTTACTTTCTGATGCGACTGGATGTGGATCATTAATCTTTTTTAAAAAAGATAAAGAAAAAAGTAATGATACATTAATTAATGATTTATATTAAATTATGTTAGTAAGTAAAGGACGAGAGTAAAAAAAATAGTCATTATATCATTATCCTATAATATAATTTACTTTAATTCATAAAAGAAGGTTGTGAAGATCTCAAATATTAGTAAGATTAACATTAAACAATTTATTCTCGTAGATGGAAAAAAGAAAAGAAAAATAAACTATGCATTTAGACTCTAAAAGTGCAGTACAAAACTATGTTAGCTTTGTAAATTTTGATATTTTTAATTAAATTTTGATTTCTTTTTTTTTTCTATTGATCAGTCAATTTTAATATTTTCTAGACGGGTGAGTATTATTTTATTTTATCATTTTATTTACTTTCATTCTAGTAATAAGAAATACAACATTTTTTTGTTAATATAAAATAAAGTTTGATTAGATATGTGAGTTTTTTACTTAAAAAATACATTTGATAACAAAATTGTCATTACCGATGTTGTCCCTTTTTATTAAACAAGTTTAAAAAAAAGTAATTAAATTCTTTATCTTTTCATAGTATCATTTTTTTTTATTAGTTATAAAATCTCATACTTCTTAATACACCAAAACTAAAAATTCAATTAAAACTATTCATTGGAAAAATATTATGCAAGAGTTAATTGTAAGTGTTGTGGAAAAATAAATGTAGATGAGCTATTAATCTAAAAAATAGGTTGTTTGTGATAAAAAGCATATTATAGTTGGGAATGTGCATAGGTCAACTCAAATCTTAGTTCTCTATAAAATAGTTAGACTTCAACTAATGAACAAGAAAAAAACATGATTGTGGAATGTTGAGTCAAAAGGGCCTTCTTTTGATGCTAATTCACAATCACAAACACAAACAAATCATTCATGTATCGTAATTTCAACAAATCATTTCGCACATTTTCGTTATCGTGGGATTCAAACTTTATCTTGCAGCAATAATTTCCATGCCTCAATCATTCAAAATACAGTAATAAAAGTGCAACCACTAAGTTCTCTCTTTTCATTGGAATACAGTGGTGTGATATAGTGAAATTCTTAAGTTTAGTATTTGAATATTTTATATAACATTCAATTTTAGAAATAAAAAATATCTATTTATTACAATTAAATTAAATTTTAAAGAAAAAAATTAAAGTACAGATAAAAAGTCGTAAAAAATTTAATTTTATAAAGTCTAGAATTTTCTAGAGAGTTTTACAAATAGTTTAATATGGTGAAACTTACTTAAATAAAATAAAACCTTCTTGATATTACAAGATCTGGCATTAAAAAGTATTATACGACATTAGGTTGGAAAAATGAGAGAATAACACGTTATCTGGGCTTTGATACTTTAATTGGGCTTTCTTACTTTAATTGGGCCTTCCATGTAAAATTTACAGAATAATCTAGCTCTTGCTTTTGTTATCCTGAATAGAAAAAAAACATCTGTTTACACATCATTCATGTAGAATTATCTAAATTTGAGTTTAAATATAGTTTTGACAGCTCTAATATATATTTTTATTTATTGTTTATATTTTGTTTAAACTTTATTTACTTGTGTATTATTCTTAATTTTTTTAATTTTATTTTTAATAAATATGGAAACATAAAACAAAATAAAAAACATAAGTTAAATATAATTATTGAGTATAAAATTTAAAAAACTGAAAGTAACAAAACCACACAAATAAAAAAAGAACTTCGATATAATTATTAAATAATTTAAAATAAAGTATAACTAAAAACATAACAAAATTTTAGAAAGTTTTGACTAAGAACCCTTTGCATACCAAATTTCAAAATTTGTTGTATCAAGAAATAGATTTCACTAATGTATTTTGGATTTTGAAATCCAAGTTGTTTTAAAAACGGATCTCACTTCCTATATCGGATTTCAAAATTCCATTAATGTTTTCAATGGATTTGGAAATTTGGTTACACTTGTTGCCGTAGTTTGAAATTTGATTAGTTAAAAAAAATGACTAAGAATCTAAGCATATCGGATTTCAAAATTCGGTACGTCCAAGAAATGAATTTAACTAACGCATTCCAGATTTTAGAAACGAATTTTACTTGTATCGGATATCAAAATCCGATTAACGTTTTCGACGAATTTGGAAATCCGATTAACGTCATTACTGGATTTTGAAATCCGGTTTGTACATTGTATTTTTTTAACTATTTTTATTATTTTTAAATGTTTTATAATTATTTTAAATTTATTTTTTAACTTTTATGATTTTGTTAGTTTTAGTCTTTTACTTTTAATTGTTTAAAGTATGTGTTTTTATTTATTTATTTTTAATTTTATTAATTTGTTATATATTTTAATTATTTTCTTAGTTTAATGTTTATTGTTTTATTAATTTATTGTATTTTTTTTGTTTTAATTCTGTTTTTAAAGTTGCTTTTATTTTATATCATTCAATTTTTATATCTTTTTTAAGAAAAAAAATTAATTAAATTTTAAATATTATACATTTATAATTTTAAAAAATTTTGTTATGTAATGTAATATGTGATTATAATCTTTGTATCTATGACAAAAGATTTTCCTTTAAATTTTTTAAAATCACAAGTAAATTTGAGTTAATGTCAGATTTCTCTTCTTTTATTAATATGTGCATATGGGTGGCAAAACAAGTCAGCCTTGTCCGTTTTGGCCCACCACGCCTTTGGCCACCATAAACTATAACATGTCCTGCCACATGATAGATCGGCTGGCTGGGTTGTCACTTTTTTTTATTTTAATTTTTTTAATATTTATTTATAAAATTTGTTGATAATATATATATATATATATATATATATATATATATAAAGATATTGGAAAATGAATTTGTCATAATTGTTATTTATGTAGATGACATAAACATGGTTGAAATTCCTAATGAACTCATAAAAACAATTGATTATTTAAAGAAATAATTTGAGATGAACAATTTTGGAAGGACAATTTTTTGTTTGGGACTACAAATTATGCACTCCAATGGTGGTAAGGTCGTTATATGTTGATAGAATCCTTTTTAGACCTCAAGAAAATGATGAAGAACTTATTGGTCTGGAAGTACCGCATCTTAGTGTTACAGAAGCACTTATGTATCTTTTAAATTATACTCGACCTGATATATCATTTGCTATAAATTTATTAGAAAGATATAATTATTCACCTACAAGAAGACATTAGTTTGAATAAAACATATACTTTGTTACCTTAATTGTATTACGAATATGACTTATTTTATCCAAATGATTCAAAATCATATCTAATGGGCTATGAAGATGCATCTTATTTATCAGATGCTCACAATGATTGATCACAAATATGATGTTTTTTCACATGCGGTGGCACAACAATTTTATGTCACTCTACGAAACAAACCATGATAGCTACATCGTAAAATCATGCAAAAATTTTAGCATTACATGAGGCAAGTCGTGAATATGTTTGGTTAAAGTCTATAATTCAATATGTGCGACAAACTTGTGGTCTATCATCATGATAAAATGGAATCGTTAACCATATATGAAAACAATAGTGCGTGTATTTCTCAATTGAAAGAAGGATATATTAAAGGTGACAAAACAAAATACATTCTTTCAAAAAACTAAAAATTTACTCATGATCTTCAAAGAAATTATGATATAGAGATCCAAAAGATTTGTTTATGTGAAACTCTGACAAATTTACTTACAATGTCTTTGCCAATAAGAACCTTTGAGTAATTGGACTCTATTACCTTAATGATGTAAGTATTCACGAGGGAGAGAAGTAGAAGATGAATAAAGAATGATGTGGTCTTTTTTTCTTCAATAGGTTTTTATCCCAAAGGGTTGTTCATAGTAACGATGCACAATCAATGGACACTCAAGGAAGAGTGTTATGAAATTAATGAATGTCCATTGACTTGCTAGCAGATGCTCATGATTGATCTCTATTGATATTATCATTAACTATTGTAATCATTGAGTTGTATCCTTTGGGTTGGGTTGTCTATTGTACCCATAAATAAGGACTTTTCCTAGTCTCTACTATTTCTTCTCCTTTATTTTGTAACACTCTATTAATTGTAAGTTTATGTTTGGAAATAAAATTTAATTTAATTATTATTAGTGTCTTTAAGTTTTATTGATATTAAAAATGATATTTAATGAGTTAAAACTTTTTTTTAATAAATTATACATTTGTTTTAAAAAAAATAGTTATCTTTGTTTTTTTGTAGTCATTTTTTATTATATTTTTTTCCTCTTATCTCTCAAAGACTTCAGTTTTGATTTTATTTTATTTTCTTATCTCTATGTGACTTTAAATTTGATTATATATTTTTTTATCTCTAGGTCAATTAAATTTTGATTCTATTTTTTTATATTTTGATGTGATTTAAATTTTGATTCTATTTTCTTCTTTTATCTTTCCATGCCTTCAATTTTGATTTGATTTTATTCTTTTATCTCTCTTACTTCTTATTTACTAATTTCACTCATTGTATCTCATCCCTTTCTTCTATTCTAGAATTCTTCTTGTGCGAATTTTGACAGATTTCATTTCTTGAATTGAATCTCATATTGTTTCTATGTACCAATTTTTTTATTCTCATTTTTTGTTAGTATGTTTTTTTTTTTCTATTTGTGTTGATGTTGTTTTTATTCTATTTTTTGAATTTGTATTAGGCTTAGAAATGTGTTTGTTTTGCCTATTATTGTTTATGGATTAAGGTTTATGGTTCAAGCTGAAAAATAATAATTTATTTTATTTTTTTATTAATGATTATTCTCAAAATAAAATTTTCAAGATTTATGAAAGAGTTGAGAGTTAAGAAATAGAAAGAGACTTCAAAATATACTTATTTTTAGTAGTGTTTTACATATTAAAATTTTTTATTTCATATAAAAATATATAGATATGTCAACTAGAAAATTCGAATGAGACTATTAAAACATTCATAAAAAAAAAGAAGTTAAAACTTTAATTGCATCACAAAAATGAGTTATGAATAAATTTATAAAAATAGATTAAAAAAAATTAAAAAATACAATTAAAATTTATAAAAAGATTAAACAAATTAACCTTATTATTTATTAAAAATAAATATTAAATAAAATTAATTTAGACAGTTTAATAAATATTTTACATAAAAAAAATTCAAAATAAATTTGAAATAAAAAATATTATTCTTAATTTTATTTTATGCCTCTGAAACTCTTGATCCCACCCTCTAAAAAATAAATATCAGTAACAATTAGAAGTATAACAAAATTATAAGAAAAAGTTTCCAATAATTTTAAAATCAGAAATTTTATAGAAAGAGAAAACGTTGATCACGTGCATGCTTTTATCCAACGAGTTATCTTTCTTCTTCTCACTTTTAATTATTATAGCAATAGATATTTATAGGTATGGACAAATTTATTTTGGATTATCATAATATAGTATTATGTGAACGGTGTAATTTTTCTATTTTAGGTCACTTCCATTTATATAATAGATTTTCTACACTTCGAAAATTCTTTTTATTACGAGTTAAAGTAATTTATTCCTACACGACCTACTCCAGTGGGGATGTGTCTAAAAAATGGCTAATAACTATTTTGTTTTAGGAAAATTATGGTGCAGTAAAGTTTTTTTTAATAAATTTTGACAAATTATCTATTTGGATAAAAAAATATATTTTATTACTTCATTTTGATTGAAATATAAAAAAATATTTATTTTAATTTTATTTATAGAAGATTTGTCAAATTTATCAAAAATATATTTGTGAAAACATAAATTTCCTTTGTTTTAACATGTAGTTTATTTACTTTCATATATCAGAAGCTCTATTTAACATTAAATTTCCAGGAATTAACTCCCCCACTAATATAATTTTAACATTTTCAGAATAAATAAAATATAGGAGTCGAAACCATGAATGCGATTTTTTTTTATTTATTTAAATGAAGTGAAAAAAATGTTTGCTTTAAAATATGAATTATTTATTGAAAGTTGTAATGGACAAGAAACTATAAACGTTATTTAAGGATAAGAATCTAGTTTAATTAAGGTTAAAAGTATATTTCTTTTTTAACATTTTATGGGTATTTTTAATATATATAAATAAAAGAATAAACATTATTTAATCTATCATTCCAATCACTCTTCAATAATTTATTTTGATTTTTTAAAGTAATGTGATGTGATAACTTAAGTTAAAAAAAGAGAGTTAAAATATAACTATTCTATATATAAACTTATTATAGTGTCTATTTTCATTGCAAAATAATTAAATAAATGTTTGTGTAAAAACTATATGCATTGATAATATATAAATTACACTCCATTTTCATTCGGCATAACTTATAACTTCAAAGTAATGAAATTTATTTACGTATTATGGTTTTGTCCTGAAAAAAGATATTTTGCTACCTGTAAAGACAAAAAAAAAAATAATAAAATTATATAATAGAGAACAAATTATATAAGTACAAGTTACATTATCTTTTGTAGTATCAATAATTTATATATGATTTAACTTTTATTAATTCATGTTTTAAATTATAATTATACATTACGTAAGTGCTGCGTTGATTTTTATTAAAGTTGAATAACTAAATATATTATTTCTTTGTAATTTTTAAAACTGTATAATTGAATTTGATTTACTGTAAGAATAAGATTTAATAAATATAATTTTTAATGCTACAGTAAATTTTAAAATAAAATTCTTCAATCAATATCAAATACTGCAAATTACTGAAATACTGATCGTAAGGTATCTACACGTGCTCCTGGACCCATCCAGGCTGTATTTCTTCAAAAGAGTTAAATATTTTTTTAAAAAAATTAAAATTAATTTCTCTTTTGAAAATTTTAATTCAATTAAATTTTTTAATTTTTAAAAGATATGAATTTAATATTTTTTAATTATGTTAAATTTATTTTATATTTTAAATATATTTTATAATGATATTTTAGTTTATTTATATTATTTGATATATTTTTATTTTAATATTAACGAAAAAATTTGTTTAAAATCTAAAATAAATATTAAGATTTTGACTTAAATGATTAAGTCCACACATTTAAAGAAATAACAGATTAAATTAATTTAAAATTTACAAAAAGAACTAATTATAATTTTTACTAAAATTTAAAAAACTAAAATTATATTTATCCCTCTTCAAACTTATAAAAGAAATATTGAAATTTATTTTAAATTTTTTTATGCTAATTTTTTTATTATCAAATACTATATTTCATTAGTCTGAAGAAATGGTCATTCTGTATGCTACAGTAAATTTTAGAATAAAATTGACTAATCAACGTTGTCACATGCTGCAATTGTGGAAACATGGGTTGAAACTAAGCTATCATACACGTGCTGGACCACATCCAGGTTGTATTTCTTCAAAATTATAAGAAAAATATTGAAATTTATTTTAAAATATTTTTATGCTAATTTTTTCATCAAATACTATATTTCATTAGTTTGAAGAAATGGTAATTTTTTATGCTACAGTAGATTTTAAAATAAAATTGTTCAATCAACATTATCAAATACTGCAACTATAAAAAAAATTATGGAAATATTGAAAATAAGCTATCCTACACGTGCTGGAGCCCATCCGAGTTGTATTTCTTCACAATTATAAGAAAAATATTTAAATTTATTTTAAATTGTTAGCAAATAGGGATGGCAACGGGGCGGGGCGGGTACGAGTATCATGATCCCATCCCCATCCCCATAATAAAAATTCATCCCCATCCCCATCCCCAAACCCAACGGGTATACAACTTTTGACCCAT
>Ga0099822_1010400_pt1 | contig 11544 bp, 6 predicted proteins | sample CowpeawhiteBW_FD_76839 | JGI IMG/M metagenome (GOLD analysis project Ga0099822, IMG submission 76839) | Root nodule microbial communities of legume samples collected from California USA - Cow pea white BW | ecosystem: Host-associated > Plants > Roots > Nodule | place: USA: California | collected... | reverse complement strand
ATATATATATATATATATATATATATATATATATATATATATATATATATATATATATAACCAGAGCAAACTATTACTAAGTTTTTTTTAAATATATATATATATATGGATAAAATTTACTGTGATAATTAGTACTACTTGTATTTATTATACGTGGATAGTAAGTATTTTAATACTCGTTTACTAACGAGTCGAGTGCAATGCATGTATCATACTATCCGTATTCGTGGGTATTTACTACTGCAAAAACTTAAAATTAAAATTTAATTTATATTTTATTAAGTTAAATTTAATTAAAATTAGAATTAATTTTATATTTTATTAGGTTAAATTTAACTAAAATTAAAATTTAATTTATATTTAATTTATAATTTTATTTAAACATTTTATAAAATATATATATATTTTGTAAATATTTGCGGGTATCGAGTATTCACGGGTATCCGACAAATAAATAAATATATATATATATATATATATATATAAAAAAAAATAAAAATTAATTTATTTTAATTATATATATATATATATATATATATATATATATATATATATATATATATATATATATATATTATAGTTATTATTTTAGATAATTATATTAATATTATATATATATATTTGTTTTAACAATATTTAATGTTTTATTTAGTAGATTATTAAGTGCGATATTACAATATATAATAACAATTGATGAAAAGTGTATAATTTAAAATCCTATAAATTTTTTGTCTCAAAAAATGAAAAATTTTACAAACACCAAAATTTTCTTTTGTTGCTTAACGAGACACACTCTTTATATTTCTCATATTAACTATGATATTGAGTATAGTTATAATGATACTGAGTATAGTTATAATAGCAATCTGAAACCACTTTTAAAATTGTCCAAATTTAATAACTTTTCAAACTTACCTGTTAATAATAAACCAATACTGTAAAACTGTTCTCTCTGAAACTCGCAATTTCTAAATTTTAAGAATAATCCAATTTATTAATTAAGACTACTTCTCTTTTATTTTGTATCTAATATAGATCATATCTAATCAAAATTATACTTTCCATTAATATTTCAAAACCTAAATTTAATAATCATTTGCAATTATCTTAAAATATTTGTTATTTAATCACTATTTATGATTTGTAATATACGAAGTTAAATTTTATTAGTAGATCATCACAGTATATACATATAAGAAATCTATTCTGTTTTTTTTCCAACATAATTCCATTTTTTTTAAATATGTATTTTTAGGTATATATATTTTATGCTTTATATGCTATTTCCTTCTTTGTCACACCAATTAATTTATAATTGAAACAATTAGTATTGGCCCACAAAATGTTGCACTAGAAAATTAATTACACTTAGTCATACTTGGAAAAAAATAAGTATTTCTCTTACATTTTAAGCACAAAATATTTTGTTAGCATTTTATTCTAATATAATAAAAATGTAATGTAATAGAGCAGAAACATAGTGAATATGTTTCCTATTATAAATAGAAATTTTAAGATAATAAAAGGAAATATTAATGCAAGACGAATCACATCACATGACTTAATAACAAATAAAGTAACTTTCTGAAATAAAATCTTAAAATTTACAATATAGGATAAACAATTAAATCAATACTTAATTTGTACCTTTTCTTATTATTAATTTTATTTTTTATCATTTTATATATAATTATTAAAATATTTATTATTAATAATGTTTATCATTAATAATTAGTAAAACATATAAAAAAATGTGTTTTTATAAAAGTCCGAACAAAAGGAAGCTATTATGATAAGTTTGGGGAACTACTTCCCGACCTCCATAATTTCAGTCTCCATTCTAACAAAATTATTGTATTGTAAATTCTGTAATATGAAATATATATTTTAAATTTTATTGTTTTATTTTAGAATATAAAATTTATTTTGATATATACGACGTAAAATGCAAAAATATAATTGAATTATAAAAATATATGGGTGCAGATTGAAATTATAGAGTACACGAAGAAGATACATAAGCTGGGCTTAGGCAATGAGATCCATGCTGGACCCAGGCCTGTGAACAAGTTTAAGCCTAAGTTAGCATCATTAGCATGTTGAATGAGACATTAATAACAGTGTTAGTATAATAACCCTTCACCACACTCAGCTTTTTCAATTCTTCTCCATATCCCAAACGCTGTCTCTTTTTTATTATTTTATTTTATCTTTTTTCTTTACTTTCTAGATTTTCCTTCCAAAATTTGAAAATCACAAATCAGATCCAAATTCGAATTTGAAGAGTAGCACTTGAGAGCGCTCTCCCAACCCTAAGTCCCCGCTCTCTGTAAATTCTCGCCGGATTCAGGGTTTTCCCTCGTTCGGTGGCGGCGGAGGGATCCTTCGCTCGCTTAAATGGAAGGCGGAGGGAGGCGGATCACGGTGAGTCCGCGGCCTTGCTGCGGCAGGCGCGTGTTGGCGAAGAAGAGGCCGCGGCTTGTTGACGGCTTTGTTAATAGCGTCAAGAAGCTTCAGCGCCGTGAAATCAGCTCGAATCGTTACCGTGCTTTCTCCATGACCGACGCGCAAGAGAGGTTTCGCAACATTCGTTTGCAGGTTTGTTTTTATTTTGTTTGTGAACAGTGAACATTGAATTTATGTGCAGAAAAAGAGTGATGAATTTGTTCTGGCTGATTGAACAAGTTACTGTTAGGAGAAACCTTCTTTTTTCATTGTGAAATTTTGGATGCGGAACAATTCTAGGGTTTTTCTTTTAAGAAACTGTGCTCTAGATTTCTCAAGTTGCTGCTTAACTGATGAATTCTCTTAGACGAAGATGTTGTTTGTAGTTTAACCGTGTAAGATGACGCGTATGATGAAGTTACATTCGATAATTTTACACAGGTTAAGGACTAACGTGGCCTTGTCGATTGTTTGTTTCCATGTAGTGCAACAAAGCATGTGGGCCAAATTAGAGGCTCTAGGAACGAAAACTTAGGCTAATGTGGATCAATGATTACTTAGGTCAGTGTAAATGTGTCTGAGGTCAAGAAGGGTCCTTACTAAGGGTTCAAGATGTATGTACTTGTACATAGTTTTTTTTAATTTTTTTTTATTGTGTATTATAATCCAATATTTGTTATTTATTCAATGATTGCTATTTTGTTTGAGATGTCCCCATAGATTTGTTTTGTCATCCAGACTTTTGAAACAAGTCTATTTTAATTTGTTGTATGCCGATAAACCTATTTGATGGGGGAGCAAAACGAGTATGTTGCAGAAAGTTTTGAGAGAATATTTAAGGGGATATATAGTAGATAACTACACTATTTTAAATCACCACTAAGGAAGCCAGATGTGTATTAGAAAATTTGAGTTCCAGTTTTAATACAAACTTGTCATGTTATTTTGTTTGTGGACATTCCTCGTACATTTGGGTAAAGCAACATTTGAAACCACTCTATTTCAAACTGTTGGATGATGAGGAAACTCTACCTTCTGTTTTGTCTACTGAGACGTGTACTTTGCTTACTATACCCATTTATCCCACTTCTTCTGACTGTGTTTTATGGATCTATTTATAGGAAGAATATGATACACATGATCCAAAAGGTCCTTCGACTGCTGTATTGCCATTTCTGAAAAAGAGATCAAAGATAATTGAGATTGTAGCAGCACGGGACATTGTTTTTGCACTTGCACAATCTGGTGTTTGTGCAGCATTTAGCCGAGGTGGTTATTATAACTGGTTACTGGTGTGTCATATATATTTTATATTATATCTGAATATGCTTTTACGTGATTTATGTTGCTTGTTTTCATTGATTGCTACTGTGCAGAGACCAATGAAAGGATATGCTTCTTGAATGTCAGTCCTGACGAAGTTATAAGGAGTTTGTTTTATAATAAAAATAATGACTCGCTTATCACAGTTTCTGTCTATGCATCAGACAGTTACAGTTCTTTGAAATGCCGAAGCACAAGGATTGAGTAAGTATATCTGTATTACTTTGTAATTACTACCCTTGTTTTCTGTGCTTAAAGAAAGAAAGCCTTAGGAAAAATAAAATTGTCAAGAGTGAGAGTTAAATAAACTAGCACATAGCAACAATTGACTGCTCAATTTGGGGCTGTTGTATGCTAAACTATCTGTTTTTCATTTTCCAGATATATAAGAAGGGTCAAACCAGATGCTGGCTTTGCACTTTTTGAATCTGAGTCATTGAAATGGCCAGGTTTTGTAGAATTTGATGATGTAAATGGGAAGGTACTCACGTACTCTGCACAGGATAGGTAAATATTTTGTTCTGTGCATCTGTATGGTGATATAATTATATAATGTTTCAAAGCTTCTTGATTGTGATTGACAGATATCTTTTTTATTATTTTTTTGCTATACAGCATATACAAGGTGTTCGACCTGAAAAACTATACAATGTTGTACTCCATTTCAGATAAAAATGTACAAGAGATTAAGATCAGGTATTATTTCCTTGTTAATTTTTCCTTTACATGTACAAAATAGTCTACTGTGGATATAAGGTTTGTGGTAATTCACTATTTTTTAAAATATTATATTGCATTATGTTTTAGTTTTTGTCGTATTAAATTTTCTTCGTTTTTGAATATTTGTGTAGCCTACAAGGTTTACACTGTTTAACTCTGTTTTTTATTTTTTTATCAGTCCAGGGATTATGTTGTTGATTTTTGCTAAATCAAGTAGCCATGTCCCACTCAAAATCCTCTCAATAGAAGATGGTACTGTTTTGAAATCATTCAATCATCTCCTTCATCGGAATAAGAAGGTGGATTTCATTGAACAATTCAATGAAAAACTTCTTGTTAAACAAGAAAATGAGAATCTCCAAATTCTTGATGTGAGTAATTTCATATTTTACAAATGAGAATTAGTTGTATACATTTTGAATCATGATATCTCTGACTTTCTAATTAATTTTAGGTACGGACTTCTGAGCTAACAGAAGTTAGCAGAAGCGAATTTATGACACCATCTGCTTTTATATTTCTATATGAGAACCAATTATTTCTTACATTTCGAAACCGAACTGTGGCTGTGTGGAACTTCCGTGGAGAACTTGTAACTTCTTTTGAAGATCACCTCTTGTGGCATCCTGACTGCAATACAAACAACATATACATAACCAGTGACCAGGATCTCATAATATCATACTGCAAGGCTGATTCTGATGATTCACTTTCTGAAGTAAATGGTACTTTTCTTCTTTTTTATCCCAGTTGCCGTCACATAATTTGTGTTCTTCCTGTTTTTTATGCACCTTTTTCTTTTGTCTAGTTCGAGGTACAGTGTAATCAATATTTTGAAAGGTGGTGTTATGTCGTATAACTGAAAGTTGATTCAATCAAAGTGTTTTTACATGTTGACCTAATAAACTAAAATGTTAAACAGGGTACCAAATCATATAATTTCCCAATGCGTCAGTGATCAGTTTGTGTTGGTAACTGAGCACCGTCTTTAAAGTTACTAACAAGTTATGCTTCTTCAACGCAGCAGGTTCTATTAATGTCAGCAACATTTTAACTGGCAAGTGTCTTGCAAAGATAAGGGCCAGTAATGGGTTTCCCGTTATGAAGGAATGCAGTTGCGTTGATGAAAATTGCTCTTGCAGTGGTTGTAATTTAGGGAAGCGGAAGCTTTCCTCCAGAATTAGGAGTACAGTTGCTGAAGCCTTGGAAGACATTACTGCTCTCTTTTACGATGAAGAGCGCAACGAGATTTATACGGGCAATAGGCACGGTCTGGTTCATGTCTGGTCGAACTAATGTACTATCAAAATTTATTATTGTTTTGTTTCTGATTAGCATTTATCCATGGTTGTGGTGATAGTTCTCACTTGATATAAAGTACCTTTGTGATAGCTGTAACCATTAAGTGTCAATTGTATCATTCTTTTTTTTGGGGGTTGTTTTGTCATCCATCCCTTGGTGGCAACAACCCTGTATCAAGTGATACTGTATGTTGGTAGCTCACCACCTGTTTAAGCTGTAATCTATATTTGCATTGATGAAATCAGGTCTATGTAGTGAAATATATGTGAATAATGTTCAATTTTCTCTACCCATTTCTTTTTGGTACTTTGCCTTGTGGGGACCTACTCTGAACTGACCTGCTTCCTCTCACGTGGTTTGCTACAGCATCAGTGTCAAATCTGTGGGGTAAAGGGAAGAGCAGTCAGTGGTGTTATAGCTGTTCAAACACTGGCTTCTGTGTTGCTACCTCAACTCAATCTGTGTTCTTGTGTCTTAACCTTTATTGTTTTTACCTTTTCTATTGTTTTTATCCCAGTCAGTTGCCAGGCCAAATAGAAAAGGACAATTTTCTTAAATGAATTGCTTCCAGCAAGTTGAAAATAAAAACGTTCCTAAGAAATGAAGTTCTGTTTTTTAGCTTTAATTCAAGATTTGAATTTCTTTATATAGTGCATAATTAAAGAAGAAATTATATTGGTAAAGCATTATTTATACTTGGTTTTTTACTTTTTGTATTTTAAAAATAATTCATACCTATGTTCCTTGCATCAATCAGATGCGTATGTCTATCTTAATTATTTGTATGGTGTATGTCTATCTTAATTATTTGTATGGTGTATGTCTATCTTAATTATTCATATGTATCTACTTTGGTAGATGTGTGTTAATTTAGTATTTATTTTTAAAAAAATATTAATTGCATCTTAATTTTTAAAAAGTATTTCAATCAAGTTATTTTCAGACGAAGATGACTAATGTCATTCACGGCATGCTATACATGCTATGTGTCATTATGTAATTTTTTTTTGTTATTTTTTGTTATTTTTGAAAAAAACAATGTCACGCGTTAAGTTTTTGGTGTGACACGTGACATTGTCAGTGCCACATAGTAATGTAATGTCACGTGTTAATGTCACGATCATATGCGATAATGCAATATCATGTGTCATGTGTTAGTGTCCTGTAAGATGCACTGTGTTGATTTTAATTTAGTTCCGTATGTCTTTTCCATTCAATTTAATTCTATTTTTTTAATAATTAAAATATTTTTGTAATCCATTTTTTATAAGATTAAAACCAATTAAATATAAATATTTTTACAAAATTAAATACTGATATTTATATTATTTCTCTCCAATTTCAGATCAAATTTATTATTTGTATAAATATTATACTAATATCTTTTATTAAAAACAAGAAATTTTAACATATTACTTTATTAATTACTTCTTATTACGTTCTCATGTTTTGTTTTTTTTTTCAAAATACAATAATATTGTCTTTTATTAATTTTAAACCTAAATTTTTATTTGTATGAATGTTATATTAATATTTTTTTAATTAAAAATGACTTAATAAAATGATTTTTACTACTAAATTTTAATATAAATACCAAATACTTAATTTTTGTAAAATTTTTATACTTAATTAGTTTTAATTTTATAAAAAATTGATTTTAATTATTAAAAAAAATTGGGTCAAAATTGAATCAGAGATACACAATTATCAACTAAATTGAATCATTGAGATATATGTAGAGACTAAATTGAAATCAACACAATAATGGTGACACTAACATGTGGCATTACATTATCACGTGGCACTGACAATAATGCCACGTGTCATACCAGGGACCTGACACGTGACATTTTTAAATTTTGTTTCAAAAAAAAAAATAAAAATAATTTAAAAAAAATAAAAAAAATCACAGACTGACACGTGACACACTTTTAACCGTGTTAGTCATCTCCGTCTGAAAGGAACCTAATTGAAACACTTTTTCAAAAGTTGGGATGCAATTGACACTTTTTTTAGAAGTGAATACCAGATTGACACACATGTACCAAAGTGAATACCATCCGAGTAATTACCTTCGTAATATTATATGACACTCCGACATTGGTTCAAATTTATTAGGAAATGAGTATCGATAAGATCGGATTGAATTATTGAGTGTGATTATTAAAATCAAATCATTTTTATTGATTTTTAGATTAATTTAAGTAATTAGGTAATTTATTGTAAATCTAAATTAGTCAATAATATTTGATTTGTTATGAATTAATGGTCGTCCATTGATTTGATACAATTACTCATATGATTGATACTCATATGATTCATTCCTCTTTATGTAAATATTTGTATTAATTATTTGATTTGTATCCTTTATGGGTTACCATGTTGTATTTATAGATAAGACTCTTCCTATCAATAATAAGACACACAAATTGCTCCTTATTCTCTCATTCTTTATTCTCTATTGTTTCTTCTCTTTTCTCTATTATCAATTATTCTTATTCTATATGTTATTTGCTTTATTTCATAAACGTTATCAGCAGGATGCTCCAACCAATTGAGGACTAGTGGAAGTTGTTTCTCTCTAATGACAATGCTCTGCGTGTATCAATTTATGATTTTACCTTATAATCTTCCTATTGTGAGAAGAATTGTTTGTCTTTATCAATTTTCATCTCCATCTTATTATTTTTTATTTTTAGTATGACGGTGATTATTACTATTATTATTATTATTTTATGTGCTAATTCTAAACACGTCAAACATTGCAAAATTTGAATTCGTGACCCTTGATATTACAAGGAGGAATTACTTATATTTGATATTAAATGTTGAAATACATTTAGATGCAATTGGTATTAGGATACCATTAAAGAAAGAAATAAAATATCTGACCAACTAATTTGCTATTGCGACAACAATATTGTGAAAAGAGATTTCACAAATATTATGAATTGATTTCATGTGTTTGTATGGCTGAACAAAGCAATGAAGCTTTAGATGGAAAATCATGAGATCCGCTCCATTCCCCGAAGTGAATGCAGCAATAAATATTATGAATTGTTTTCATGTCTTTGTATGGTTGAACAAAGCAGTGAGTTTTTGATAGAAAATCATGAAACATGTCCAAATTGGTTCTGCTCCATTCCCATAAGTGAATGCAACAACATTTGATTTATATTTTCATGATCATGATCGTGATATTGATTATGGACATGGTTATAAAGAAAATTTCAAAGACACATTTTTGTCACCAAAAGTGACACAATAATGTGAAAAAAGGAAAAGGAAAATGTGAAAATATTGACAAAAAGATGAAAGTATATATTATCATTACGGTGGTAAGGGCCATTTGAGTTGTACTTATTGTACACCAAAAGCATCTTACAAATAATGAGAAAAACATCAAACACACTTTGCTTATGAAGATGGTGATTCAGATTATGGCCATATGGATGCTACTCATCTTGATATTATTATTTTCTTTGTTAAAGCAAATGGAAGCATTGATGACCTCATTGATTATGAGAGTGTTAAAAAAATAAATCTCATATTAATATTTACGTTTATATGAAAAACGAATGTTTGCACTAGTACCAAAGGATATGTGTCTTATTGATAATGCAACAACTTATACAATTCTCAAAAGTAATAAATTTTTCTCTTGTTTAATAATGTGAGACATCAACGTTAGTATTATTTATAGTACTACAAATATATTTGAAGACTCTAGAAGAGCTATTATACTTCTATCAAGAAGTTGAATAGAAACTTATTAAGTTTCAAGGATATTTGTCTAAATGGATATTATATTGAGATAAACAATGAAAAAGATATGAAATATCTTTATATCTCTACGATTGAGTTGAAAAGAAATGTATATTAGAGAAATTATCAACATTCTCTTATGGTTTATACTACACGTATATTAGTACAATTGAAATGCATGTCATGGTAAACTAGAAGTTTACGAATCAAAATGAATGCCTTGTTTGACATGATCAGTTGGATGATTTGTACTATGTATATATTAGTATAATTAAAAGGCATGTCATGGTAAACCAGAAGTTTACGAATAAAAATGAATTCCTTGTTTGGTATGATCATTTGGGTCATCCTAGATCTATTATGATGCAAAAAAAAAGGGTTGAAAAACTCATGTTGACACCCACTTAAGAGTCAAGAAACTTCTTTAGACTAATGAGTTTTCATGTACTATACGTTCACAAAAGTTGATAATTAGACCATCACCAAAAAAATTAGAAATGAGTCATTCTCATTTTCAGAACGAATACAAGGTGATATTTGTGGTCCAATACACCCACCATGTGGAACATTTATATATTTCATGGTTTTAAATGATGTATCAACTAGATGGTCACATATTTATTTATTATCAACTCGCAATCAAGTAATTGCAAAGTTATTAGTACAATTAAGAGCTCACTTCCCAGATTATTCGATTTAGAAAATCTGTTTTGATAATACTGGTGAAATTACATCTCATGCTTTTTATGAGTATCGTATATCAATTGGAATTAAAGTTAAGCATCCAGTAGCACATGTTGATACTCAAAATAGACTTGCGAAATCATTACTAAAACGTCTAAAATTGATTGCAAGATCATTACTTACGAGAGCTAATCTTCCAATGGCTACTTGGAAATATGCAATTTCGCATGTTGCATTATTGATTCACATCAAGCCAATAAGTTATCACAAATACTCTATTGTAGTTGGTTTTTGGTTAGTGACCTAATATTCTCATGTAAGAATTTTTTTAGTGTGGTTCCAAAGATAAAAACTCTTGAATAAGAAAGAGAGCTAAAATACAAAATGACCTAATCGAAAAGGTTGAAATCCCAAAAGATTCATTTGACATAATTAATGGTTCGGTTCCAGAAGAACCTCAGGTACTTGAAATTGTTGAAAATGATGAGATCTCAATAAATTATGTCATGAATCATATAATATGGAACCAAAATGAAGTTAGCATTGACGAAACATTTACTTATAATTATAACATAGCGATGAATGCTATGAATGACAATGAGGATCAATAAGCAATGATCATTGAAGATTGTCGGCAAAGAAAAGATTGGCCAAAATGAAAATATGCAAAGAAGCGTAATTATATTTGCTTGCTAAACGAAAGGTTTTTGGACATATAGTTCGCACACCTGAAGTTGTGAAACCCGTTGGGTACATATAGATTTTTGCACAAAAATCAAATTAAGAATGATGAAATTGTTTGGTACAAAGCACAATTGGTTGCTTAAAGTTGTTCACAAAACCTTGTATTGATTTGTGAAAAAACATATTCACTAGTATTGGATGCAACAACATTGCAATATTCGATTATTCTAGTTGCACAACAAGGTTTGCATTTACATCTAATGGATGATGTTACAACCTATTTGTACGGTTCTTTTGAGAATCATATTTATATGAAAATCCCTAAAGGATTTTATTTATCCAACAAGACAAATTCTAAAGAGGGTTATTCAATAAAATTGAACATGCTATTTTATTAATTAAAGCAATCAAGACGTGTGTGGCATAATTGTCTTATTGAGTACTTATTAAAAGAAGGATATAGAAATGATCATATTTGTTCTTGTACTTATATGAAAAGATCCAAAAATGAATTTGCCATAATTATTGTTTATGTAGATGACATAAACACCGTTGGAACTCCTAATGAGCTCACAAAGGCAATTGATTACTCAAAGAAATAATTTGAGATGAATGATCTTT
>Ga0099822_1010393_pt1 | contig 11550 bp, 9 predicted proteins | sample CowpeawhiteBW_FD_76839 | JGI IMG/M metagenome (GOLD analysis project Ga0099822, IMG submission 76839) | Root nodule microbial communities of legume samples collected from California USA - Cow pea white BW | ecosystem: Host-associated > Plants > Roots > Nodule | place: USA: California | collected... | reverse complement strand
TGTGGTTTTTTTTTTTTTTTTTTTTTTTTTTTTTTTTTTTTTTTTTTTTTTTTTTTTTTTTTTTTTTTTTTGGGTTTTTTTTTTTTTTTTTTTTCTTGTTTCGGGCTGGATTTGGGTTTACAGGTTTTGGAGCAAAGACGAAGATGGGTGAGGGAGAGCGTTTCCAGCTGGGAACTGTGGGCGCGTTGACTCTTTCAGTGGTTTCATCTGTGTCCATTGTGATTTGCAATAAGGCGCTGATGAGTTCATTGCATTTTATTTTCGGTAAATTCTCTTTCCTCTTGATTGTTGCAAGCTTGTACCCTTGTTTTGTTTTCTATTTTTGCCACCTTTTTTTTCTTTCATTTCTTCTTTTTCTAACCTACTTGTTCCATCAGTGTTTGTGTGATTTCATGCGTGCTATTACAATTGAAGATTCATAATTTTAGCCCTTCCCTTCCTCTTGCCTCTTTTGTTGGAACTTAGAACTTGATCCATTGTACTTGCTGCTACTTCTTGTGACGTAGTCTGCCAGCGATCTAGACTGTGTACTCACCTAGGGTGTGTCTGGTTGGCTGTTTAGGCAGAAGTTTTGTAATGAAAATTACGCCATACTTGCTTCTTTCAACATGAGAATGTGGAAATAGAAATGTTTTTCGTTATCAACTTTGGTTGACAATCATTTTCAACCAACTCAACTGCCCATGCCCTTAGAGAAACTAGAAGTGTTAGTTGGAGATTGGATTTGTCGAATTTTATAATTTTTCATGTTGCCTTTGTATCTAAAATTTAGTTTCCTATATACTATATCCGGGAATTGATATGATCTTTTGGATTGTTGATATCCCTTCTTTTTCTAAATTAAATATTGCCACTTTGGACTTATCTATTGTTGTCTGTATTCACTAGGCATTACCAAGTTAAGTATTTTGTTTTCTTTACTTCTTTTTCTGCAATCTATACAGCTGCTTAGTAATGTGAATAAGATGAGTTGCCTGGTTAAAATTATAATAATTGATTTGGTTTTCTGGAAGTACCTAAACATTAGATATTACTTATCATTATTGTGCATTTTAATGTACCTGTTTTCTGTCCTATTGACAAAGAAGATCAACTTATCTCGTCTGAAATTTGGTGTATGATGATGATTTAGGTTATTTTCATCCATGTGCAAATTTGAGCTTTCATGTTTACACTTCGATGTATTGTCTGAGGTTTACACGATTTTTGAAAGTTGTCCTTTTTGATATGCAGCTACAACTTTGACCAGCTGGCATCTGCTTGTGACATTTTGTTCCCTTCATGTGGCTCTCAAAATGAGATTCTTTGAGCATAAACCTTTTGAGCAGAAAGCTGTAATGGGATTTGGGATTTTAAATGGGATCTCAATTGGACTTTTAAATTTGAGCCTGGGGTTTAATTCTGTTGGCTTCTATCAGGTAGGTTTGTTAAGGTTCTGTTTCTCATTTGATTTTTGTTGACTCTGAACATCCCCGTGATATTCCTTTTCAGATGACTAAGCTGGCCATCATTCCTTGCACTGTACTGTTGGAGACCCTTTTTCTTGGGAAGAGATTCAGGTTCCATTTAACTTCTTGTCAATACTATGATTTTTTTATGTTTGATTGTTGATATATATGTACTCGAAATGTTAGTTATGTAATGGTCAATGAAAAAACTCATTCATATTCGTTTTCAGATCTTCTTTTTGTGTCTTATTTGTTCTCTCTCTCTCTCTCTCTCTCTCTCTCATACATACACACACACACACACACTTACTCAATGTTCTGGCCTCAAGTATGTTTGTATCTAAACCATTTGAGCTTACCTTGCTTTAGTATTTTCAATAAATAAAATTCATTGTTATCTTTTCATTGTTATTGCAGTAAGAGAATTCAATTTGCCCTTACTATCCTCCTTCTGGGTGTCGGGATTGCTACTGTCACAGATTTGCAGCTCAATGCTCTTGGCTCCTTCTTATCTTTTCTTGCAGTGATTACAACTTGTGTTGCTCAGATTGTATCCTTAAGTAATTTCATTTGCATTAACGCGAATTATTTTTGCAATATTTTCTGATCAATTGTGATATATTGAATAGAAGAATATACACTGGGGACTTATTTCTGAATCTTTTCAACTTTGGCATATATTTTTATATACTCTATTTGTTTGACATATTCTGTATTTTCCTTTGTCACTTATAGTGATTATCTTCTGCCCCGAGGTACATGAGGTGGTTGAAGAACTAATCATCATACCCCTAACTTAATTTTTTTTTGGGTTTTCTTGTTTAAATTGTGCAAGGCTTCACATGCAGAGCCTCATTTTTGGCCTGGGAGCTCCTTTTTCCCGTGACTTTGGACAAGTTCATTTTCTTTATCTAGAGGCTGTCATTTATGTTATTCGAAGATAGTTAGGAGTAAAATAGTTAGGAGTAAAATATAAGTTTTTATTGCGCTTGAAAGCTTTGCACAGATGATTGTCTGATTTATTTTCCTGGGATATCATTGTTTTATTTGGTGTCTTGTCCTTAATTAGTTGCTTTTAGATGACAAATACTATCCAAAAGAAGTTCAAGGTTTCTTCCACCCAGCTTCTGTACCAATCATGTCCATATCAAGCAGCAACCCTGTTAATCTGCGGTCCATATCTGGATAAACTTTTAACCAACCAAAATGTATTTGGTTTCAAGTATACAACACAAGTGACGGTAAGAGTTCAATTATTAAACAAGTCTTCCCAAGTTCCAACTCCTTTTTTTTAACGTTTTATCAACTGCTTCTTTCTGCATTGCAGGTTTTCATTATTCTTTCCTGCCTTATCTCCATCTCAGTCAATTTTAGTACATTCCTTGTTATTGGAAAAACATCTCCTGTGACCTATCAGGTTCTTGGACACCTAAAGACATGCCTTGTCTTGGCATTTGGTTATATACTACTCCAAGACCCATTTAGCTGGAGAAACATTCTGGGAATTATGATAGCCATGATGGGGATGATTTTATATTCTTACTATTGCTCACTTGAGAACCAGCAGAAAACTGTCGAAGCTTCATCACAAGCATCCCAGGTTTGTTCGGCCAACTTTGCATGTCTTGGTTTTTATACTTTAACAATCATTTCTAGAAGTACATTCTGTCACTATTTCTTCTTAACTTTTCCAGGCAAGAGAAGGTGAATCTGATCCTCTGATCAATGTGGAAAATGGAAGTGCAGTTGTGAGTGATACAATTGGACAGAGACAGTTGTCCCCTGTATGGAGCAAGAGCAAAGATTAGTATGTTTAATGGGCTTTCGTTATAGCATTGTCAAGAACAGTTATAGTCCTTATAGAGGGTTAACACCCGTGATCCATTTGGAATTAGGATCTGGAATTGCTGCCAAATACATGTCCCTGTCATTTTTTCTCAGTAGCTATAGTCTAATATTTCCTGAACCGTTTGCCGACCAACAATATTAGGGAGGGGAACAAGTACATGGTCATGTCGCAATTCTATTGGCCAACAGATATGCAGTATAGTATCATACATTTTCTGGTGATGTTTTCACATCATGTTACATTATAATTTCATATAGATATCCAAACTTTTTTCTTTGCCTGAATAATGTATAAACGCCTACCGGTTATTATTATTTTTTTATTCAGAGTTTTTTCCGTGTGTTTTAGGTATGTATTGATGGTATTGCTATACCAAAAGTAGTCATTTCTTTCAGTCTTTATTGTATTATTTATTTTTTGAAGCTTAACGACCCCATTATACTGTTCTTGGCTTGAACTTTACTCGTGCCCTTTGTCTTTTCTTTGTATATTGTAATATAAATTGAAACTTATGGTAGCTGTTGATTTTGCTTCCCATTTTGGCTACTTTAATTAAAGGGAGTGACCGATACGGTTACGAGTGAATGAAATGAAGAAGCAGCATCTAATTAAAAAGAAACAAAAGAAAATGCAAACATAATAAGGGTCTAGGAGTAGGAACATCCCTTGCTAAGGACATATTTGGGTAAATACCTGTTTATCTTGTTAATGTAAGGAAATACTTTCACCTTTGTAAAATACTGACATTCAACCTTGATGAAGGTTCATCAAATCTTTTCTGGATCTATTCTGCTCGTAAGATTTCTGTGAAAACCGACTCAATGTCATATAAGCTTCATCAGGACTCGTCAAATATCTTATAAGCTGGAAATTTCGTGATCCATTTTACTGATGCAATCTGAATTTTTCTCTGGTATCAGTCCATATTACAGCTGCAATGGAAGCAAGTATTCACAGCAGTGATGTCCTTGGATTCAGAATCCAAGATGCAACCAATGTTATTGTGCTGTGACTTTTTACATATTCATTGTCTGAGAAGAAAGTAAGCTTTTAAATAAAGTTAAAATTAATTTATATACAGGTTATCAATAAGAAAACATCTAAATCAAACAAGTTTTATTTTTTAATCAGATTGAATGGGGCAAATCATGATAACAAAAGAAGGGTTTTCTGGGAGAGGTAGCTTCACCACAACAGAACTTAACCCTTGAAAGACAATGGAAGTAGCGTAGGTACCTAGAGCATTCTCCTGAACATTATTCTAACTTTTGAATACATTGTAATTGAACTAAGAGGATTTACATTATTTATTTTGAAATGAGAGAATTGTTGAAGCTATTTAACGATTAATTATACTAGTTACATGCTTAACGCGTGACTTGTGTCCTGAAAAAAATAATGGTAGTAAATAAATAGTCGGCAGGTGGTGGTGTGCTGTAACAAGCCCAATGAAACTGGTGTGCAGTTATGCACGCGTGTACACCCTCTAATATTCAATCACTATATTTAGAAATTCTACTAAACACAAATAAGTTTAGTCAATTCAAAAATCAGTTTTAATTAGTAAGTAAGCAATGTTTTATAGGGTGACAAAAAATACACCAATTCAATTATATAAATCGTTTTACGCGATAAATTAATTATATAATATGTATTAAATAGGAGGAACATATGTGTTACTAGCATTTTATGTAGTTGGCATTGGTGACAAAATATTTGATCTATAAATCCATCTACTTGCTGTCACCGAATCTCCTCCACTTAGGTGTGTCGCAGAAGCGTCTCCATATCTTTCCCGATGGCTGCGCGAGCCCTATTGACCAGGAAAACCCTAGCATCGGTGCTCCGCAAAGACGCGAGGCCTCTCGGAGTAGGCGCAGCGGTGGCTACTCATTCCCGCGGTTTGCATGTGTACACGTTACCTGATCTGGAATACGACTATGGCGCACTGGAGCCAGCCATCAGCGGCGAAATCATGCAGCTCCACCACCAGAAGCACCATCAGACTTACATCACCAACTACAACAAGGCTCTTGAGCAGCTCCAAGATGCCGTTGCCAAGGCCGATTCCTCTGCCGTCGTTAAGCTCCAGGCCGCCATCAAGTTCAATGGCGGAGGTCTGCTTCCCTTCTTTTTACGTTTTTCTTCTTTTAATTTTGGTTTATCGAATGATGAATTACGGCAACTCGTGATTTGTTGATTGAATTAATATCGAGTCGTGAATAGGTGATAGTGGATTATTTAGTTTGTTGTGTTGTGGATGATAAGTTAATTGGCCTTTGTTGATGTTATAAGTCTGGTGTAAAATAGAGGCGGGGAGTGCGGATTTGCTTATGGGTCGCTGTGATTATGGTAGTACTTAGTGAAAGTAACATACTGTATTGTATCCTAGGCATTGATGCACAGATGCTTAAAAATACGACCAATCCGTTTGTATCGTACTCGAACGAACACAATTTTTATTTTACTCAAATGCAGTAGTTGTGTAACATGGATCTTTGAGTGCTTGTGTGTGTTTCCCATAATTTTATTGTTGTCATTCTGCTTGGAAACCGAAGGGAGTGGTTAGTGTGTAGCATCTATACTAACATGGATTGGTTGATGAGAATGAACAGTGGCTGCATAACTGCAGTGTAATCTGGACTTTTTGTTTTTGTTATTCATATTTTACTCTGTGTGAGAAATTATGACTGGTTTCAAAATGAACCAAACAAACTTTTGAGTGATGGAGGCAGGATATATCTTATCTAATATTGTTTTTAAAGTTATCCAATTCGGTTCATGTACAACTAAGGATCATTTCTTGCAGGTCATATCAACCATTCTATTTTCTGGAAAAATCTAGCTCCTGTTCGTGTAAGTTTGTATCTTGATCCTGTTTTTTGGAAATTATTTTGTCTTTGGTGTTCTTTTACCTAATAAAACTTCTCCCCTTGTGCAGGAAGGAGGTGGTGAGCCACCCAAGGGTTCACTGGGATGGGCTATTGACACGCATTTTGGCTCTTTTGAAGCATTGATACAAAAAGTTAATGCAGAAGGTGCAGCATTGCAGGGGTCTGGTTGGGTGGTGAGTTGATCAGATTCTGAAATTCCCAGAATATTTTCTTTCCTTGCATAAGCTTAATGTCTTGGTCATTGTTTGAAATGTTGCTTCCTTTTGCTTATTCTCTACTGCCTTGCCAGTGGCTTGGTCTGGACAAAGAGTTGAAGAGGCTTGTAGTTGAAACCACTGCCAACCAGGTAAACTGACCCTTCCACCTTCAATGCCCCTCCTCATTTTCTACATGATCCCAAGAGGCTTCATAGATCAGCCGTAACATATTACAAAAGAAAATAAATGAAAGTAGTCTTTTGGTCTGGCCTCCAATTCTGCCTTTTTGTATTTCTTTGGCATCACTTGTAGTTGTCACACCATCCAAGATCTTTTACTTGATATTACAATTTCGAATAGTCTATATTCCTTATGTTAAATCCATGAGATTCAACAGTCAATGAAATACTTTACCAAACAATACCTATTGTAATATGGCTTTGTAATCTGCGTTTGACTTTTTAGACTTCAAGTTTATTTCTAGGTATAAATTGCTAGAGTCATCACAGTCGTTGTATTAAATTTATAGTCAAGTCTTTACATACCTTCATAAATTCTTATATCTCTAGGTAAAGAACATCTTGCCTGTGTAAACCAACTGTGTTTATTTGTCCTTCCTTTCGTTTTTAATCTCTTTTTCATGTTCATTTTCTCTCGTTGTCATTGCTGAGACAGAGCAACCTCTCAAGTTCTCACTTTTTTTTTAGCTTTAAGTCTGACCACGGGAGGACCTGCAGCCACCTGCCAGCATATCTTATCAATTTTTCCCCAATTTATCTCGTTGAACTTTTGATTCTCTCTGTCATCCATTTTATTCTTTTCTGATCTGGCTATCGAACTGCTTCTTTCACTTTATTAGACTATACCCAACCTCCAAACACCAACAGACCTCAGGTGAACTTTTTCTCTCTAGCTCTATTTAATCTCGCTGCCTCTGAATCAATGGCTGCCTTATAGTTGAAGGGTGCAGAAACTATTTGGCCTGTGTTCCTTTTCTCTAGATCTGGTAAGACAAGTTTCAGTAATGTCAGTTCAGTTTTAATGAAGTTATAGCAATTAATTATTACAGAGACCTGCTTACAACACTTTAAAATAGCCAGGACTCAATTCTAAATTAACAAAAAAGTGTAGGGACCCAATTAAAATAGAGTGACATTGTTGGAATCTGGAGGACTTCAAATGTTTTGGTGTTCAGGATATATAAATTTGCTATAATGCAAACTATAGAAAAGAGAAGGAACTAGTTAGAGTTTTTCGTCTTTTCTCAATCCTCGTACTCATTTTTTTAGCTTTAGTGAACTATGTTTATGCTCTGAGCATATGTCTGTTGATTCTCATATGTAATTTTGAACATTTTATTTGCAGGACCCACTGGTTACCAAGGCACCAAATTTGATTCCTTTGCTTGGTATTGATGTTTGGGAGCATGCGTACTACTTACAGGTAAAATTGACTTGATGATCCACTAGTGACAGCGTGGTTGCTGTAATATTGTTATTTGAATCCTGTTTATATTTTCAGTTTGGTGGTTAAGACTTATGAGATGCAAAGAAATATTGGGCTGTCAAATTTAGGGTCTGTTTGGGTGGTTGCAAAATTTGATTTTTGGTTTCCAAATGGAATTTCAAAATAAGATCTGTTCAGTTAAAATAGAATTGAGTTATTTCTATCACGATTTTGAAACACTTTTTTAGAGCTTATTTCATCCTAACACTTTTATCTTAATAAAATGCCAATTACAAATAATTGGTTTCCTAACATAGTTATTATCCTGACTTATTTTCATCCTGAAATTTGACCTTCGAACGTTCTTCTATAGCTTCTATAGTTTGCATTTTGTAGTTGATATTACTGATTGGTTTTAGTGAATCAAAATTTGAATTTAGCATGAACATAAACTAATCATAGAGACAAGCAGGAAATGATGCCATAGCTTTCTCCTAAGTCTCAGAAGTTTATAATTAGCTGCAGTTAAGATATCTCAGATTGATTAGGGATAGGGCCAAAATAGTCCTTATAAGAATTGGGTAATCCTCCCCCGTTCTTGAGCTAGGTTCTGAAATTGGAAGCTTTGTATACTTTTAGTCACTATGTTTTACTTATGTAATTGCTCATATTTATTTTCTTGAAGCAAAGTCCTAGTAGTTTTTCAGCCGTCCAAATAAAGCCCGTCTTCCTAAAATTCCGTCCAATAATTAACAGAAATGTAAAGGTATGACGAAACATTCATTTGAACAAATTAGCAAAGGAAGACATATAGCATAGCCATTTTTTTTTATCTTTTATTATCAAAGTAAAACAAAAGCTTAGTGAAGCGTATAATTCAAGAATTCATGTAAAGTCACACCTTATAATGGAATATTCATTTTTCGTCCTTTATGTTAGTTAGGAATTCGAATCCACACACCCTCCGTAGAATAGAATATTCACATACTCACAAGTTTAGAAATAAATTAATTTTTCGTCGCATACAATATGTTGAAATTGAAACTTTTATCGTGCTATTATTTGGCAATCAGGAGGAAAAGGTAACACGCTTTCCCAGATTCCTAGATGCATATCCTTTGTTAAAAGTAATTCTGATGTATGCTTGTTTTTCTTAATGCAGTACAAGAATGTTAGACCAGATTATCTGAAGAACATTTGGAAAGTTATTAATTGGAAATATGCCAATGATGTGTATGAGAAAGAGAGCTCTTAGTCTGAAAGTGCTGCTTTATATGGTGTACCTGAGATGACAGATTTCCAGCAAGGTGAGAAAAGTGGAATAAAATGATGTGATGTAGAAGATAACACTAACTTTTTATACAGTTGTGACAAAGAACCTCGAGCATTTATGGATGCATTGCTCATGTCTTATGGTTTTCTGATGCTCTGTTAAGATGCTATTTGTGTCCGTCGATGTATATTTTTTGCTTCTAGGGTGTGATCCTTTTTCTCGAATAAGTAGTATAATTATGAAATCCAAGCCCCGTATTATTTGTTGGATGAACAAGTGGGAGTTGTTATTTAGTTGCGATTATTCATTAGAAATTTTTTTTTTTTAAAATGTTTAGACTTAGGATATAAAATGATCATTTTTTAAAATAAATTATTCCAAAGCATTGAGACAGGAGTGAAGTATCAAAGAGGTCCCTAACATATATGGAAGAGGACCGATAAAGCCTCTGAAAGAAAACTTCTTGCACGTTAGTCCTAAGCTTTTTATTCGTTGAATTCTTCTGTTAATTTAAACTCTATTTTTATTGCAACTTAAAATAGTGTTGTCGAAGCTCTGTTTATTGAGAGCTTGAATAACATCCTCTGATTTAGATTTTGAATACTTGTTCTTGTAGTTTTCGAACATCGTTTGGTCGTTTCAACTGCCTCCTCCACCGTAATCTAAGCTTCAGCTTTCAATTTCAGTTAACTATCACTGTAATTGTCTTTCCAATAGGAGTGTTTTTCACTTTCAAACTTCGCTTGGATATCTTTTTGGTTTATCATCTTCAACTTTCTTTAATTCCAATAATGTTTTTCAGTCCCCCTTTATTGGTTGTTGGATTTTGATTTATTTAATTGGATGTTGGAAAATTAAGACTTTTCTTTTCTAACTTTTTATAGATGTTGGTAGGATTTTCTAATGTAGGACTTTGGACAGGAATCGAGTAAGGTTTTAATGATGGTGGCAAAATAATTGAGGTTGAGAAAGGAAGTGAGAAAGTTGCAGTTGTTGAGGAAGAGAATTGAAGAAAGAAATGTTACAAACAATCTTATCTATAAGTGAGAAAATTTGTCAAATGGGCACATAAACGAGAGGATAAGGTCTTCTGATGATAGAACTATTAATGAAAAGACTAACTTCTCTTCAGAAAAACTTTAAAATCTAAGGTGAAAATTGTTTTTTGAAAAATATTGACGGTCACTTACGTAATATATACAATTTGACACTCAATAAGACATGAGATGTGTCATATTAAAATAGAAGGAAAAGAAGAGAGTGGAAATCTAGAAGTGAGAAATCCTCAAATAATTTCTTTTGCACAGTTTGTAACACCAATTTCTATTCCCAGTTCCTACATGATCTCTTCATGGAGCGTTCTTATTTGGGTCTTCCTTCCTGCACCTCCAAAATTTTTTCTACACCTCCAAACTTTCTTTAAATTCCCAAAAGACCTTTTGACCATTTAAGAAAATCCGCAAACACCGTACCCCCAAACTTATGTCGATTTTCGGAAGTCAAAATATATAACTTCCGGAAGTCAAAATATATCATCAAAAGTCGATTTCCGAGAGTCAAAATATATCACCGAAAGTCAAAAATTATCACCGGAAATCAACTTTCGGAAGTCAAAAAATATTCCCAGAAGTCGACTTCCGAAAATCAAAAAATATTCTCGAAAGTCGACTTCCGGAAATCAAAAAACATTCTCCGGAAGTTGACTTCCGTTAGAAATAAATTTTATTTTGAATATTTTTAATTTTTTTTAAAATTTAAATTTTTTAACTTTTAATGATTTTTTTAGTTTATTACTTTATTTATTTTTTATGTTTTCATATTTCTTAATATATATTTTTTTAAAAAATATTAATATCTATATATATAATTTTATCTTTATTTAATATACTAAAAAATAAATATAAATATAAAAATAAGAAAAATTAAAATAATATTAAACTTTAAATAAAAAAACAAAACCATAAAAAAATTTATTCTGCTACATTTAATTTTATTTAATATTTAAATTTATTTTAAAATAATAAAACTTTAAATTAAAAAAAATTAAAAATGAAAATTTATATACAAATATATATATATATATATATTAATTTTTTTTATTTTTATTAAATTTTTAATAAATTATTTAAAAATAAATTGAAATTTAAAAATATAAAAAAATATATAATTGAAAATTTTTTAAAAATTTGATTAAAATTAAATATTTAAATTTTATACAAAATTAAAAAATTCAAATAAAATATAAAATACTATACACATAAAATATATAAATAAAATAATTATAACAATATGAATAAAATAAATAAAATTAAAAATAAAATTGAAAAATAATTAAAATTAAAATAGTAAACTTTAAAAAAACAGAAAAAGAAAAAAAAAATATATATATATATATATATATATACACGAAAATCCGACTTTCGGTTTATATATATATATTTTA
>Ga0099822_1010392_pt1 | contig 11551 bp, 4 predicted proteins | sample CowpeawhiteBW_FD_76839 | JGI IMG/M metagenome (GOLD analysis project Ga0099822, IMG submission 76839) | Root nodule microbial communities of legume samples collected from California USA - Cow pea white BW | ecosystem: Host-associated > Plants > Roots > Nodule | place: USA: California | collected... | reverse complement strand
GTATGGGTATGGGTATAAGAAAATACCCGTTACCCGGTGGGGATGGGAATGGGTCAAAAGTTGTATACCCGTTGGGTTTGGGGATGGGGATGGGGATGAATTTTTATTATGGGGATGGGGATGGGATCATGATACCCGTACCCGCCCCGCCCCGTTGTCATCCCTACTTTAGCTAAAAAAAATGGTCTCTAAATTTGTATCTAAATTGGTTATTAATGGGACAAGTCTAGAAAAAAAAAATTGTGGCTAAAACTTTGGTAGCTAGTGTTATTGACCAATTCAATATAATGACTAATTTAGAGACTAATTTAGAATCTATTTTAATTATCAATAATTTTTAATTTATAAATTGGTATATAAATCGGTCCCTATAATAACTAATTATTTTTATTCCTAAAATTAAACATTGTTTCAAAAATTTGTAGCTAAAAAAATGGTCTCTAAATTGGTTATTAATTGGACAAATTTAGAGATTTTTTTTTAGCTAAAACTTTGGTAGCTATTGACCAATTCAGTATAATGACTAATTTAGAGACTAATTTAGAATCTATTTTAATTATAAATTATTTTTAATTTATAAATTGGTATATAAATTGGTCACTATAATAACTAATTATTTTTTATTTCTAAAATTAAACATTGTTTCAAAATTGGTCACTATAATCACTAATTATTTTTTATTCATAAAATAATAAACATTTTTTCTTGAATGTGAAACAAAACAAAAGTCATATTTCTATAAAAAGACATAGATTTATTATTTTTTTTCAAAGAAAAAATGTATGCTATTAACATAATGGCAACCGTGTGCAAAATTGAAAAATATCTTGATAAAAACTTGAGTAGTAAAATATGTAAAAATTGAAAACATACGATAGAAGTAAAAACATTATATGGTAAATTGGTAATGTTCACAAAACAATACTGAGTAATTAAATATGCCATTACAGCTTAGATCTTTTATACTTTGTTGGTTTGGATATAACATAAAATAATATAAACGAGATATTAGTTAAAGTAATTTTTAAATGGAATTTATATATTTTGTGGACAGATGGAAACAAAAGGAAAAATAAAAGAATATTTATTTTAACTTCATCCATATAACTAATTTGATTTTAGGTATAAATTTGACTCAAGAATAGGATAAAATATACATGAAAATAACTACATATTTAATATTTGGGTTAGATATATTTTGTCCTCCGTGAAAATTGAAATTAGTTCATTTTTAAAATTTTGGACAAATTTAGTCTCTTGTATTTATAAATAAGTGGATTTAGTCATTTTAACCATATTTTGTTATGTTTATTTAACATCGCATTTCTAAATGTTTGAAACGTCAAATAAACATAACAAATTTTGGTTAAATGAATTGAATCCACACATTTCTAGATGTGAGAGACTAAATTGGTCCAAAGTTTTGAAGATGGACTAATTTCAATTTTCACTAAAGTTTAAAAGACCAAAAACATATTAAACCTTAATATTTAATATAAATAAGCTTTAGTTTAATAATTTTAATTGAATAACTATTTAAAAACAAATAATTTTAAATAAAATTATTCTCATATATACATGCTACCATTTTTTTTAGCCAAAGGTTAAGTCGATCGACACAGGTTAAAGGTTGAGTTGAGCCAATTCGGCACAGGTTAAAGGTCGAGCTGATTCTACCGAGACAAAGGATGAGCTGAGTTAGTTATGGATGGAATTCGAGATGAATCAGTCAAACCAAAGGTTGAGACTAGTCAAAGGTTAAGATAGCAAGATCTGAGTCGAAGTTGAGACGATTGGTACGTGTCAAAGGTCAAGACAAATTTGTCGACGAAAGTCAAGGTGAGTTGGTACGGCTTAGAGTTGAGACAAGTTGATCGAGTCGAAGGTTGGGCCCAGTCAGCAAAGGTTGAAGGTCCAACCGATTTGACACATGTTGAAGGTCGAGCTGATTCAGCTTAGGCTAAGGGTCAAGTTGATTCAGCGTGGGCCAAATGAGCGGATTAGTCTTGGGATGAATTAAGAGTTGGGTCAACCATGATTGTAGATCGAGATAACTTGGTCGAGCCAAAGCTCGAGACTGGTTGACACAAATGAAAGGTCAAGACAGATCAACATGAGTCAAATGTCGAGACTAGTTAGCTGGGTTGAAGGTTAAGGCGAGTCAGTCTAAAATCAAAGGTCAAGATGAGTCAATCAGGTTAAAGGTAGGGATGTTTTAACCCGCCAAAATCGGGTCAGGTCGGAACAACTCGACATGAGACAACGGGTTGAGAATCTGAACTCGTCCCGCCAATATCGGGATGGTAAGTTAGTGGCTAGCCCGCCCATTTCCCCCTTATTTTCCTTTATCCCTGCATTTTGTGATCGAGGCTTGGAGAAACGGTGCGTTTTGTGAATATGGAACAAAGAAAGGATGGGATACAAAAAGGATACAATGCAATCATTGGAAGAAAGAAAGGATACAGTGCAAAAATGCAACCAAAATTCATATTCACAGTCATTCCTAGTACAATCAGAAACTCTTATTCACAATTAACAAAATCAAAAACCTCAATTCACAAATCATATGCAAAATGAGAAATCCCAATTGCAATTTCCATAATTAGAAACTCAAAATCAAAAATCCAAATTGAAACTCCCAAATCAGAAACCTTAATTCCCAATTTTCAATTCACAAAAAAATAGAAACCCTAACTTTCTCCCAACATTTCAATAACCATTAGTCCCCATTGTTGTCTTCTCCTTCACCTCAAAAACCCACAACCAGACTCGTTTAAAGAGGAGGAAGAAGGTTAAACAATAATGGAGAAGAGGGCCATTGGAGCTCTTAGCCAACAACACATCCTGGAAAATATAAAGCAATGTCAACGACGATGTCCAACTTCGACGCTAAAGACTATGCAAGGGAGGTGCAACCCTTGGTGGAGGTGGTGTTGTTGTGGCCTCACGAATAGAAGAAGATGGAGATGGGTGCAGTAGATTTCGTCTCCGATGCTAATAGCGAGACAAGGAAGTTGCAGTCGTGAGTAGAGGTGTTGTTGTTGTCACATGGAGAAGAAGACGAAGGTGGCTAGGATGGGTTTCATTTTCTCTCTTGCGTTAAGGTTGACTGAAATCTTTTCAATGAAAAATGAATGAAGAAAGGGTAAATAGAAAACGTAAGACGGGTTACGAGTTCTGGCGGGTTGACTCGCCTTGTGACCCGACGAGCTAGCGGGTCGGGTTCTTTCAAGTTGGCAGGTTCAAACATATAACTCGTCCCGTCTTTTTTCTGGCAGGTCGACCCGTCGGGCCCAACCCGCTTTGATATCCCTAGTTGAAGGTCGAGATAGTCAACATAAGTCGAAAGGTCAAGTAGATTCGACATGGACTGAAGGTTAACCCAACATAGGTTGAAGGTTAAGCTGATTCGTCTCATCATGAATGAAGAGATGAGTCGTCCACATCAACATCGTTGTTACACCTCTCGTAAAAAAATTAACATCGCTCAAAGTGGAGGATGTATTTCATACATTTCTAAAGTAAAGAAAATATTTTATATGAACCTTAAGAAGAGGGACGAATACCAATTTTACAACTAAAAACATACTTATCCCTTCACCTTCCTCCATTCCCCCTCCACCTCCTACCACCTTCCTCCAGCTCCCACTACCTTCCTCCACTATCTATAAGTAGTCATCTCATCTCGCTTTATCCTCCCAAATACCACCAAAAATCTCTTGAAACACCTCATGCACATCCTCCACAAACCTAAATTTCAAGTAGGTAATAGTCAATGAAATGTCAACAAACACATCCGACTCTAAACAAGTTTGAGCAACAACCCATGAATTATAGAAACCATAAGAGAAAGAGAAAAGAGAAAAGGGTGGTGGAGAAAAGAGGAACGCAGGGAAAAAGGGTGGTGAAAGGTGGATGGTGGTAAAACTATTAAATGAAAAGAAAAACTTAAATATAAAAACTAAATTACTAATTAAGCATTTAAAAATGTTGTTAAGTATTTAAAGACAAGATGTTTTAATTTAGTCCCAATACAAAAATTATTTGCAATTCATTTCTCTAAAATTGAAAACTATTGATCTTAATTAATTTCTATAAAAAGAAAAAACAAACTTTTATTTTGATCTCTTAAAATACTTCTTTGAAATACCTTCAAAATCTAAATTATCTTGTTTTCTAAAGTTCCTTTTAAGAGAAATAAGCAACATTTATTTTAGTAATGTAGAAATTTTTTTTATTAGATTTACATGTTGACATAGTATCCATAGATATACTAAGGAATATTATTTAGATACAAGTGACACATGATAGTAAGATAAAAAAAAATCAATTTTTTAAGGATGAAAAGCAAAGATTCTCTTTTATAAATACTAAATTCAAAACTTTCCAATTTAATTGGAATTAAAAACACATTAAAGTCCAGCTTAAAATAAAACAAGATTTAACTAACATTTAAAGGTAATAAAACACTCAGACTGATATACAGTTTAAACCTTAAAAAATTAAATCTTAAGTAAGTTGTGTATGAAGATTATTGTGTAGCTAGAAAAGTTACATTTAGCTGTAGAAAGTATGAAACCATTTCCCAAAATTAGACCTATAAAAGAGTTGGACACACAAATGTCTTATCCTTTTCAAGGGGTAACTATCCTTATCATTACAGCATCGAAAAGATCTTCAAAAGAATTGTGAACTATATAAAGTTAAGTACAAATTTCTTAGATGAACCATTATTGCAAGTAATTCCTATATATTGAGCATCAATCTTGGGTTCTTCTGGCGAATATACTACACTCATGAGGCCAAAGCCTACTTGCAAGATGTTGCAAACAAAAACAATTCTATAGGGAGGGGCACTCTAAACCAATTTGATACCTGTAGCCATGCCATCACTACACCGACCTCTGAAAATTATGGTGTTCTTTTATATTCCAAATTCCAAAATCCAAACGCACATTTAACCTTTCACTTTAATTCTTCGTTCCAATGAATCAACGCACACATATGCATTACATTCTTATTTAAACAATCATAAACATAAATCAAGTATCCTCAGAATTGTGGTCTACAACGTTACTAATCACATTCATTGCACGTATCACAGTCAACAGTTTCTGGTGTAGAGTGATTGTGATTTTACACTCTTCTCCCCACCACGTTTCTGTAATCAGTAGTACTTCAAAATTAACAAAATTTTGCTCTCTGATTTTTTTTCCCCTTCTGTCATAAGTTATTCTCTGCGTACCAGCTCAAAGACTAATTTCATGTGATATCAGAAGAACTTTTTCACACTTTACAGAATAACATTGACTTCATATTTTGTTCAAGAAAGTGAAGTAGACAAAAAACCAAGTGGGTTTTGTAACCGACACTTGCAATATATGATGGTACATTTTTTTTTTTATCTTTACTGTTATCAAAAGGCTACATCTTTATGTTATCCCCCACTCAACAAATAAGTGGGCCATGAATCTGACGATTTTTTCCTCGTGTATCTTGGCGTCCAAATTAGAACAAGGTTCTTGTTTGGTCATCCTGAAATGCAGAGTTATAACCATTTATAGAAACTAGGTTCATGATGGCTTCTGTCACCATATTGTCTTGCACTTGCACAAGTCCAACATATATGAGTTAAAAAGATATGATTGTGGATGTTCTTTACTCAACAAGTGTAAAAGCCATACCAATGAAAAGGCCTGCAAGACTCAACCCACGTGCTAATCCAGAACGGGTAAAACTCCAAAGTGTTGTTCCTGTTGTTTTGATGAGCCTTGGCCTATAACCTACAAGCTAAAGGTTATTATCCCTACACTACAACTGGCCTTAAGGGTATGTGAGCAATTGCTGAAGCTATATTTTGCTTGATGGATGGCATTGGCCTAAAGTAACAGCAAAAGACAAACAAGTGTATCATGAAAGATATTTCGTATACATGTAACAGTAGTGCATTTGTTGGTATTTGATGCATTGATATAATAATCTACGAAACTATTTTTTGACATAAGAACAATGAAATTATAGTTTATTTCCGGGTCAAACGGCTTCCTCTTTTCTTTATCACTTGCTGGTTCCTCTTAATGTTAATAATTGAAATTATTTGACCTCTTGCACGTTACATGATTTTCAGGATGTTGCATATAATGATATGCTCATCTGTTTCCTACATGGCCATGACAATGCCTCCTACGAAATCAAGAGACATAAATGCTTAAGCTGCAAATTGTGCAATCGTTGTTTACAAAAACAGTTTTTAATTTCATAACCGGCATTCAAATTTTGGCTATGTAACTGAAATGAAGCAAAATCTTGGTCATAAACCATGATTCAAGTAAAGAAAAAGAGGGACCCCAACAGCTAAAAAGAGTGAGTCACAACCTTTCCTCGGAGTTAAAAAAAAAGAAGGAAAAACAGCAATAATTGTAGAACACAAGTGGCCAAGCAGGAGTGTTGGAATGTTGTTGAGGACAAAGTACAGATACAAGATCACCACCAAGAAACATGAAAACACAAGAGCTTTTCATATGTAATCGAACTGTTGTGAACAAGATATTGTGGTTGTTTTGTTTGTGGCATGCGTGGAAGGTTTTACACCGATTAATTATCATGCACACAGACTTACATAGTCCTCACATACTCACATGCAAGCCGTTGGATAAGACTTGGCCCTACTTTAACTTTTTTTCAAGCGGTCCAAATTATGCACATATCTCACATAGTTTGTTTCCCTTTTGTACCCGCTTTGGATTCAGTGGATTTGAGCCTGGACCCACTCAAGACCCTGCAAGTAAGAGAATAAAATAAAGATAGCCATTAGCTGACCTATCAGATAGAGTGTTCTTCTGCATACGTTCTTATGTTTTCAACCACAACCAAAATTTGTTGTCTAAAACAAGCACCTTCATTGTGTATCTCTCTCTCTGCTAAACTCTTCATATCTGCCACAAATCAGTTTTCTTAGGCTGTCAAATGAACATGCTTAATTACAATATTTTGGACTAATTTGTAATAAAGTTTCAGGAATATATAAATTTTTATAATATGTATTTCTTCTCTAAAGGATGTGAAGAGTAAGAAGAAAACAGAAAAAAAAAATGATGTTATAAAAGCTCTTGGCTAGTCTTATCAATACATCCACTGGTTTTTACTGTGTGAAGATACTGATTCTCCAACATCGCTGCTGCCCAATTTCTTGGGCCTGCTCAATTCCATGGTTCCTAAGAAGACAAATCATAATAATTCCATTTCATTTCGGCAAGATTTTGATGCCAACTGGCACTACCCCACTTAATACCTTCCGTTTGTGCTTATATAAGGAACACACATTGCTACCTCTCAACATATCAGCTCTTCCTTGAGTCTGATCATTACACACTCTTCATCTTTGTTACCAACTCATCCTCTTACATCTTCATTTCTTTTCCTACCCGAAAGAAAAATGGCATCGAGTTCAATGTCAGCCTCTGGCTCGTGGAGTGTGAAGGACAACAAGGCCTTCGAGAAGGCTCTAGCTGTTTACGACAAGGACACCCCTGACCGTTGGTACAATGTTGCCCATGCTGTTGGTGGCAAAACTCCAGAGGAAGTGAAGAGACACTACGAACTCCTTGTCCAGGATGTTAAACATATTGAGTCTGGACGAGTGCCATTCCCGAATTACAAGAAAACTTCAGCCTCTGACCAGGAGGAGAAAAGGTACCATTCCCTTTCATTATAAATACTTTATTTACTGTGAGATTAGTACATGATCTAATAAATCAAGAAAAAACTTGTTTTACTTATCAGTTACACAATCAAATTATCACGAGGGAGACGAGTATATCTGACACAAGAAAAACTCGTGAGAGAAAGAAAAGAAACAACTCATCTAAGAGGGCAAAGAATAATCTTTCGATCAAGAAAGAAGAAGTTTATATGCAATAGTTATAAAATGATACCCACCAGCCAACAACTTTTTAGATCTTCCTGGCTCTAATATTTTATTTTCCTTTTGTCAGGCTGAGGAATTTGAACCTCCAGTGACCCCAAACTACCATCGACAACCACAACAACAACAACAAATTGATTTTCTAATTTTCATCAACCAACATCTTCAGTTTCCAGCATCCCTGGTAGTACTACGTGGTGCTATGTCACACATAATTGCTAGTGCAATGGCATTTTTAGGCTATTTTGGTCATAAGAATCATATGTCCCGTGATTCCATCTTGTATTTTCTTGTCGTTGAAGCTGCCTCTAAAAGAGTCAGCGACTGTTTCAGTTCCTAGTCCTAAATAAATTTATAATTTCATTATGTGTTTAATTACCATAACGTACGTCGGTTACCTTGTTCTTCAATAACAGAGAAAATAGTTTCCCATGAACGATGAAGAAACAATAAATGCCGAATAAATAATTATCAAGAAAATAGGCACATTAAACTTTTTACTAGCAGGATCTTTGCAATCTTGATTCTTCCATAATAGGAACATTATAGCTGGAATTACTCATACATGAACTCTATGAAACCATTGCACTTAACACTCAAATGAAAAGAAGCGGGAAAAGTTGTTTTGAAGGTTTAATACAGACCTAGTTAAGGTTTAAACTCTCTGAACAAAAACATGATTAGTAAGGACAGTGTGTCGTTGTTTTAAGTTTATTTCTTTGTAAGAAGTGAAGTAACTTAAGACAATGGTTTTATAGTAAGTACTGTAGGAAGTTTCTTCATCCTGTAGAACACAATCATTGCTTGAAGAAGCTTTCTAACAGTGGACAAAAGATGGGATATTGAAAAGAAAAAAATATTTCCTCAAAGTCAATTAATAAATAAATAATATAAATTACAAGTACATTAAACTTAAAAAACCCGTGTTTCATTAACGTAAATTATTGTCTATTTTAAAAAACACAACCTTCGCTTCTCTTTTTCCTCTCTATTGTTGCATGTCTCATTCAGGGGGGAAAATAATTTTATATTTGGAACCCATAACTTCATTTCCTTCTTATTTTGTCTCGCGACTAAGCAGTTGAATTTGGTATTTTCTACCTATCTAATAATCATTTTAACAATGCCAAAAATATGAAGAAGAAAAGAAGAAGAAAAAGGTTTCATTGTATGATCAGAAGAATCACATTTCATGCTAATATTTTTCTTTATTATTGGAATAGCTGTATAGTCGTGTACCCTCTATTATGTATTTCACTACTCATAGATGTTGTAAAATCGTTCACGTGAATATACAGTTATGTTGATGAAAGATTTCAGTTGTTTGTAGTAATAAAATACATTTTTTTGTTCCGTAGATTAAGGCTTACGCATAAGCAGAGACCAAATCACGAAAGTTGTAATTATAGTAACTATGATCCTGTTGGAGAGTTTAAAGCGAAGTAAGGAAATTGAAGTCCATTATAGACATAGCCATAGGTTAGTTCAACAACCTTTGCCTTAGAACTCTATAATACTAATGGTCTCCTTAATTGGGAACACTTATTTTCTTTTTAAAAGTTATCGCAATTGCAAAAAACTATGTTTGTTTTGTTTTTTTGTCAATAGTTGTAGGGAGATGGGGAACGAGCAAGGGTACCCAATGGAAAATAGAATGCCTCTTCGTTCTTGTGGGGTAATGTGATGTAAATGATTTTACCATTTTTCCTCAATATCGAGAGAACGCTAAAATGCTTTAAGCAAGAAAAATATAGGTAACCTAACATATAGGTTGGTTAATTGGAGGGCAAAGGTGTGAGGTTCAAAATTAAAGAACCAAATTTACTAGTAATTGTTAGAAGTATCTTTTAAGTTTAACTTAATCTCACAAAAATCAGCTTATAAGGTAAGAATTGCACTCACTTATATATTATGAATTGATCTTATTTCTAATCGATGTGGAACTTTCGAGAATAATTAAAAAATATTAAGGGAAAGAAAACTCATCCTTGTAGAAAATCGTGATAGAAGTGAAGAATGTGGAGTGTAAGATGGGATTATAGATGGATTTATGTTTGGTAGTAGATTGTGTTAAATGATACAGAAGTGCATAACGAAGAAGCTCATCATTCTGCATAGATTTGAACATTGCCTATCAAGATTTGTTGTAATTGTAAGAGTATGCTTGAATTGTGTAAAATTGAACTTAGTATAAGAGTTATTTTAACATTTAATTGAATTATATAAATGTTTAAATAAACTTAACTGTATTATGATTACAGTGATTCGAATTAAATTGATTAATTTAATACATTGGTTTAGATACCTGAAAAATCCCTTTTTTTTAAATATATTTTCAAATACCATGAGTCATATTTTTTTTTTTTGAAGTTTAAATTAGTCATTTATGAACAAATTAATTTTAAAAGACTAAAGTTTAACAATTAAATTCAGTTTTCTTTCAATGCTTTAGTTTTTTTTTTTTCTTACAGTCAGCGGAAGTTTGGTGTGTTGACAAGTTGAACACTAAAGTAGAGATATTAAAATGGGTTCACCACAGGTTCGAGTCGGGTTGAATCGAGAAAATATTAACTTTTTCAAGAGTGGGTTGAACTTAACCCGACTTATTTAATTTACCAACATTTTTTCACAATTTTTTTTTTATTTTCTTTAAATTTTTATTTTATCTTTTTAATAATTATTTACTACTATTGTATATGTTCACAATTTCATATTTTTAAATGCTAGAATGTTGCTTAATTATATTTTAATAGTTTGAATGTTTAATTAATTTGATCGTCAAGTTATATATGTTGATACTTTAATCTTTAACTATAATATTCATAGTAAATTACTCAAGTAACTGTCTTATAAACAATTTTTTCTAAATTAATATGAAAAAAATGTATAATTTTTTTATTTATATTTTGTTGAATAGCATGACAGAAAATTTGTAATATTAGTCATGCTTTCTTAGACTATATGGATACTTTCTTGAAAATAATTCTTCATATATTGATGGTGAGCGTGATCAAAACATTGGCTATTGATTTTATTATGATTGTCATCTTATGGGTTACTTAAAAATTTATTTAAATATTTGAATACTAAAAAATAAATAAATAAATATTTTTTTTAGGTGAATTGGTGAGCCAACCCACTTAACCCACAAACTCGTTGTGGGTTGAGCCGGGTTACAAAATTTCTGGTTCATCATAAAGTGAGCCGGATTGGGTTCACTCATTTTCAATCCATCTCGTGGTGAGTCAATCCGTGTGAGCCGGATTGACTCACTTTGACATCTCTACACCAACGTTAAGGGATTGCGCTAGAAAAAAAAAATAATACTATAATAGAAGTAAAAATAATTATTACTGATTTGTTACTGGTTTTTCTATTTACATAAAACTTATCAAAGTAATAATTGATCGATTGCACATTTTATTTTAGTTAATTTATTTTTAAGTGTCTCTATATATGTTTAAATATTCATAGATTTGTATTAAACCGAACCATTTATATGATACGTTGAATTAGGTTTCCAAGGTAATATGAATACACATCTTTCATTCACACATAATATATATATATATATATATATATATATATATATATATATATATATATATATATAAAAAAATATATAAT
>Ga0099822_1010385_pt1 | contig 11554 bp, 5 predicted proteins | sample CowpeawhiteBW_FD_76839 | JGI IMG/M metagenome (GOLD analysis project Ga0099822, IMG submission 76839) | Root nodule microbial communities of legume samples collected from California USA - Cow pea white BW | ecosystem: Host-associated > Plants > Roots > Nodule | place: USA: California | collected... | reverse complement strand
TATAAATATAAATATATAAAAATAAAAAATAATATAATTATAAATAAAAAAAATATAAATATAATAAATATATATATATATATATATATATATATATATATATATATATATATATATTTCAGGTTTGAAAAGAAGAGAAAATGTAGTTTGTTTCTTAATGTATAAAAGAGTAATAATTATGTGATTTTATAAGTAATATTTCATGAAATTCAAATTTTTTATTTAATTTTTTTATATTATACACCATTAAGTATTAAAAATATATTATATTAATATAATTATATTAATAATTTTAAAATCAGTGATCATAAGTATATATTTTGAGAGTATAATAAGAAAATAATGTAAAAGAAAAAATCAGCAAGAAATTCAAATTGTATTTGATGGTGGCAAATGAATTCTCCAAACCAAAAGATACTGTAAATTTGAAAGAAGGAATTGAATTCCATTACTTTTGTTGTGTGTGTGTTTTTTCAAGGTTCTTCATATGTATTGGAGCAGTCACCAAACCATATCTGAGAAGAATAGTCGGTCCATGATACTTGTGAGAGAAGTCGGTGACTTGGTCTTTTATATTATGTGTGTGTTTTGGCACCTTCACAACAAAAACCAAAAAAACTGAATAAAATTTTCCATGAAGGAGGAAGCAGCCACGAAGGTGCTTGAGATACATGTGTATAATAAACACACATGTTTGACTTGTTTGCTCTGATCTCTGTGTCACAGCTACAAATAAGGATCTCGATCACTCGACACACTCAGATACCACACAGCACAAACACGTATTCTGTAACCTCTTCTACTTTTGCCCCATTTCTTTCAGAGTGGAGTTGACAAGTGTTCATTTAAGGTCAACCCTAATTTTGAGAACTTACTCAACAACTCTTTTTAATTTTTCACACTGTGGTTGGCATGTGAAAGTCAACATGTGATGCTAGCTACTTGCTATTTATTGGTATTAATTAGGCTAATTAATATGCAGATTGCAAATTGCAACAGTACTGTGTATTTGTGTGTACTTGGTTTTATGTATGGAATTTCTGTGTGTGTGTGTGTGGGAGAGGAACAGAACATATGCATGTGACACAAAAGGGTATTAAGAGAAAGATGATTAATGATTGCTTAAGAAGATTATAGTTTTAATTAATTAGAGTTAACGTCAGAAAGGAAGGAGAAAATGTAGCATATATGGATTTAATTATGCAGCACACAGCATGCATGCGTGGTGTAGGCGAAATATGAAATTAAGGAGCAGGTTATATGATTTTGCAAACACCTACAGCTAAAACAAACACAAACATGTCACTATGTCAGTGGTTGGATTAAATAAATGATGAACCAATTATATGTCCCTCAATAATTCTCCAATGATGTGTGTATTTCTAACCATAATTAACCATTGCCTCAAGCAAATCCTCAGTTACATACTGCTTGCTCTGTCTGTATATATGTTGAAAATCACGTATCGATTAGAGATAAGACAATTTCATAGTATAGAAGTGGATGTAAAATATCACCTTACAAACCGATTTTATATGATTTAGTTAAATTTAAGTTTACTTCTTAACTATATTTTGTAGTAATATATTAAGAAATAGTTAGGTGATCAACTAAGCTATAGCTGTAGAAATAACTTGGTGATTAGATTAATAATGCAGGCAGCATGTGTTCCATGCCATGGCTTTGGTTGTAGTAAAGAGGTATTTGAAAGCAAAGAACAATGAAATTTGACCAAAGTGAAACATTAGTTTAATCCTAGATCTGGGAAAAGGTTGTTGGAAAATGAGAAGGTGTAGGCAAAGGGTAAAGAGTGTGAGAAGAAGTGATGAGAAGAGAAGATAGGGTCAACTATATGAATAAAAGGACACCACCAAATGAACAAGCTGGCATGCATATATGATTCATGCACAATCCACCTACCAATTGTACCATTTCCAATTTGGTATCAGATAACACTACCCATTACATTAATTAAGCTTTCATAATTGCATGGCCTGCATCAACATATACACACACCTTTATTATACAATCACTCCATAAAGTTAGTTGTTTCAATCAAAATTAATATTTTTCCTCCTTCATGGATCATAAATATTGTAGGTGACATTAATTGTTCTATGGAAAAAAATAGATCAACAGTCAAATAGTGGTGTTTGAACTGCTACAATGCTAAACACTTCACGGAACACCAAAATGCTTGTTTTTGCCCCTTTTCGATTACTGTGACCTTTTCACTGTTTTTATAGCTGAATACAAAAAGTGTTTTGTGAAAATGATAATGTAGCTGTTGAAAATAGACGTGTTGAATAAATCAAACAGCGTAAATTTTGAAAGAGAAGAAAAAGTAGAAAAGGGCTAAGAATGAGCATGGTGTATCTGAGAGAACATGTAATGCCATCTACTTGTTTTGAAAGTAAATAAAGAAAAGAATAGTGGGTTTTTTCATTTATTTTGGTTGATCATAAATGAAGCATTCCTAAAACATAAATACATTAAATATGAAGTGTGAATATGGTACAAGGGAAGCATATGGTACTACGGAAAATCAAATCTGTCAATTATTTTGTTTATAAGGTCCCTCTGGGACGTGGATGGATGGAGCACATGCAAATTTTTCTACTCGGCACATTGTTGAAAACCTGTTTCTGAAAATTTCAGAATCGACATGGTTGGATCTCAGAACAGCTGGCTGCTACTGTAAATCCTTCACTGTCGTATTCGGCCCATAATGTTGTGTTGTGTGATAATCAAAACATGGAGCGTATGAAATGAAACCTGTTGGATCGATGCAAGGTTCAATTTTGAAAAAATTAACGTGATTGAACACTTTTTTTTTATTTCACATGATAAATTCGATTAATATTTAGCCGTATAATTTATGGCTTTTTTAAAATTAAATTAGCTATGGAAAACATCAAATCAAATGTGTAAACATGAACTTAATATCAAAGGGTGTTAACTCCCGAAAAGTCAAGATAAAAGAATCAGAAGAAATTAGTTAAAGATAATTCATAAATCAAGTAACATGACTCGTGATGGTTTACCAACCAAATTATTCAACACTTTAAAACTCAAGTCTTATTGATTATTATGATAGAGGTTCAATCCTCTCAATTTTTTTTCTTGTTCTTATCCAAGTATTTGTACCTTCTAACTAACCTGTATATCAAGCCACATACGTAGGTAGTGGACAGGAAGTAGAAGTTAGGTTCCTAATCTGCAATTTTCTGGTTGCAACCAAGTCCAATATTGTTGAAGTTTGAAAAATTATTTTTTTAACGAGTTTAGATGAACCTTTTCGACCTTAATAACAAAATCTATTTTTTTTTCCAAGCTAGAGTTAAGGTATATATAAACTAATGTATGGAAGATGTCTTAATAACTTTTCAACAAAAAATAATTTGACCTGTTTATGTCAAATTTCCCTACCTACTCCATGGTTAATAGCGCGTCTAAGATTACGATTAACAAAATGAACGTGTTGAATAACAATGTGGCAATACTTTAATACGTTTTAAGTTATCCCACCAGTGTAATAAACTTTTCACTTTGCACATCACAGAGACAATATCCAAATTAAAGCAAATCAAGATAGAAAGATTTATACACATATATATGGAATGTTACAAAATTCTGGCAATTTTCAATCACTAAGTTGTACACATGTATTGCAACCTAAAGAGAAAAAGGGAATCCTTTCAAACTGGTAAGTTTTGCACTCTCAAGTGCTTATACTTTTGTTCTTTGTTGAATCTTTTTGCACTCTCTGTAAAACCTTTAGATAAAAGGAGCTTCAAGGCATCAACTCCCTCTTGCAAAGCCTCGTCAATCTGTTCAACGAGAAAAGCCAGATACATTGAGATGAAGATTTTTGTAACTTGGCCCGTTTTAATCGGTGCATATACTACGATGTGAAAAATATGCAAAAGCAATTTCCACAAGCTTACCACAAGAAATTTGCTTTAGTATATAAATGGGGTAGTGTCACCCAGGGTAGTTCTCTACTGCCTCTACACATATCACATGGTTTTAACAACTATGGCTCTATTATAAAACTTTTGCCCTAAAACTTTCAGGATCAGTACACTCATTTTTATAAAGCCACCCAATGGTGTATTATAAAACTATTAGCACGTTTTTATGACATTGACATTGATAATTGGATTCAAGTTACGTACTTCATACAAAACATGAGGTGCACCATTGCAATTTGAATCATGAGAACCATTACATGAGAAACCAAAAGTGTATTTAGCAGTTAAGGAAGAACTTACTCGTTGTCTAGCTGTTAAATTAAACTTTTGAAGCAAAAATGCTTTAGGATCCATTTGCCCAGGAGGACTTCCAATTCCTATGACAAAGCAAATTGAAAATAAAAATGACAGCAATAAAGTGAACTAGGGAAACAATAAAAGATTTGCAAGAAAAGCACCAACCTATTCTCAGTCTGGGAAATTCTCTATTTCCTCTGAAGTGATAGATCACACTCTTTAGTCTGTCGGTTAGAAGCAAGGAGGAAGTAGGATGAGTAGCATTACTTGAGTCAAGAAGCACTCAACAAGAAAAAATCAGAGCTGAGAAGGTTTCATGAACTCAATTTCCATCACCACTTATCCTTTAAACAATATTATTGAATTATAAATACCTTTATTTCAGCTTCGCCAAAAAACTATTTTCCTTTTTACCGAAAACCATGAACTATTACAGATATGACAACATATGGCCCATTGAGAAGTGAAAATGTAATTAACAATGGTGAAACTATATATCCACTATGAATGATGAAGAAAAACTATGTGATTAGGTTTCCATACAAAGTACTAATAGACTGTTTGTTTACGGAAAGTTAGTCAGCCACTAGTTTAGAGCGGATAGAAGTTTCTTCGAGTAACAAAGTTCTTGATATAAAATATTTTCTCACTGATATGCATTTTCCTACCATTTAGATTCCAAATAACCACAACTGGTGTCGAGGATAACTCCTCATGGGTGCATTGAAGCTTGGATATCAAAACACAAATCAGGAATAGAACTGAAACAATCTAACCTTGCAGTCATTAGTTTCTAAAATACTTTAATTGGACAAAGAAGACACTTCCATAGTTTCAGAAACCAAATGGATAGCAACAATAAAGGTCATGAAAATTTTCCAGATGAACTGGAACACAATTTTGATAATTTAGGTACGGGCACAAAACTTACAGCAGGCTGGTGAGAAGAAGGAAGGTGAAGGACCAAAAGACGAAGCTGTAAATACAACTAACAACCCTGACTGTCAGAACCAAAATTTTCCAGTGTCAACTGCTATCTCAACATCCAAACTTACACAGTAAATAAGTAATAGCCCAAACCCATACAGCCCAATTGTCCTCGGCCCATTATAATTCTTGTAAATATCTCTGTATGTAACCTTTTTCTGTTATAACCCTGGAGAAGATTGTAGAATAGTATGAGATGTAAATTGGTTAGGCAAAAACGTGTATATAACGTTGTATTTTGGCTGAAATGTGACTTGAATTCCAAATCATTACCTCAGTATTCCAAATATCTTCTCCCTTGTTCTTATTTGTTTTATGGTATCAGAGCTCCTTCCTGGAGCTCTGCCTGCTGTCCTCCCCTATCTTCAACAACTCCCTCCACCCTCCAGTCCAAAGAAAGACGATCCATCGCTCAACCCTTCCAGTCCTTATTTCATCCATCCTAGTGATGGTCCTTCCTCTGTGTCTATTACTCCTGTCTTTGATGGAACCAACTATCAATCGTGGCACGTGTTGACATTGTCACTGCTTACATTTCTGGAATAGTTATTTTTTCTCCAAATTTTGTCCTTCACGATGTCCTCTTGGTTCCCAAATTTCATTTTAATATTCGTCTCAACTTCACATATGTTAGCCGGCAAGATGAACATTACGTTTGGTGGGTCAGGAGGAGCATCTTAGGACAAAGGGAGTAGGTGAACTTGATTGTGGAGATGTTGAGGGTGGTTGCAGAGGTGTTGAGGGAGATGTTGCAGAACAAAAAAAAATGGAAAACTTGGATAGCAAGTTAATGTTGTTGAGAAACAAATGGACTTGGAAGAGAACAAGGATTGCAAAATGATTGATTAGGCAACAATTAAATTGGGCAACATTCAAAACATATTATTATCAACATGTTACAGCAGAACAAGCACAAGATTGTGAAAAACTAAACAAAGTTGCATGAAAGAATTAATGAAAAGGATGAACCATTAGGAAGGACTATACTATGTATGATATAGGCCCATTATGCAATCGAGGGGTAAGGAAGTGAATGAAAGGAGCGTGGACCTGAGAATCGAGGCCTGGTAGTATATGAGAGGAAAGGGAAAAACATGACATGAGAGAAACCATGAGGAGAAGAGAGAGGAATAACAAATTGAACAGGTGGCATGTAGGACAGAATGCGGAAGCCAGAAATCAAACACGGAAAGAGAACGATTTTTTAGTTTGATGTGCGAACAAATAAAGGGACGAGGAAATGAGGGAATTTATGAAGCATCGTGTTGGGTTGTTAGTCTGAGGAACTTGTCATTTCTCAGTCACCGGGAATTAACATTTTTATTTTGCTCTAATTCCTATTTGGCATCTTCTAAGGACCTCACTCCATTCATGTCATTTGTTTTCTATAACAGAGGATTCCTCCTCTGGTTGCAAGGGAATCCTTCAATACATATGTATCAGTTTTTTTCTTTTTCAATCCATATTGATTTCCTATCAATATCTAATCGAGAGGGAAAAGTTTATAGGTCATGGGTTTTTTGCCACACAAAGCAAGATGCAACCTAATCAGGACTCTTAAGATATCCAAATTGTTTTATGAAATTGCACAGCCATTCACAGTAATGTTGATGTACCACAGTTTTATGTAATTTGGCTTACTCCATCTATTTTTTCATTATAACAAAACGTAGAACCGGCTTCCGAAGTTATGTGAATTTGATTATGATTCCAATAACATATACATGTTAATTTCAACATAGATAACTATTGGGATGGGAAATTAGTGAGTTACATAATCTAGTGATGCATAATAAACACCATAATAACTCTAGGGAGGTACTTCAATTAGTAACAAATTTCTTACGGTCAATGTCAAACAGATAGTGTTAATTTTACTTCAGAATTATCATTTAGTATTGTACCCTTTGTGGCTTCCATGACCCCCTTTGTCATAAAGACGAAGCACCCCACATGGCAAGGTCATGTCATCATGGAACTGCAACCAAAAATAGATGAGTAAATAAAGAATACCACACCTGTCACTGATACTTTAAAGAAATGGACTGGGATACAGAATAACTAACCACAAGCACCTGATTTAGAGGTAGCTTATAATAAGCAGCCAGTGGTCCTGTCTGCAGTAAAATGAAGAGTCATGAATGACATAAATTGATAATAAGAATAAGATTTCGTATGTAACCTAAACATCAACCTGTTAGGATTATGAGAAAGTGATAGTTAGTTAATACAGGTAGGATATTACTGGTTAGGGAGTTAATAAGTTAAATAAATGCATGTATTTATATATGTTCATTTGGAGATTAAATTTTGACACTTTATGAAAGGAGAAATCCTTTGTGAAGGGCAAACCTTGGAGGTGAGAGAGTTCTCCTATTTCTTGTTCTTTTCATCCTATTCAATAAAAAATCCCTCTTTCTTTTCTTTTTGTAATTCTTACAAATTGCTGGATCTTCAAGGGACAGGCAGTGTTGGAGATGAAGTGCAAATTTGGACAAGGAGGAGCTGCCAGCATCTATAGGGGCAGACCCAATTGGTTGATTGCTAGGGCTGAAAAATTCTGAGGTACAAGAAATTCATTCATTCCATAAGCTGCAATATGCACTCATGGGCATGAAGGGTATGGTCATGCAATGGTTCGAAATTCTTGGTGCCAAATGAACCCAAATTCAAATTGGGAATCCTTTTCTACAGATTTGATCAAAAGATTTGAAGATACTTGTGGTAACCGTGTCTTTGAAAGATTGACTACCTTAAAGCAAGAAGAGAAATGAGATGGAAACTTGCATCAAAGAAATGCAGACTTCCACAGTGTTCTTGAAAGAGAGGACCAACAATAATCCAAGCTCAAGCAAATGGTGCAACAGTCGGTGAAGAAATAAGAAATCAAGCCAAAACTAAATGAAGAAGCAAAGGTAAAGTGTTTGTGGCGAAGGCAACCAACTTAGGTGAAGCGTAGCATCATTCTTGCAAGCAAAAACAACACAAGATAATGAAGAGTTAAGACACAATTCTTGAAGAGCAAAATGTGAAAGATGAATCAGAAAGGTTGAGGGAATAAAAGAGATCAAGTTGTAGCTGAAACAGTTTATTTCTTTTTACATGGCTTCCCTGACAAAACAGCCTTAAATCATAGATGTACAAACAAGTTTACCTATTCTAACAATAGGCTCTATTAAGTCATACCTCTAATCGATGAGACTCAACCGCATAAGACCTACATCCCAATGGTTGTACTCTATGATGTTTAACTCGGTATTTCTGGTCAACCCCTCAGTAGGTAACCTTTTCTAGCCCAAGATCGATCACAGGTAAGGTGGCTTTCCAACTATTAACTTGGATTCACAGTTCTTATATTTAAAATTCTTTTTGATTGCCATATAATACCAGACAATCAAAGTACTCTGTTCAATTCAAAACTTACAAGGTTACAAATGTCAATATGTCATCAAATAATCATGGTTCACCAAGAGGAACTTTTGATTTCAAGATTGCCAGCATGACCGCAAAACTTGCTACAACTTCCTAGTTTTCAATATGCTAGGCTCTAACAGTCTAGAAATATTATAGGTGCATTTGGATAAGAAGAATAAGTTTTTATTCAAGACTAATATAACATAAGAGCCCATATAATAAGCATACTAAAATAAGAAGAGATTATGTTTATATTCACCTTGAAACTAATTGAAATAAGCTAAAGGGACTCATAAGTAATTCATAAGTCACGTTAAAATTAGCTCAGTATAAGCTCTTCTAAACACCCAATATTCAAAATGAGAAGAAACTAAGGAATTAAACACCATCCACTCTGTCAGAGCTCAAACTGCCGAAAATACTGTTATTCTTTTAGCAGCCATTGTCAATTTCAAGATTTTCCTATCCCTGTTGTCGTAATATTAAACTTAAATAATTTCAATCTTTTAACTGTTACAATTTTTATAGTACATATAACTTCACAACAATGCCAACCAATAAGAGTAAATTTCAATGTGCAGATTAGAAAAGCTAGCCTTCAAAGTAGACTATAAGCTTAAGCGATTAAAGGAACTCCTGGTTAATAAATTTTTGGGAGTGGCAAGTGACAAGCTATATAGACAGCACAACTTGCACAATCTAAAGTTAAATATCCACACATGCTTAAGAGAAAAAAAAAAAAAAATAGCACATTCAGTCTCCTTACCGATTCACCAATCAGATTCATGTAAGTCTGAGGCTTTGCAAGGAAGACAGGAACTTCACCAACAAAACCTGCAACAAACCAACTTGCGCAAAAATTCATGAATACAACAAACATCGAGAGAAAAACAGAAAATAGAAGTATCTAAGCAAGGCAGCAGGCAAACCTTTTCCGAAAATGGCTTTGGAATGGACAGTGTTCATAGGAATCCCCTGCGACTCAGCAAATGCATCAATCATCTCAAAGCCGACCTGATTTAGACAAAAACGTATTTTGGAAATTCATCAAGAAAATGCAAAATCAGATGCTGATTATGTCTCCTAACACTGCAGAACACTTCTAATGCAAGTTAAAGACAGATGACTAAAACTTGTAACTACCAAAACAAACTACTAACAGAGCTGTAGAAGCGGAAGCACAAAAAAGAAAAAAAAATGGAAAGGGAAAGGGAAAAAGGTACATTGTGGCGAGTTCCTTTGTACTTGTCACCAGGATTGCCCAACCCCACGAAAAGCCATGGGCGTGGCGCAATGGTGCATAAACATCGCCGGCTTAACCAATTAAGCATTTCCTCTGCAGCAAAATTCAAAATAAGAGAGTTTCACTTTCATCTATCCGATGCTGTTGTAAACGGAGAAAATCAACGAAACGACGAAGTTGAATATGCATTAGTAAATTAATGAATTAACTGTCTTAGCAATCACCGTTCTCTCTCCATCTTCGCAATCACTAATCACTGCAGCAACTCACCGTTATGTGCGCCCACGATTGGAAGCCGTGCAATCGAGCAATGGGTGTCGGGTTTTACCCGTAATTTACTAATAGAGTTGTTGAACTTGTGCCTTTTAGAAAACCTATGGCTATCAAACCACGTGAACAACACAATGACAATAAGAACCAAATTTCCTTGTTTAATGTTGTCCAGTGAAAAAATGCTATTGATTATTTTCTAAAAATCCATGGAATTAGATTAATATAGGTTACTCTTCATATTTTTTATTACAACAATATTAAAGAATAATCTATTTTCAAATTGGAGAGAAATAAAATATCAAGCAAGTATCGCTATCAAGAAATCAAATTTTAAAGATAAATTTTGTGGAACTTGATATTTGCTTTATTTTCTAAAAAACACGTAACAAGTATGTACTCGATCATGTAAAAATAATGCTAAAAAGAAAAATCATGTAAATAAGAATTAAGAAAATATAGATGAAGAACAGTGATCACTTACCTGCTTGTCTGCTCTCTTAGGTCTAGGTTGTTCTACGATCTCTAATGCTCAAATCTCTGTCTTTGCCTCCAAGATCTGTAATTTCAAAGTGTCTTAGACAAAAATCACAAACCTCAACAACCAAGCCTTTTCCAATCAGTAAGAACTACAAATTCCACAAGTGCATACATGCAATTAGTAAGCAAGGACCAAAATTCTGGTTCTGATCAAAGACGTCAATATTCAACCTATGAAGCTATAACTCTGGAAAGAAAAGTATGACTCAGTTTATACCGATAACAGATTCAGGTACCAAATTATCCCCACTGACAATCCATATCTTTTGACATTTAAAGACGAAAAAGACGTCCATTTATTTAAAAGCAAACATGTCCAACCTGTGACAACCAAGTGAAGCCAAATGTTGTTTCAATACACCAGGGACAGTGTGTAAAAGAAAAAACTGAAAACCAAAATGAAAAAATCTTGGTCTTAAAAGTGGAGGGACAAAGAAAGTGGAGTTTAGTGCAGAAGAGAGAGTGTAAAGTGTAAAATAGTTGCTAAAAACTTTAACAGGACCTCGTGAAGAACTGCATTAGAGGACAAAAAATGGTGAGAGAAAGTTAGCAGAGACTATAACGAAAAACATTAAAATAGTTGCTAAAAACTTTAAAACCTCACCCTTGAGTAAAGAGATAAGAAATACAGCCAAAGCACAATGGTAAAATCCTATGAGAAAAGGGACAATAATCATAGGGAAAACCTCCAATGCCCAAGACAACACCTTCTTACCTGATCTTGAATGAAAAAAAAAAAAAAACCCCCCTTTTTTTCTTTTTCTTTTTCCTCCCACAAAAAAAAAAAACACTCACTTTCTTTTTTTTTTTTTTTTTTTTTTTTTTTTTT
>Ga0099822_1010371_pt1 | contig 11564 bp, 10 predicted proteins | sample CowpeawhiteBW_FD_76839 | JGI IMG/M metagenome (GOLD analysis project Ga0099822, IMG submission 76839) | Root nodule microbial communities of legume samples collected from California USA - Cow pea white BW | ecosystem: Host-associated > Plants > Roots > Nodule | place: USA: California | collected... | reverse complement strand
TAATATAAACCCTAATTATGATTTTAGGGATTCTTTTATGAAATTGGTATGAACCCTAATTATAATTTTTTCCTAAATTATTATAACTCTTAATTATGAAATTTAGGGATTTTGTGTTTTTCGTCACCTATGGTAATTTTTTTTAAGTTTTGAATTTATACAATATTTCTTATTTAATTAAAGTAGTATGAGTTTTGTTATGTTTTGTAGTGTGATAATTGTGATTTGTGAATATAAATTTTATTTTTTCTAAATAGGTGAGAGGTGATAAATTTATATTAGAAAGATTATGATAAAAAGTAAAAAAAAATGATTCCTTTTTTTCAAAGAGGAAGGTTTGTGATGAAGATGAAAAAGAGATGCATTTACGTTAACTAAACCAGAAATTTAATAAGAACCAAGAATTTAAGACAATATCAAACAAATCTCTAAAGTTCTCGGAGTTACATATAATGAATTTAAAAATTCATTAGAACGTGATCTGGAAAAACGACATCAAATTTTACAATACCACCAAATCAAATCGATGAGATACGAATGACTTATCTAAAATAGTATTCATGAATTGGTATCATGATATAATAGCATGATATAATAGTGAATGATAGTAATATTTTTTTTGAATTCTACTATTATGTGTGTTTGTTTTAAGGAGAGGAAATGAAGAGAAAAAAATGAATAGTTTTTTTTCTAAAGAAAAATTATATATAACAAATCTAATTTGACCCCCTACAATTTTAATCCTAGTTCCGCCACTGTCCTGGGTTGAGGCACGCATAACGCTATCCTTATGAACACCCATGTCTTAAAGATTAAAGATAATTTAGAGAAGAAAAGAAGAACACTTTTAAGAGAACTCTAGTGTTAATTGTGTATGTTGTTGTCTTTTTGTTATTGTCTCTTTCCCCATGCACCTGTAACCTGTATGGTATTTATAGATAGAAAATGGAGACAAAAGAGTAAATTGTAATAAAAATATAACCGTTAGCCATAAAAAACATTAATCCATAAATTAAAAATCTATAAAAATTTCAGTAACAATAGAATTTTTATTTTAATTATTTATTTTTTAAATTATAATAAAATATTTCTAACAGTAACTCTATTATGAAACAAGCAACAATATCAGAAATGAGTGTATGGAATCATTTTATATGAGAATAAAAAATAAGGTGGAGGAGGGAGTGATTGAGTGAGAGTTAGCATATGTAAATATATTGAGACAAGTATTAATAAAGTATGCACCATAAATATAGGGACATGATTCTTGGAAATGGAAAGGGGATAAGTCAGATATGTATGATGTAAAATCTGCATACAAAATTCTACACAGTAATACTTGTGGTGATTTGCGTGAATCCTTCAATATGATATGGAACAGAAATGCAATCCTTAGTATCAAACATTTTATTTTTATTTTAAGAGTGAGTTTGAAAAGGGTTTTGTGAGGTCTAGAGTCAAATTTAGTGATTTATATTTTTATGACATGTACGAATGTTTCTTGTAAAACGGTTGAAGTACTCCAAATATTTATTTATTTATTCCATCTTTATTATCGATAAAAAAACAAAACTGTTTGTAAAATTGATTTTGAACTTAATTTATATTTTTATAGTATTTTTTTTTAAAACAATGCCAAACTATTTTTTATAACTTTTCATCCTATTGAGATGAAATTAATTTTAACTAACCATAACTAAACATCTAATTTGTATACTAACCATAACTAAACATCTAATTTTACAAAGTCACTTTAAAATGAATTATTTGACTTAATTATTTTGAATTGACTACCCATCCCATTGATGAATTGAACGGATATGCTTATTTAATTTTTCAAAAAGTATTAATTTAATCATTAATTTTTTTTTCTTCCATCTACTTTTCTTCATGAAAACTAAAACTAAATTACAAATTCGTAGGATCATCATAAAAAAAAATTATTATATAAATATGAATATAATGATTACGATATATATATATATATATATAATATCCATAAATGATAATTTTAAATATCATATTTATATTATAATATAAATACTAAATAATAATTTTAAATATATCAAAATAAAATATAAATAATGTTAAAAGTCAATGCAACAAATTTATTTTAAAACTTAAATTTCAAATAGACAAATTTAATTCAAAATCATCTTAAACTTAAAAGACAATCATTAAAATTAAAGTTTTGAATGAAAAATTTAAAGCATATTATCTATCCAAGTATCTTCTTTATCTCCATTCATAAAATTAATTTTGAGTTAAAAATGAGTGCTTTAATATTCTTGAAAAGAATAACAATATTTGATTAACACAATAAAACTAAAATTATATTTATATTGGCAAAATCAGTTTTCATGATTCTCAATTACCCTAAACATATTCTAGAATGATTTCAATTCTTTTTACCCAGCAAGTGTGGCTCAATAATTGACATAAAAGGGTGTTAACTTTTATTTATTTTTGTAAGCATAGGTTTTTGGGTTTTTGTGAGTTGTGAGGTTGAGCATTCTGCAAACTGAATTTTCATACTCAATATTTAAATGAGATGTATACGTATAACAAACAGTTTGCGTCATATCATATCTATGTGTACAACGCTAACAGACAACTGCACTTGAATAATTAAATTATGTATTTCTTCCGCTCATGTTTGTGGTTTCACAACTTTTCTACGATACAAAAAAAATATTGTTTATTAATTGAGTATCGCAATCATGCATTATATTCTATAATTTATTAACTTTGACCAGATCAATGTTCATTTCTTAATTCCATTTCAATTTTCTGTTTTTAGTATTACAATGAGTTTGCTAGACTAAATCATATATATAACCGACATTAACTAATTATAGGTTATAATTTTCAATTAACTTTTCATTTAATTTTTATTTGAATTTATCTAAATATGGGTTTAAATCTCATGTTGAGTACCGATAAAAAATTGAATACTGATAAATTCACTGTCTTAAAATTTAAGATTAGAAGTGATTTCAGTTCTTTATAGATAGATTGAATCAATATTTTATTAATATTGTAACTTTTTGGTGATACTCTCTCAAAAGATTCATCGTATATCTATATCACAAATTATCTTTTTGTATGGTTACAAAATGTATTTTATTAATTTTGCATTTTGTCTTCCTCAATTACACATGTCGTGTCGTACTTGAAGCTACATAAATCTACTAATCCATTATTAGAATTGTGGAAGAATTAGTTGAACGTTAAATAGTTGAGATTAAAGTTACCAAATCTACACCAACCCTTTTGTGCAAACGTGTTTCGTGAAATGCAAATGTGTTTTGTTTTTTTTTTTCTGCTCGAAATTGTTTTTTAACTTTATTTTGATTGTGTAGAAACATGTTTTTACAAGTTTTAAACAAGAGGGTTTTAAAAATAATGAACCCTAAGAGGTGCTTTAATTTAAATTTTAAGCTTATGATAGCAAAATAAACAATTTCATCTTCCTTTATGTGAAACTCACGATTTCTATAATACTAAATTTCTTTGACTTTTCTTTACCTTGTATGTAGAAGTTCTTAGAGTTTCCCTTTTCTTTTCGAATTCTTCAAGATAAAAGCTAGCGATTGATCCATAAAAACTTAAATTGGGTAACTTTTTTTTTCTTTTTCTTTTGAGTTGCACGTGAAATTGAGTAGTAGAGATTCAACCTCATTATTTTCATGTGGGGTATGAGTTGATAATATTTGTTTTTGTGAGTTTGAGGTTAAAGTTTCTTATATTCATTTGAATTGTAGTTGGGCTATTTGGTTTTGATTGAATGGTAGATGTTATCTAAATTTGATAAAATTTTCTTATGGATGTTAATAACCTAAAAATTGTTATACTTTAATTTCCTAAAATATAATATGATTTGGTGAAATCCAAATAGCTCGAACTTGTTTTATAAAGTCTTAATAATATATTTGAGTTAAATTTTCATGTTCTATAAAATGTTTAAAGTTGGAAACAAATGGGTGAAAATATGTTCGATTTTGAATAAAATGGATAAGAAAATAATTATTTCTGTTAGTGCCCATCAAAATATCCTTTTTTTTATATATATCTCTTAAAAATATTTTTTACAAGTTTTTTCTATGATCAAACATCAAGATTTGACTTTTCTAAATATACTGGAAATAAAAGAGCAGGTATTGATTGACGAGAGAAGATAAAATATTCTAATAAAAAAATGTAATACAAATTGTTCATTTTTAATTAACCATTGAAATTAGGTACTTGTCTTTAAATGAATTTGTCAATCTTGAGAAATAAATCTAAAACGCCATGCCATAAACACTTATAAAACTTTGAAAAAGCTCATATATTGTTTATTTTTAAATACTTATACTATGACATAAAAACTTTTATAGTCGTTTGTTTGAAAGAGTACACGAAAACTTATAAAAAGTTCATCAATTGTTTTCAGATTATTTAAACTAGTTTTGAAAAATAGCTTACTACTATGAAATATAAGGACTTATATATATAACCCTTCAACTAAATTGCTTATTCAAACGAAAAATCTAAGCATATGCGTAGTGAATAATTAATGTATTTTGGGAATGAAGAGGAATACACGACTTTTCCAATAACTATAGTTAAAAATGAGATTCATTCATCACTCCTAAATCAGCTCCACGTTTTGATGCGTATAATCGCGTTAGAAAAAAAAAATCAACAGTTATGAATAACAGTTGTCAAAAAAGCGTTTTAAAAACAAAAATAATCTAAACCCGCGTTTAAGTACGTTGGCGATGTGTTGTTAATCATTTTAGAAAAATGATTATAGATTATAGAAAAATAATCTAAACCCGCGTTTAGATAAATGAAGGCATGGTGATTGGGCCCTCAGAAAGAAGCTTATAGATTAAGTGTGATCCAAAATGAAGATAAGAAAATTATTTAAAAGTAGATCTCATTTTCACGTGAATGACTCTTTTCTACTTTTGTTGCAATCAGACAGAAATGTTTCCAACCTTTTCTGAACTTCCATTTCATTTTCACACCACTTCATTCAATTCCCAACTTTGCGATACCTTCTTCTAATATCGAAATAGGTGAGTTTATGAGTTATTCATCCTCACATAATCACCAACTTCCCAAGATTAGGTTTCCTTCTCACTTGTATATTTTAATTCATATCTATCTCTATCACACTTTTTATATTCATAAATGAACATTTGTAGTGTCAGATTAAATATGTATAAAGTATTTAATTACAAACTAATTTTTTGGTATCTAAAATAGTTTTTATTACAAATTAATTAAAAAACTAATTTTTTTATATCTAAAGTTTTAATAGTTAATGTTAGAAATATTCTGATTCATAAATTAATTATAATTTTTTTATTTATAATAAAAACTATTTTATATATCAATAATTTTTAGTTTATAAATTTTTTTATTATTTAATGGTTTTCTTTTAATAATATTAAATATAAAGATAAATTATAATATATGAGTTAGACAAAATTTTAATCTTTAAAATTGACTGTTATTTAATGATTTGTTTATAGTTTTTACATGATATCTCGGTGACGCTTTTTATATTCATAAATGAATATTTCTAATGTTAGATTAAATACTTTGTAAATAATTTCTTTAATAAATAATCCAATAAAGTGTGATATAACATAACCATTCAAGTAAATCTCATTAAAATATACTAATAATGTTTAATATCTAATTGAACCTGTAGAAAATTTACACAATTTATATATATATATATATATATATATATATATATATATTTTAAATTAAAAATAACTAATATTTAAATTAAGGAAGTGGATGGAGGTTGATGAAAGTGGTGGAGGATGAGGGAGGTGGAGGAGAAAAACAAAGAGGGATTTCAAGATCAAATTTTAATACGTGACATTTTTAAAAGCTAACTTAATGAAATAGATTAAATTAACTATTTATTAAATATTGAAATTTATAAAGTGAATTATAGGTCTAAATATATGGACCAACTTAATAATAAAGTCAACATAAATATGTTTTCTTACGTTGTGATCACAATTTTATGGTATTTAAGATTGTCTACATGTTTCCTCGGTGAAATAGATAGTTCATAAGTATAGATACCACAATGTATCTCTAGTTCTAGCATACACTTTTTAAGTAAACAATATGATGATTCTAAATTCTCACACAATAAAAACTTGCTATTTGAAGTAACTCACTTTGTTGGAAAACGAACTTTATTCCACTACTTTAATGTCGTTACAATAATTCACACCACAAACAAGCTTATATAATCACATATATCAAGTCATGCATATAAACCAAACGTAAACAAATAATTACATAGCTCAACAAATTCGACAACATAACAACTATAACACAAGCATCCCACAAATTCAACCAATTTCCATCAATTATTCCATCACCTAAATTGAAATTGAAGTTATAATGTACAACAATGTGAAGAAAAATAAGCGCAACTCCAAAAATGAATAATTCTTGATTTTTCAATAAAACCATAATCAAATACAAAAGTAAGTTTGTTTATTTCATAATGTTTGTTATACACCTATATTTATATTTTAAGTTATTTTTGAATCTAATTTAATGTTTTCATATCGAAGGAATCCATTTCTATTCTCTAAACTATCTAAATCTAATTCTACATTATTGTAAAAGTGGAAGGCAATTTCAACACTCATGTCATATATTCTAAGTTATAAGTTTAAATGGTAAAAAGGAAGCCCTCTTGTCTGAAAAGATGTTTTAAATAAATCAGTCACAAAAAAAATCACAGTGTATGTTTGGTTGTTCTTCTTTTAATAATGGCTTTTCCCTTCACCTAACAAGGCCAACAACACTTAATTCATCTACAACATTTTATAACTCATTTTACTTGCAATTAAATTAGTGAAAACTTTTAAGAGACTTATATTTTTATTTTTCACTTCTTAATTCAATTGTGCTTTAATGTTTATTTTTTGACTCCATTTTTTATATTTAATTTAATTTTATCTTAGTCTTTCAAGAGTCTTAAATTATCCTAAAATAGAAACTTATAAATTTCAACACACACAAACACATCACATTCCTAAATATGGTGTTACACATACACTAGTATAGAAAAACCTTTTTATACAAGTTAAAAATCCTATATCGGTTCATGAACTGGTATAGAAACAGACAATATAGAAAGTTTTCACTTTTCTATACCAGTTCCATAACATGTATAAAAAGTTCCCTTTTTTATATCGGTTAAAGCCACAACCAATATACCTCATAAACTCCAAGTTTTAACCCTTCACCCATGCTCTTCACCATTAGAAACCACCTTCCATTCACCTTCATCAACATCAATCTCCATGATTCTTCGTCCTACATTTCCAACACACAACACATAAACACAAGCCAATATCTATAATCATTTTAATAAATGTCTCTTTGTACCAAACCAAAATATGCTAAATATCCAAACAATATAAAACACGGAATTCAAATTTGGTTCCAATTCCTCATCTAATAAACAAGCAACAAAAGACAAAAGCATTAGCCAGAGATAGGGAGAGCCTCACTAAAACCTGAACCTATGGTGCCTTAATGTTGTTGTAGTTGAAAGCATAGGGCACGAACTTGACGAATAGTAGAGAGAGCAACCCAGGGAACCTTACGGAGGAGAGGAGCAAGGGTTTTCTCCTACAGGTAGAGCTATTTCTGAACGAGGCAATAATGACACACAAAGGTTTCGACGACTTGGTAGCGTGAGGCAGAGGCCATCATTACAAATTAACCACCACGCAAGCCTCTAAGCCTCATCATCATTGACCTTACAGGAGATCGTGAGAGCCCATCTCCATATCTACACTACCACGAACGACATCAACAACGTAGCTCCATCACATTAGATCTTCACACTCCAACCATCGCATGTGTCGTCGGGAATTGCAGCTACACCATTCGTGAAGACAAACAAATGTGGTGGGAGAAAGAGCTTTGGATGTAGTAGTGACGAGTATCAGTGAAAAGGCTAGCAGGATGAGATGATTGGTTCTTTGGATTGAGGTGGAGGTTGGGAGAAGAAAATTTTGGGTTAAGAAAAAAGGGAACTGAATGTGAAATGAGGTGTGGGTGTTGGGTCGAGAAAAAGAAACCCTAAACACCCTCTGTTTTTTTTTGTTTAAAAATAAAAAAAAAACTACTTTCTTCATCGGTTATAATTAGAATCGATATCGAAAGTCTTCTTAAATATTACAAAAGTATTACCATTTCACTTTCTATATTAATTCTAGCTCTAACCGGTATAGAAAATATCATATTATTTACAAAATTGTCACCACATCATTTTCTATATCTAGTGAATTAGAACCGATATAATATATTGCTATAAAAAAAGTGTTTGTTTACACTAGTAATATTTACTTTTCTTGGATTTTGTTGATCTGTATACATCCACAGTTGAAGTGTTTAGATTTCTTAAACTCGTAACAAGCAACATGTGATTTCTTATCTTTGATCTCTTATTTTTGTTGAATCATTTTTTGCCTATAATCTCTTTTTATTTTCAACATGTGGTGCATTTTACGTGAGATGAAGGAAATTTCATCATTTACTTCACAATGAACATCATATGAATATTTGTCTATAGGTTCTTCTACTATGAGTTCATTAGTTGAGGTGAACAACGATAATCTTCTCCTTCTTGATCACACCATCTTATTCTAGCTCTAGTTTACACACCTTTAACATTCGAATAAGCTCTTCATGAAACATGTTTCTTGGATTTGGACTATTTTAATGGTTATAACTTGTGGTCTCCATAAGAACTCACCCTAAGAAATATGTTGTGATACCAACACCAATAACAATTGGGCTTTTAACAACAATTTAAAAGAACTTCCAAATAGAGTCTTAGAACTATTGTTAATCCAACTGTCGTGAGTTTGCATTTTTAATGATAGTTAAATGACACTATGTCATGTGGTATCAAACCAACAATGATAACGACTAGCGATGACATTGTTTAATAGTTCTTTTTAACAATGGTGATTTAGTGAGCAACCAGTGACGACACACTTAAAGTGATGATGATTAATGGCGACGACATTCAAAGGGTCAACGACTACAAGCTTCAATGGCGATGGCACAAAGTTCGACGAGGGAAGAAACCACTCCATGCAAATAAGGAGTAATCCCACACAAAAAAGCAACAACCTTGGTGGGAAGACGACCAAAGAGCCTTTGTGGTACGAAGACTGGCAAGCTTGGAGGTGCGACATGTTGCAAGCTTGAAGGGGTGGTGTGTAGAGAAAGTAAATTGGAAAGAAGAAAAGGAAGAATTCACACAAAAAAGAAAACCGTGAGCACGAAAGTGAAAAAGAAAATCTTCTTAAGAAACATAATTTTTAATGACAGTTAGTCACAAAACCGTTGTCGTATGTAAGACTTTTAACGATGGTTCTCAATAGAATCGTCATCGCATGTCTTGATATAACTTTTAACAATAGTTCCCTAGTAAACCATCATTAAAAAAATTCACAATAATTACAATATTTTCACTACGTTTTTTTTTATGACGATGTTTCTATAAGTGCAACTAAAAGAAAAAGTTATCTATAAAAACAAGTAGACAAAGGTTTGTATAAAGCTTAAATGAAACATTGAGTAATTTTTCAAATCATGCAATTAGATGCTTAAAGGGGTTGATTAAAGGTTTCATAAAAGCATTCAAATTTTTTTTCCAAAACATGTTTAGAAATGGATAAGAGAAACATTGTTTAAGTAATATGATGAGACATTAAACACTTTTGGTTTATAACTAGTCCACCCATAACTTCTGTGACATTTAGTTTTCTAGTCTAAATTTCAAAGAGTTTCACTAAAATATTTATAAGTATTTTTCATTATCATTTTTTACTTACATGATTACATAACGCCTTTCTAAACTATACATCAATAAAGTTATTTTATACATGGTTTCGTGTTCAATTGAGTGGATATGAAATAAAATAACCATTTTTCACACAAGTGTGAAATATGTACAGTGAAATCATACTATTTTGTAAGTCGTCTAATAAATGATTTTTCTTAAGAACTAAAAGCTTTTAAATGATGAAATAATAAGAGCTTATGCACGTAAATGATTTTTTCGTGAATGTTTCATAAGATCTTCATGTGCATGACAAAATTATATTTATAAATATCACAAAAGATCTATTATTATGACCCAATGTTTTGGTCCACATGACATCAATTGTCTCTTGGTAGAGGTTAGGTGAACCAAGTCACAATCGAATTGTGGTGTTTGAACTATTACATTCATAAGTAAAAAGAATTGCGTCCTAATTATGAGTTGTAACTTTTGACCTAATGGTAAACACTTGATCTAACAATTGGTTTCAAAATCATTATCTTTGGTTGTTGGTTAATTGTCCATGAAGGGCAACTTACGTCTATTTAGACTATAAATAATCTTATTCACATTCAATAAACTTATTAAATATACCAAAATTTGATATTATTACTAAAACTCAGAATAATTTGTTAACAATTGTGAAATTTATATCTAATTGTCTATTCTTAATAAGTTTCGCATCTTAATATACTAATTTACATAAATTTCAAACTTTTGATAAAATATATTTTGAATAAATTTTGAACTTATAATACATTTATATTTGCCGATAAACTATTTTAATAACAATTTTTTACTTTCAATTATTACACTTTATGTATTATGTCTATTACTATATATATATAATTACTTTTAATCAAATATAACGTAAAAATGTCATACATGTACGCAAATATCTTACTTTTATTGTATTGACGGTTAAAGAAGAATATACTATAAAAGTTATAATATTAAGTAAAATGTTAAAATAATAAATTAGTTTATAAATATATATTTATAACTATGTACAGATATATTATGTATCTTGTTTCTTGTTTTTTCAATTATAACTTCTTCATAACTACTTTTTATTTAATTTTAGAAAATTATTCTTAATATAAAAATTATTTTTCAGTTTTATAATTTTAGTAACTACTTTTTTTATTCAAATAATTATTTATTATAAGAAAATAATTATTTTTTTATCATTATAATAGATATTTTTTCTAAATTTAAATAATTACTTATAATAAAAAAAATTTACACAATATAACTTATAATATTTTTTATTTCGATAACTAAAATTTATTTTATTTTTAATTATATCTATAACTATATATACTTTTTGTTTATTAATTTTATCCTTTTACTTATTATTTCTAATTTTAAATAATTTTTATAAATATTTATAAAATGGATAGCATATTTATAAACAATATGGTTATGAAAATAAACAGTATATATATAAAATATAAAAATAAAATTATTGTGTATCACTATTAACATTTTATGTCTTAAAAAAGGTAAAATTAAATTAGTCATAAAATTAATAAAATTGTTTCTAACGAGTGATGAAAAATAAATAAAATTATATATATATATATATATATATATATAAATATATATATATATACATATATATATATATATATATATATGGGTGGGCCTTGGTGCGTATTATTTATTTTTATTTTTTATAGGT
>Ga0099822_1010363_pt1 | contig 11569 bp, 10 predicted proteins | sample CowpeawhiteBW_FD_76839 | JGI IMG/M metagenome (GOLD analysis project Ga0099822, IMG submission 76839) | Root nodule microbial communities of legume samples collected from California USA - Cow pea white BW | ecosystem: Host-associated > Plants > Roots > Nodule | place: USA: California | collected... | reverse complement strand
TTATATATATATATATATATATATATATATATATATATTCATATATGTTTATTCATTTAAGCTCACCCTATTTGCTTGTGTTTGGCGATGACCGTGTACGCGGTACACGTGAGCAGATGATGTTGTTACAAGTGGTAGGCTTAGCTACGAAGCGCAGATAGCTTGGGATGTTTCATCATGGAATTTTATTTTATGATTTTAAATCAGTTGTAAACATTTATGTTATCAGACTTTCATTTTATAAGGGATGAATACTCGTTTTGGATTTCAGTTATTATTATCGCGAAATAAAGTTTTAAATTTCCCTTATTTTTGGGAAAAGATGTTTTATTAAATGACGAGTATTTATTAATTTCCTTAATTTATTATTTAAATCCGTAATATCCTGACGGGATGTTACACAAAGGGGTCTTACACTTTTTGCCATAAAGAGCTTTATATCGCGCTATGCCAATGCTTGCATGGAAACTATTGTTGTAGGTGAATTCTATCAAGGGCAAAACTTCATCCTAAGCACCCAGATGATCTAGCACGCATGTCCTCAATAAGTCCTCAAGCGAATGAATCATTCTCTCAGATTGACCATTAGTCTGGGGGTGAAAGGCTGCGCTCATAGTCAACCTACTACCCAAAGCACTCTACAAGGTCTTCCAAAAAGGGGAAGTGAGCCGTGGATCTCTATCTGAAACTATGCTCGACGACACCCCATACAATCTCACAATCTTTTTAATTTACAGCTGGGCCAACTTGGCCATAGACATCCTTAGATTCATTGCCAAGAAATGAGCACTATTGGTCAATCGGTCCACTACAACCCATATCATATCATGACCTCTACAGGTTCGTGGCAAATGGATCACAAAGTCCATAGTTATGCTATCTCATTTCCACACCGATATGTCCAAAGGCTGTAGGATTCTACCAGGCCTCTGGTGCTCAACCTTTGCCTTTTGACAAGTCAAATAAGCGGATACAAATTGTGCAACATCTTTCTTCATACCCTGCCACCAGAAGGTTTCCTTGAGATCTTGATACATCTTAGTCATGGCAAGATGCAAACTAAGACGACTTTTGTGTCCTTCCTCAAGGATCAACCTCTTTACATCAGCATCGTCAGGTACACACACCCTACCCTGGAATCTCAGTACACCATCACTACCCAAGGAAAACTCCTTTGCTTCATTTGTACCCAGCAATTCTGTCACCCTTATCAAACTGGCGTCCACCAAATGGTTCTCCTTAACTAAGTTCAAAAAGTCACTAGATATAGTAAGAGTACTACACCTAATGAACTCAGATCCCAATTCAACTTGTGGCTTCATATCTCTGAATCTCTCTAGTAACTCTATCTCCTTGATCATAAGGTGTGTAATATGCACTATCTTCCTACTCAAGGCATCTGCCACCACATTCGCCTTCCCAGGATGATATAGAAGTTCAAAATCATAATCCTTTAATAACTCCATCCACTTCCCTTGTCTCATGTTCAACTCCTTCTGATCAAACAAATACTTGAGGCTCTTGTGATCACTCGACACACGAAATTGGACACCATACAAATAGTGCCTCCAAGTCTTCAAGGTAAACACCACACTTGTCAACACCAGGACATGAGTGGGGGTAGTTCTTCTCATGCACCTTAAGTTGCCTCAAAGCATACGCTACTGCCTTCTTCTCTTGCATCAACATAAAACCAAGCCCTAGATAAGAGGCATCAAAATAAACCTCAAAGGGTTTTCCAACATCAGGGATTACAAGTACTAGAGCACTTGCCAACCTTCACTTAAGCTCTTGAAAGCTTTCCTCACACTTATATATCCAAGCAAAAGGTTGGTCCTTTAGGGTAAGCTGTGTTAGAGACGCCACTATCTTGGAGAATCCTCTTATGAATCTCCTATAGAAGCCAACTAAACCCACGAAGCTCCTGATCTCCGTTGCTGACTTGAGACTTTCCCATTTAAACACTACCTCCACTTTCGTTGGATCCAACGCTATGCCCTATGCAAATATTACATGTCCCAAGAACTGCACTTCTTCCGTCCAGAACTCATACTTGGACAATTTAGCATACAACTGTTTCTCTCTCAGAATACCAAGCATTAGCCTCAAGTGTTCTGCATGTTCCTCCTGAGTCCTGGAGTATATAAGTATGTTGTCTATGAAGACTACGACAAACATATCCAAGAATGGTCTGAAGATCCTATTCATGTAGTCCATAAACATTGCTGGAGCATTGGTCACACCAAAAGGCATAACCACGTACTCGTAGTGCCCACATATGGATCTAAAGGCTGTCTTCTAGGTGTCCTCTGCCTTCACCAAGATTTGGTGATATTTTGACCGCGGATCTATCATTGAAAACACTGATGCCCCATGTAACTGGTCCATCAAATCATCTATCCTTGGGAGGGGGTACTTATTCTTGATGGTCATCTTGCTCAACTGCATATAGTCCACACACAGGCACAACTCTAATCCTTCTTCTTCACCAACAACACTAGTGCTCCCCACAGCGACATATTGGGCCGTATAATCTGTTTCCCCAATAGCTCCTCTATTTGATTTTTGAGTTCCACCAACTCCTCTAGAGCCATGCGGTATGGAGCTATCGACATTAGATCAGTTCCGGGTACCAGGGCAATAGAGAACTCCACCTCTCTACTTGGAGGCAACCCTGGTACTTCCTCCAGAAACACGTCTTCAAACTTGTGCACCACTGGTATAACTGATGTTCTTTCCTCCTTCTCCAACTCCAGATGGGTGAAGATAATGAAGCACTGTGCGCCGCCTTGAATCTCCTTCATAACCTTGTGAGAAGATAACAATTCAGGCTCCTCTAAGTTGGAGAACAACAACTTTTTCTCTCGGCAATCTATAAGAATGCGATTGGCAAAAAGCCAATCCATCCCCAAGATCACCTTCAACTCTTGTAGAGGTAGGCATATCAGATTCACTTTATATATGCGCCCCTCTACCTCCACTGGACATCTAGCACACAAGGACGATGTGCTGACCATACCCAATGTCGGAGTAGATACCACAAGATCACATTGCAGCTCACACACCGACAAACTTAACCTTTGCACAAAAGTTTTTGACACAAAAGACTGTGTCGCTCTAGAATCATACAATACACACAAAGATTCACCAAGAATTATGCGACGACCCATAACAAGGTTACTTGAGCCTGTTGCTTCTGCTCCCGTCATGGCATATACCTTGCCTGCTGCTTGAGACCTGTTGCCTCTATTCCTCTGCTGGTTCTGAGCTGGAGTCTAAAGTGGAGTACGTGTCTCTACCCTCGCAAGAATTGGGCAATCCTTCCCAAAATGGCATTCCCTACCACAATTGTTGCACCTCTTGAAGCCTACTAGTTGAGGGTAAACACTCCTTAAGTGCGGTCCTCCACATCGGAAGCACTACACTTGGTTCTGCTGTCAAGGAGAATCTCTAGGCCCTTGAGATTGAGGGTGATGCCTAGCATATGGTTTTTTCCTCTCTTCATGCCTATTGTTGTGGGTGTTGGGCTTCCACATCCACCTTCATCTTCTCCATAACCCTAGCTTTCTCCACTAAGGATAAGTCCTTGATGGAAAGTGGGGCCATCATCAGGCGAATGTCTCCCCGGAAGCCATTCTTAAATTTCTTGCATCGCCACTCCTCATCAAGTGGCATGGTGTAGAAGCGGCTAAAGTGCTTGAACTTATCGGCATACTCGACCACAAACTTATTTCCCTGAGTTAGTTGGAGGAATTCCACCTCCTTATTATATTTGACGCTGTCTGGAAAGTACTCGAAGAGGAACTTCCCCCTAAAGGCTTCCCACGTGACCGACTCCTCTCTTTCTTCCATGATGGACTTCATCCTGATCCACCAATGCTCGACTTCTCCAGTGAGAATGTATACTCTAAAAGCCAGCCTACTCTCCGTAGGGCACATCTTTGCATCGAAGATCCTATCCATATCCTTAGCCACTAGTCTGCGGCATCCGGACTGGTCTTGCCATTGAATTCCACCAGTGGTGCTTCAAAAAGTACTCCAAACTCCATTCTCTAGGTGGAGGTCATGGTTCGGGGCCGTAAACAGGGCAACGATCCTTTTCTCCTCCAACTGTCGGAGGGCCTCCATGTGTTGCCTATGAGCATCCTCAGTAGCCACCCTTGTAGCCTCCATCTCCTGCATCACCAATTGTTGTTGCTCTAATGATGTTGCATGGCGCTGTATCGATGCCTCATGTTGTTGCATCATATTGTTACGTTGTTGAGTTAGGGCTGCCACTATAGCCTCTATCGCTCTCACGATATCTGGTGCATCACCACAAGGAGATTGAGGATTTCTACTAGGAGGTGTCATTTCACTGGCCACACAAGAAAACCATCACTCAGACTTGATTAGACAATAAACTTAGCTAACAACGCTAGGAAGACACGATGAAAGCTAAGCAGGTACACAAGTCTACAAACTCTAAGGAACGACCGCTCTGATACCATAAATGTAACGTCCCATTTAATAAATAAAGTCAATTAAATGAAACATCACACAAAGTAATATAAATATCACTCCTTACAGTTATCCCAGAAACTTGGAGAAAAAGTCTAAGGCACACCACGATGCCATTAACAAAACAAGTTAAAAGTTAAATAGTATCACAAAAAAACAAGATAGTACATAGGCCTCGTCCTTTTAAGAATACTTGGAATAGATAGTCCAACCCATGGATAGCTACGCAGCAGAATTTCCATCACCTTGACGACTACGAGGAGTTTCCACATATGCTCATATCAATAAATTGATGATCATCGCAAAAGGAGAAAAACCACACACAAGACATGCAATAAACAGAAAGGGTAAGCTAGAGTGAAAAAAATGTTTTATCATACAATTGCATACAATTTTATAGTCAAAGATTCACTGGATGATTGCACTTCTGGTGGCCTCTATTGCTCTATAGAGCCAATTGCCAATGGGTTTCACCCTACCATGCATAAGGTTAACCTTCAAAACGTCTAAGGCCATTATCCTGCCAAAGACTAGGGCCTCTTACTAATCTCACCACTTGAGTCAGTACGCTCTACGTGAGACTAACTAACTTTTTAGAGTTTTAGGATGCAATCTTTACTTGAATCCTTACTAAATTATATAATGAGGCACTACCATGAAACCTTCGTGGAATTACGTCCTAACCATGAGGCACCACCATGAGCTCCCACTAAAAGGGGTCATGGAATTACATCCTGACCTGACCATGAGGCACCACCACGAAACCATCATGGAATTACGTCCTGACCATGAGGCACCACCATGAGATCTCACTTAGAGATTCATGGAATTACGTCCTAAATCATACCAAAATCATGTATCACCAAACAAAAAATTATCATACATATCAATCTCATTACAATATATATAACCAACCATCCACTCAGGTTCCATTTGAAGATCATACCAAAGTCATCAATTCCAGCCACACAAACAAATCATGCATACATACTCATGTATTTCATACTTTAATTAGGGTAAACCCACACAATAAAACAATCAATCCTCGAAAACAAGGAAGGAAATATCACTAGAGCATGCACCAATCTCGCTCAAGCCGTGGCCCTCGCTCAGGCGAAAGAGACCCTTTGCTCAAGCTACAGGCTCTCGCTTAGGCAAGACTGCCATCAGAAAGCACTACAAGTCTCGCGAGCTCTTGCTTAGGCAAGCTTTCCTCGCCTGAGCGAGACTACTTTTCGCCTAAATGAGAGACTCCCTCGCTTGAGCTACTTTTGAAGCGAAACACATCAGGTTCCCACGAGTTCTCGCTTAGGCGAGCCCCTCTCGCCTGAGCGAGATGAGCCATCGCTCAAACAAAAGCTCTCTGCCTGAGCGAGAGCTCGAGCAGCAACCTGGGCCAACTTCTGCTATTCTTGCCTAGGCTAGACAAGCTCCCTTGGGTGAGATTATCAATCCTCGCCACTTTTTCACGAATGCAAAGCCAGATATTCATCCAAAACAGTAAACAATGCATTTTCATTTCATCATGAACACCATATAATCACCAGAAATGCAAAACAGAAATAAAAATAGGCAAAATGAATTATAACACGAAACCCTAACTTCCCTTACCTTGAAAAGCTACTGCTATTCTTGCCTAGGCGAGACAAGCTCGCTTGGGCGAGATTATCAGTCCTCGCCACTTTTTCACGCATGCAAAGCCATAGATTCATCCAAAACAACAAACAATGCATTTTCATTTCATCATGAACACCACATATTCACCAGAAATGCAAAACAGAAATAAAAATAGGCAAAATGATTTATAACATGAAACCCTAACTTCCCTTACCTGGAAAAGCTATTGTCAGGGGTTTTGGTACGAGCAGAGAAGCACCATAGCTCCTAGAACGATTTAACGAGCCGAGAAATAGCAACACCAGAACAAAACTAGGTTACCTAGAGGAACCCTAGCTGGAACCACGAAAGCAAGACTTAGAAAGGAGAAAGTACAATTTGAGAACTAACTTACATGAGATGGAAATGAGTTTTAAGCTAGCGTGACCAAGAAGGGGACCAAACCCTAGCAGAGCTTCTGTTGGGGGAAAAAAGGAGAGAGTAAGGTGGCTGTTTTTTTTGCAAGTGATTACAGAATGAGAGTGTTAGAGCTGCTTAGGGGTTTTGGGCACCCTATGGGCCAGCCTTAGGCCCATAGATTAGAACAAGCCCTTAAACATTGGGGCAGAAAAATAAACGGTTCTTACAGATTTGATATATAATTTTTTTTTTTAAATTTAACATGTATATATAGGGATCTTTTTAAAAATTTGAATAAAATTAGAGGACCAAATTAGGTATTAAGCCAACCTAAAATAAAGCAAATCACCAATCCTAAGATGCTTAATTCACTTCCGCAACTTCAAACATAACGACCAACACTTGACTCATTTTCTCTATACTAATATATATTATAATACAATTGTCATAATACATTTAGATGTATAATAAGAACACTAAATATCCAAATGTTTAAACTTCATATGTATTATGGTATACATCGGCACTATACTGCATACCTATTCATATTCATATGATTGTTCATAAATATTTATCCAAATCATAAGAAAACACACATTCATATAAAATAAAAAAAATCTAGTTAGCTCCCCTTACCTGAGAATCTTGCTTCAATGCTCTCTAAATTTCGTTCTTGGTCCAAACTTGCTCTAACCTTGGCTCTAATCCTCGTAGTGTCCCGTTTTAGTGCTCTGAATGGTTGTCCTCAACAATATCACTAAATTGCTTTGTTTCCTCCCTATAACACCCTCATCTTCTCTCCTTTCAGCCCATGGGTTTCCTGATCCTTCCCATTCATGCCCAAAGGGGTTTTGGCAAAAAAAAGATCCTATTTAGTGTCAACCAATGTTCAAACACACAACCACTTATTTAAAAAGCAAGTGCACAACCACTCCTAAAAGATTATAATAGCACGCACCATGGTCAAGCATATTATTAAAATAATAAAATAATTAAATTAACACACAAATGGTATCAACAAGACTCGAACCCCAAGTCTTCTCAACATGACCAAGTACTCTACACAAATGCTAATACTATTTCATGTGATAACTCTCCGCATTAATTGCCATAAAGATCCCTTCCATTGCATTTATATTAAATAAACATTTATTTATTTATTTAATTTTCCCGGGTCTTACCGTCTCTTTATTGGATTTATCATAATTAATTGACACCTACAAATACGGATATGTTTTGAACAATTTGTTCATAAGACAATGACAAAAAATATACAAAAAGAATGAAGAAAAAAAATTAAGAAACAAAAAATGATAAATGGTGAAAAATGAGTGTGCAACTTTAAATTTCTGGCCAATATAGTGGCAAATTCTTTGCAGATTGAAAAAATAGTGGTTGGTTTAATCAATGTTAAATTTGGCCTTAAGAAATTCGGAATTCTTAACTTATTTTGGCTTGAATATTGAGATTAAAACAAGCCTTCTTTCATTTCATTATGTTTCCTTTTCTATTTTAGTTTTAGTGATCAAATTCTAGTGTCATTCTGAAGTTTCACTTTGTGTGCTAACTTCTTTGAGTACCATTAATTTTTTGCTTATCATTTTTTGGCTATTCCATTCGAGTTATCTCCAATGAAATCTTTCTTTGGGTTTGGCAATTTCTTTTGTTAAGTATTCTTGTTTTATTTCTTGCCATTCTTTTAGTTTGTGTTGAATTTGGGTATAGGAAAATCCTTTCAAGCTGGACTTCTTCTAGAGGTAGCATCTTAGGGGGTGGAGATTCTAGAGAAGCTTCAAGCTAAGGGGATTTCTCTATGTCCAAGCTAAGGGGATTTCTTAAAGAGCATCCAAACACCAATTGCCAAGAGAGAGTGGAGAGAAAAAACACAAAGCAAGGGAGAAAGTTGGTCTCGGGTTTTGGCCATTTTTGGCTTGTAAAATTTGTTTTCCAAGTGCTTTCACATTGTAAAGGCCTAAGTTAATTGTCTTGGAAAATCCTTTGGTGTTCTTCCATCTTTTGGCTTTGTGACTTGCTTGTAATAGAATTGGTGTAGTTGGTGAATGTGTCTTGTTAGCCAAAGCTACAAGCCTCACCTTAAATTTTGTTTAGCTTTTTCTACTTTACACTTTTTAGGTGGCTTGGTTAAGATATCAAATTCTCAAACCTTGCTATCTAGGGGTCTGTTTTAGTGTGTAGTCCTTTGTTTGTTTTATTTTTCTTTGAATCATGTCTTTTAATTTTAAGAGCACATATTCTTTTGAAAGTGGTCAAGTAAGTAGTAAGGTAAACTCTGGCTAGGTAAGATTTGGTCAAGTAAGCAGTCCTTATGACCCACCTCCCTTACCAGGGAGTGAACTTGTGAAAACTTAAGACTGTCATTATCTAGAATACCTTCTCACTATAGTGTAAATGAATATGAGCCTAATGAACCCACTTTGGAACAAATTACCAAAGAGCTTAGATCCATTAACAATGGAAAGAAAAAGAGTCTAACTAGAGGAGACTTGATAATGTCAACAAAGAACTTCAACTTAGTATCATAATCCAAGAGCTTAGAGAACTTAGAGAAGAAATGCAGCAAGGAAAATCCAAGGGAAATAGGAATGAAGAGTCACCTTATGAAGAAGAAAAAGAAATGGAGTTGGGAGAATATTATCAACAACCTTCTGCCATGAGGAGGCAGAGGAACACATACACCCCAAATGAATTTAGGGTTGACTTGCCCTACTTTTATGACAAAGATAATGTTGAGGTCTACTTGGATTGGGAAATGAAGGTGAATCAAATACTTGCTTGCCACCAAGTTAGTGAAGAAAGAAAGGTCTCTCGAGTAACCCTTAGCTTTCAAGGGTATGTTATGTATTGGTGAACATCCTTAGTCCAAGAGAGACTTTGTCCTAATAATCATGCTATTGAGTATTTGAATTTATCTAAAATATGCCCTTAAGAGAAGACACATTCCCTCCTATTATAATAGGGAACTTTTGGACAAACTCCAAAGACTTCATAAAAAGTCTATGACTATGGTAGAGTATAGACATAAAATGAAGTTGTTCATCATGAGGCCAGTAATAGTTGAGCAAGAAGACATATCCATAGCCATGTTTTTGAATGGTTTGAAGCTGATATAAGAGATAAAGTTGAGCTTCCACCTCATCGAGATTTGAATGATCTGGTTCAAATGTGTATTAAGGTAGAACAACAACTATTGAGAAGATCTTCTTCCAAAAGAGAACAAGCTCATTGTAGGTCATTTGTCAAGAAAGTTTTTAAGAAAGAAAGGGAAGAACCCTTCAAGGATCTAGCCAAGGAAAAGGAAAAAAGACAAGGGTGAATCATCCACACACACTAGTGATATCAAGTGTTTCGAAAAAGGCCACACAACAGCTCAATATCCCACCAAAAGGACCATCATCTTAAGGGCCATTGATCGTTAAAACAATGAAGAAGAGTCAAGAACTAGTGAGAGTGAGAGCTCGCGAGAGTCAAATGGAGATGATACATACCCATGTGAAGGAAACCTTCTCATGTTAAAAGGTTACTTAACAACCAACCTAGTGTTTCACAAATCAGACATTGAGAGAGCATATTTCACACAAGATGCAATGTTTCAAACAAAGTGTTTTCTCTAATTATTGATACTGGATCGTGTTGAAATTGTTGTTGTAACACCCTGATTTAGGGTGTCACGAGCAATAATAAAACATACACTTCGTAGAAAAACAACGGAGATACAACTTTAATATTATCTTTAAACACGTAAGTCAAATAACAACAATAACCTAAAATAAATTACATTGCATTTGATATTTATTCGAAATAAAGTTTAATAAACGAAAACCCCAAGTTTATCTCATTCTCACGTGAATTTATAACATGTTTGACACACATGTATTATCACCTGCTCTCATATAACACACATTATGCAATCATCACATACACATAAACACACAAACACACAAAACAAACAAATAAGGATAAGCTAACCACAAATAATGATGTATAATGTTTTTTCATCAAAATAAGACATTGCAAATAATATTAAACATCACATTCAAGTAATATACTTAAGTATTATAATCACAATCTCATCATACATAAATACAGTGACTATAATCTTAAGGAAAAGATCCAAACTATAACCCCAATGACATCCATCTATACCCGTGAATGATTTATCTTTTTGAACCAAAAGCTACCACCATGCGAAAAAGTCTTTACCTTATGATATATATTAAACATGCGATCACTTATATAAAAGAAACAAAGTTGTGATTACCATGTCTAAGCCAATAACTTTTATCCATAATAATAATAAAGATGCCAATGCCTTATAATACATGCCTTTTATATTATATACCTTAATATATAATATACATAAAATATCTTACAAAATAATATATACGTACATTTTCCGCAATTACTAACAAAATTATCTTTTCTTAACATTATAATCCACCACCAGACTTAAATAACAAAGGAAACTCATTCTAGTAATTTGGTACCCAATTAATAAAATATTACTATTATAAACAACAACAACAAGGAATATGGCATAAACCAAAATAAAAGATAGCAAATGCACCACTCCACTCTAAACCTGCTATACCCATGCAATTCACCACATGAGGGTTTCAATTTAAATTTAAAAGTAGGAGCAACAAGCCAAAAGGAAATTGGGGACAACACCTTGGTAGTCACAAGAATTCTAGGTTTTCTTCTCTAAATAAAAGAACTTAATCCCATCAAGGTTTCTAGAGATGGAAAATAAATCCGTTCCTGTGGGTATTGCCCGAATTCGTCCCCGTTTTGACGGGGAATCCCCGCATTGACTAGGTTTGGGTATGGGTATGGAGAATCCCCGACTTTTTCAATTGGGTATGAGGATGGGTGTGAGGATGTACATATCCCCGTCATAATACCCGTCCTTGCCAAATCTTCATCCTCGTTTAAATTATTAAAATATTTACAATTAATTAAGTAACCATATATATATATATATATATATATATATATATATATATATATATATATATATTTTTTATTTTTTTTT
>Ga0099822_1010357_pt1 | contig 11572 bp, 7 predicted proteins | sample CowpeawhiteBW_FD_76839 | JGI IMG/M metagenome (GOLD analysis project Ga0099822, IMG submission 76839) | Root nodule microbial communities of legume samples collected from California USA - Cow pea white BW | ecosystem: Host-associated > Plants > Roots > Nodule | place: USA: California | collected... | reverse complement strand
GGCTTGAACCCATAACCATGCAATTGCCAAATCAATATCAAACCATCATGCCAATTCATATTTCATGCTAGATATCACAATTCAATTATCATAATATAGAAGAACCTGTTTTCATAGATTTAAATAATAAAACCATAACATCAAAAGTTAGCATACATAGGACTCGAACCCAAGTGCTCTCACACAACCAAAGTACTCTCAACCACTTGAGCTAGTACTTTTCCACATCATACCAACCATAATTTAATGTCATAATTATTACCCCTCCCGTATTTATTAATTAATTATTTATTTAATTAATTAAATTCCACGGGTCTTACAAACCCCGCCCGCCATGATCCATGATGACCTTACTCCATTATCCAGATCCCTGTAATTGAATTATGAACCTGCTTACTAATATTCAGTCATCTACAACCTTCAAACATCAAGCATAAACCTTCAAACGCCAAACATAAAGGATAAAATACAAGTTCCAATAAAAATAAAACCAGTTAGTTTGAATCAAGCTCCTGGCTTCTAGTTAGATTCTGGTATGACAGTATCTACAACCTTCAAATGCCAAGTTCACTAACCTATGAATATCAGTAAATATAATAGGAGACAAACATAGTTAAAAAAAAGAAATCAATCAAAGTTAATAGTTAAGAAAACAAAATAACTTCCACTCAGGTCTAACACTTACAGATGGTGGGCTTAATTTTTAAAATCACTACATCATTGAATCATTGTAAATGATAACACAATCAAAAGGTAAGATCCAACCGTTGTTGTTACAGATGATGGGCTCAATTTTTTAAATTACTCCATCATTGACTCATTGTAAATAATAACAAAATCAGATGGAGTGACGACCAAATAACAATCTTGGAAAACCACAAACCAAGTCTTCCTTACACCACTTATTCTTAAGATAGGAATGCATTGATCCCTATGTGATAAAAATTAGAAAAGGCAAATGATTTTATTTCTCTGCACACACTCACAAGAGTGAACTGTGAACCTGTAGAGCTTCAATAAATCAAATTTTGAATCTTATAAATACACACACACACACACACACACTCATACACATATAGTAAACAAACTCAGGTCATGAACAATAAGCCCAACAAAAAAAAGACGAACAGGGAGAGAAATAACAAAAAAAAACCCTAAAACGATAGAGAGAGGATGAAGATAGAAACTCTCACTTACCCAAGAGACCGAATAGGATACACAATGAGAGATGTGGAATGAAAAAAAAAAAGAATCGATGAATGTGCATGTGGGTGTGTTCCTTACGAGGAAGAAAGACAAAACCCTAACCCTTCTTTTTCACTAAATTTCTGCATCAGCCAATGTTCCAAGGTGCCTCCGATGGAAAAGAAAAAGCGAAGAACCTTGTCCCAACAAACAAAGACTTGAGGATATTTCAATGGTGTGAGATGAGAGACGCTAAGGGGAAACGAATGAAAGAATGAAAAGAGTTGGCTTGAAACTTGAACTACAAATGCCCTCTTTCGCTCTGGACTACACCAATCAATGCAAATGTCACGTCATAGAAGTTAAAAAAATTGAAAACTAAAAATCAAAATGCCACATCTTAGTGACATGTAGGTAGGTTAAAAAGGGGTCAAATTTGGTGAGTTAAACTATCATTACTCAACCAAAGTAGAGGTTACATGGCATCACTGATTACTTTATAACTGATTCGTGGAACCTAGAAAGTCGACTTGTGAGGTAATGTTTCTAAATTATATAACTACAATTTGTATTATTTTCTTTACTTGTTTATGAATAGATTATTAAAATATTTATCTTCATGTTAGGTTCATTTATGTACCTACTCCTTATACAAGCAAAGTTCTTGTTGATGTCTTAGTTCAATATTTGATGGACTGGAATTTAGATCGAAACTTGTCCACTTTGACGATTGATAATTGCCTTATAAATGATGCTATGATTGAGCGAGTTTTAGAGAAGATTTTACCTAGAACTCTTATTTTAGGTGGCCAATTATTTCACATGCATTGTTGTGCTCATATTTTAAATCTGATTGTTAAAGATGGTTTATATATAATCTTTGATGCCATTGAAAAGATTAGAGAAAGTGTTCACTTTTGGACAACAACACCTAAAAGAGAGTAGAAATTTATAAAGACATGTGGTCAAGTGAACATTCCATTTAAGAAACAATTAGTTCTTGATTACGAGACTACGTGGAATTCTACATTTTTTATGCTTCAAGTTGCTACACAATACAAAGATGTATTTCATAGATTGTCACAACGAGATAATCAATATAAAGCTTTACCTAGTGAATATGATTGGATGATGGCAAATGAGATTTGTCAAAGGTTGGAATATTTTATGATGTTACCATTTTATCTACTGGTACTTTGTATCCAACTGTGAATGTCGTTTTCCCAAAAATATATGAAATTAAGTTGGCTTTGATTGAATGACTTTCCTGTCCTAATTCCATTATTCATGAAATGGCTGCAACCATGATTACTAGATTTGATAAGTATTTGAGGGTGATGGAGGTAGGAATTGTATTAGATCCCAAGTACAAAATTGACTAGTTAGATTATTTTTTTCCCTCAAATTTATAGAGAAAATTCTCATTATGAAATTGAGAGGGTAAAATATATTTCTTAAGATTTGGTAAAAGAGTATGCCATTAAAGTCCAGGGTAAAGAATTGGCTGCTTAATCCTAAAGTTCAAACCTAAATGTAGTGGATGTAGGTGTTCTTGGAAGAAAAGAAAGTTGGAGGTCAAATTTTGCAAAACATAAGATTGCAAAGAGAAGTGACACACCAAATTTCAAGTTAGAATTTGATCAGTATTTAGAAGAGGCAATACTTCCTGATTAAGATGCACAATTTGATATCTTAGTGTGGTGGAAAACTAATGAGTTAAAATACCCAACCTTGCAAATGTTGGCGAGAGACATTCTAGCAATTCCAATCTCAATTGTTGCTTCTGAGTCATCATTTAGTAATGGTGGTCGAATTCTTACTCCACATCGCAGTAGATTACTTTCAGATACTATGAAGGCGTTGATGTGTCTCTAAGACTGGTTATGGACTGACATGGAAGGTAATGAAATTAACACTTCTAATTAAATATTTTATTTAAGTGATTGTTAGAAATTTTTAGTGAACTTGTTATGTTTTCAGGCTATTTTAGATTAAAACTAACAACATGAAACTTTATACAATGTATCAAGATGTGACACTACAACAATGTGTAGTTTAGACCACACAAAATTAGATAACGGTTAAATAAATGCAGCCTAAACATATAATAAACAACATTTTTATAAATATTGTATAAATATCGTGAAAGTCCATGATTATATAACTGTTGCTTTAAATTATGGGGGCAAAACCAGTAAAAATGTGGTTTAAAAATATAGGTAAGGTCTAAAATCAACCTGAAAAACTGTTGTCTATTGTGAGAATTTTAAACAACAGTTTTAAAAGTATTGTCGTACTAAAAACCATTGTCTATTACCTATAGCTACACTCACCTATACCACATCTAAGAAATTGTGGTCTAATCTTTAGACCACGGTTTTTATAATTTATATAACAATTTTATGTTGTTGTCTAAAGTGATTTTTGTTGTAGTGTGGACATGAATGAAGTTAGTGATTTCTTTAATATTTCATTCAAAAATAAATGATAAAATCAAATTTTTAGTGATTTTTTATTTGTTTATTTTTCAGAAATCAATTAGAGAAAGTAAGCTTGTTGATCCTAACACCAATTAAATCATTTCTATTGTGTTGAACATCATTTTATATTTACTTGTATAATTATTTGGGTTGTATGAACTTGAGTTTATTTGAACTTTATTTGAAATTTAAGACAATAATGTATTTTAATCTACTTGAATTTATGGTTTAAATATTTGTTTATTACATATTTTTTGTAAATATCTATGGGTACCGCGAATATCTGCGGATATTGAAAAAATAGACGGGTATCCGCATAATGGATACCCGTACGGATATGGGACGAATATTTATCGAGCGGGTAAGGTACAAGGGACCTACTACTCGTATTCTACCCGCCCTGTTGACATCTATGATGTTAATATTGATAAATTCACGTGTTATATAAATATTTTATTTATTTTGAATTATATATTATTTTACTTTTTCCATTTAACTTGTTTTCAATTGTTATCCTTTTCATTTATTTATATTTATTTTATTTTATTTATTTCTAGTCATGTATTGATCTTATTTATTTATTTTATTTTATTTATCTCCAGTTACATATTGGTCCTTCTTATTTATTTTATTTACCTCTAGTTACACATTGGTCTTATTTATTTTTTCAATTTAAATTACCTTTAGTTACAACATGTCCTGTTTATTTACTTAATCTTATTTATCTCCAATTACACATTGGTTTTGTTTATTTATTTTATTTAATTTTATCTTCAATTACATCTCGGTCATACTTAATTATGTCTTTTAATTTATCTCCAATTATGTACTGATTCTATTTATTTATTTCTAGTTACACATAGCTCCTATTTATTTTTATTCCATTTATCTTTAGTTATGCATTCATCCTTTATATTAATTTATATTTTTGTTATTTATTTGTTTATAATATTCTAATCATATATAATTCTTTATTTAAAGTTCTTGTTTGATTCTTATTTTATTTTGTATTCTTTAAAACATTATTATTTTAATTGTAAATATTATTTTATTCGGTGAACTTAGATAAAAGAAAGTTACATATATGTTTTATTGTTATTGTATACTCTTTGTGTTTGTTTGGACGATGTATGTATTATTGGTGAAAGATGACATAACTTGATAGTCATCACATTTTATGATCTTTGAGCATACCTAAGAGTATGTTAGTTAAGAAAGAGTCTTAAGTCTGATTTCAGTGAGATGAGATCAAACCAATGTCAAAGTGTTTGTATTTGGGAAGTCATAGTTTGGTACACTACGAGATGAAAGACATGGACCACGGTGGGGTCTAAGTAGGTGAATATCTAGTTAGTTCAGAATATCGCCCTGAACTAGGATGTTCATAGGCCAAACTTTAGACTATCTCGACATCGCCAATGTTAGGTAGTGAGTATATGTCTCTTTTGTTGGCTGATAAATGACTAATATTCTCGAGAAATAAATAATTATGACTGTACCAATGTTTTTATGAGAAATACTCAACTACCTAATCACTTTCCTAAAGTAAATTTTGATGTTCATATCATATGTCTAATAAAATGAGATTGAGTCTTTTGGTTGTAGGTCCAATTCTAGGCCCTTAGTGTCTAAGTTGTTGGATTTGGATGAAGTTCATAAGATGACAATGGTGTTGATATGATGACTAAGGCTCTACCAAGGAAGAAGTTTGAAGCTTGTTGTGAGATAGTCAGATTAGTGGTCACCTCCATATAGTTGTGAATGGGATGATGTGTTGGATTGATTCCCAACTATGTGTCTAAAATGTCCAACCTAGTCAAGCCCATTTTGTCTCACTATTTAACCTAAGTGGATAGGGTCTTTTAGGTCAAGAGAGTGTGTGTAAGTCATAGTCTTTGGAGGAGAGAAAAGAGAGAAAATTTGTTGGCATATTTACTAAGATGCTTCAATAAAATGATTTAACTCTCTTATACCCATATTTGATCTTAGTAAAGCTTGATTTACTAGCTTGTGACTGAAGAATTTTACTTCTCACATTGAGAGGTTTTTTCATGTTAAAAATATTGATGTTAACTATTGCAATTATTGTGGCCTTTTCCATTGTTTTTTATCATGATAGATTATTGCAAAATTGGGGAAATTATTTTTGTTCCATACTTTGATATTTTTTGGCTATTGTTATTGTTTTTCCATCATTATACCAATGCTTTGTGAAACATTCCTATTGGAAATTACTTATTTAAAATAAATAATCAAGAAAATAAATTCAACATCAAACTGTTATTAATCCCAAACACAGGAAATATTCATAAATTATTCCAACCGTCGAAGGTTAATTAAAGCTATAAAAACATTCTTATTACAATTTTCAAAAACCAATAAAATAATAGAATTTATAAATAGTTCCTAGCTCGAATCCCAAGCTAGCCCCTCTCTCCATCTCAGGTGTTAGCAGCTTTACCTGTATCATCAACTGCTCCCGTGTAAATAATTACACGATCATCGCCAAGCACAAACATAAATGGTAAGCTCAAAAGAATATAAGAAACATATCAATTAAATAATATAAATACACCCAAATATATTATCATAGCTAGACCATGGTCAAATACTTAATACCCCCCAAGTTTTTTCAACCTCCAATTCAACAACAAAGTTAGCCATGGACTTAGGATTTATGATGCTCACACGAACCTGCCCGCTCGTGGTCCTGCGCCTACGAACCTCCCCGCTCGTAGTCCTACTCTTCGGACCTGCCCGCCCGTAGTCCAACACATGTGATCCACCAACTACATACCTCCCCGCACGCAGCATCTCTTAACTATGAGCACGGAACATACGAACCTACCTCGCTCGTATCCCCACAGGAGAGTAATTGAGTATGAACCTCCCCGCTCATATCATCACATGTTAACCATCATCCATGAACCTACCCACTCATGACACATCATCTCCTGATCCACGTTCGCATCAATGCGTACTACACACACAAACTGCACTAAACTCGCTTGGGCTAGAAGACTTAGCTTGAGCGACCAGGCCTGTCTTGCTTAAGCTAATCTTTCTTGCCTGAGCGAGTGTGCTACAGTAGCTTACTTGTGAAGCCTCGCTTAGGCGAGCCTATCTCGCTTGGGCGAGCCCTCCCTTCGCCTAAGGCCAACACTCTCGCCTAGGCGACAAGTCAAGCTTAATACAAAACTTCACACGAGTTCTCGCTTAAGCGAGAACCTCTCGCCTAAGCGAGATGCCCATTCAAGCCTCACAACCCTCGATTTCTCGCTTAGGCGAGATACACTCGCTTGAGCGAGATAAGATGTCACCCAAAAACCACAAGCCTCTGCCTGAGCGAGTGGCTCGAGCAGAGTCAGGGTGAAAACTCTGTAACTTTCGCCTAGGCGAGCCTGGCTCGCCTGAGTGAGATTAGCATATAGGTTCCTTGTTTACGCACACACAATCACACATATATTAAGGATTGCTCGTTGTTCCTTCATATTATCTAACTTATCAATAATTTATCATAATCTAATTAAAAATTGAGAAACATTATTACTAAATAATCATATATATGATAATTAAGCAACAATTAAAAATTAATTATGAAAAAAATATGCAGTACATTATATTTATGAAAAATGAATATAAAAAAATCATGAGATAAAAAACTAATACTAACTATTAAATTAATATTTAATTATTAACTTAGGAGAAATAAGAACAAGATCATAATTAATGTCTAAGATTATTTTTATTTAAAAACAATAAAACAAGGTGACAATGAGAGATGAATTCAAGTGATAAAAAACTCAAAAATCAAAAAAGTATTTTTTTTATATTTAATTTTATATTTTATTAATTATTTATATTTTATAAAAAATAAAAATACCTATTAAATTCCCAACAATTTTTAATATTTTCAATATACTACATATAATTTAAAAATTTTTAAAAATTGGAACCGGCGCCCATTGCCCTCTTATATTCCGCCCGTGCTTGTGATATTTTATCATCTACCTTAACTAGCTTGTAGAACTTTTCCACAAGAAACAAGAAGATAAACTAATCTAGTTTTAGGGATTTAGATTTTAAGAGAAGAAAAAAAAGTTTCAAAGGAGAAAGATCGAAGAAGAATGAACCAAGTTTGATTTAGTTATTATATTTTTGGCAAGGATAATATGAACATATTTTTGATAAGGATAATATTATAATTAACACATTTTAAAATTTATTTTTATTTGAAAAATCTTATAAAATTTTGATAACAGGATTCTGTTTTAATTTAATCTTATAGAATCTAGCATTCTATTTTCACAGTTAAGATTAATAAGATTAATTATTCTCTTATCCATCTCCCATATCTGTCTATCCGAGTCTCTATAATTTCTTCTCTGAATAAAATAACATATTCATCTGTTCTGGGAGATTTGTTCGGAGGGAGTTTGGAATCATCGAAAAATTTATATACTTCTATAATATTCATACGTAAACCAATTTAAAACAATTTAAAGATTATATTATTTTCGACTCAAATACAACAAAATTAAATTTCTTATATTTACCTCTAACACGTTGCTACTTCAGCCAAAGCCAGAGTAGAAAGAAACTACCCAATTTCAAGTCCTGGCACGTCATCTATTACATCTATTACAGTTATCCAAATTGTTAAAGAATTTCTAAAAAGAGGAAAATAATTTGGCATGATTTACCATTAAATTAATGAATTGAGCAAGAGGAAACAAATGCCGAGTTTAAATATGGCAGTGTCGGAGAGAGAGATAAAAGGTTCTTGGAGTCCACGAAATAGGACTGCAAAATAGGGAGGGTTTTAGGTTTGGACAACGCAAATGGGAACCACACCAGTGCCGCCAATAGTTAAGAACTCACCGTCACCACCACCATACAAAACAACAATATTTCAACCATTCTATTCTTTTCCCACTAAAATATGAAAACAGAATATCTTCTACTTCTTTCTTTAACGGAAAAATAACAGAGCTTTCCAATTATCTTTTTTCTGTTGGTTTTTAAAAAATAAAATGCCTCTTTTTTAATAGAAAATACCAAAAGATATTTAGAATATTAGAAAATCAAATTGAAGGGTGTTTTTTTGGCTCCATATATCTGATTAGCAAGTTTAACAAAAAAATAAAAAGAGAAGAAAGAAAGTGGAAAGTCTGAACACGCGCTCTCCCACCGTATATATTTATTTTTGTATTGTCAATTGTGCGTCTTCTCTCTCACTCTCCTAAACCCCTCTTGGTGTCTCTCTCTATTCCTCTCTTTCTCGCTCTAAAACCTTGAATTCCAAAGCAATATTGGTACGTAATACGCTTTCTACTTCAACGGAACCGAATGATTCATTGCGTGGAGGTCCAGGTCTCGTAGAATTTCTGGCAAATTCTAGCACATTGGTAAGCTTCCAAACTTTTGCAAGCGTTTCATGTTGATCTGACTTTTCTATTCGATTTTTCTTTAACGGTCTGCTCTTTGTTGCCGGTTTCAGAGGCTGATTGGGAGACATACCTCACATGTGTTTTGCTTCATCTGCACAACTGTGCCTTTAGTTTTTTCTTTTTTCTGGTCAGAATGGAATCGGTATTTTATGCGTTTGGGTTTTGTTTTGGTTTACCCTAATAACTATACTGTACGGTGTTTGTGGAATTAGGGTTCCGTGAGAAATGAGAGAGGGGCTGAGATCGCGGGCGCGTTTGGGGACGGTTTCTGGAGGCGAAGAAGTTGTTCACAAGAAAAAGGTTGTTGTGAAGAGCGAGGCTGTTGATAAGGGTGGTGAGGGTTTGGAGGTGCAGAACTCAACGATTGAGAAGAAGGGTGAAGTTGCACTTGATGTTAAAGAAGAATGTGGCTTTGATTTGAATGTGAGTGCAAGTGGTGAGGTTGACTTGGAAGAGAATGAGAGTGGTAAGGGTTGTTTTAGTGGTGGGGGTGATACTGTAGTAGTTGAGGTAGATAAGAAGGCAAAGAAGGAGCAAGGTTCAAATAATGAAGTACTGGTTGGGGGTCGAGTGTTGCGCTCAAGGTCTAAGGGGGTGAAGGATAGAAGAGTGTATTATGGAGAGAGTGAGGATGCTGTTTCTGAGAGTGATAGAGAATGTAGTGGGGTTGAGACGGTGAAAGTTAAGACGGAATGTGAAGAAGCTGGTGAATTTTTGGCTGATAGTTATGAGAATGAAAAAGCTAAGGTGAAGAAGGCAGAGAATGGCACAGGGAATTTGAAACGAAAGCGTGGGAGGCCTCCCAAAATAAAGTTGAAAGTGGAAGATCAACCAGTTCATCAGTCGCCACGTAAGCGTGGAAGACCCCCTCTTGCCAGCAAACAAAACCATGTGGTGGTGCATAATAGAAAAGAAAAGGTTGTCCTTCGAAAAGATAAAAAGAGTTTAACTATGAGACGTGATGCTAATGTGAATGCAATTGATGATGCGGATTCAAGGAAATCTGCTGGGGTTGAGTTAGAAAAGAAGGAAGTCTCTTCTGTCAAGAAGTCTAAATTCACTAAGGCTTTGGAAACTGGGAACAATGTGGTGGCCTCACCAGTAAGATCAAATACTGATAATGCACTTGTCTCCGAGAAAAGTGGAAGAAATAGAGTTAAGCAGTTAGTGAGGGATCAAATAAAGGAAATTCTCTCAGCTGCCGGCTGGACAGTTGACTATAGACCTAGGAATGGTAGAGAGTACCATGATGCAGTTTATGTTAGTCTGGACGGACACACGCACTGGTCAATCACCTTGGCCTACAAAAGGCTTAAAGAGTATTATGAAGCTGGTAATGGTGAAGGTAAGGCATATGGGCCGGGCTTCAAATTTACACCAATAGCAGCTGAGGATTTCCAAATACTCACTAAGGTAATTAAAAAGCAAAGACAAGGGAAGGTTAAATCTGTAAAGAAAGGGGGAAAGGGTGGGAATAAAAACAAAGGAAGGTCAGGTTCTGGTGCAGCCGTGGGTAAGTCAGTGAAGAGGAAAATGAAAAGGAAACGGTCACCTGGAGACACAGATTCTATATCACCGAACAGGATGCCAGTTCTTGTGAGGGATCATAAGCGACACAAAACACAACATAAGCTGCGAAGTGGTCCATTGGTTCGTAATGCTAAGGAGATAGATTCAGAAACTGAGGGATATGTACTGTACAGTGGAAAAAGAACTTTGTTTGCCTGGATGATTGATTTGGGCACAGTCCTTCTAAATGCGAAGGTTCATTATAAGGCACCCGAAGATAAAAGTGCAGCATTGGATGGTAAGATCACAGGAGATGGCATTCATTGTGGCTGCTGTGATAAAGTCATTACAATTTCAGAATTTGAAGTTCATGCAGGAAGAAAATTTGGTGATCCCCTTCAAAATATATATGTGGAGGAAGGAAAGTCTCTTTTACAGTGTTTGCTAGATTCGTGGAATAAGCAAGATGAATCTGAACGTCAGGGTTTTCATTTTGTTGATGTTGCGGGTGAGGATCCGAATGATGATACTTGTGGGGTCTGTGGAGATGGTGGAGACTTGATATGTTGTGATGGTTGCCCGTCAACATTCCATCAAGACTGCTTGGATATACAAGTATGACGTTCATTGTCATTTTAAAGTGATCTTTATATAATTAATCTAAGTAGATATGTTTCATTGTGAATTTCTTATTAGGATAGATAACGCAGTGTATTATGCATTATCCAGCTGTCACATATCAGATAAATGACTTGATTTTATGCTAATTAGGTCTAGGTGTAATTTTTATTGCATTTCTGGGCACTAGTGTGTTTTCTATCTTTTTACTTAAAATTGTCGTGTTTTTTTTTTTTTTTAATTCCAAAGCTGATCGGATCAGCTTTTTTTTACAGATAAAACCGTGGTTCCCAGTCACTTATATTGGTTGGTTTTGGCTTAGATGGTTGG
>Ga0099822_1010356_pt1 | contig 11572 bp, 6 predicted proteins | sample CowpeawhiteBW_FD_76839 | JGI IMG/M metagenome (GOLD analysis project Ga0099822, IMG submission 76839) | Root nodule microbial communities of legume samples collected from California USA - Cow pea white BW | ecosystem: Host-associated > Plants > Roots > Nodule | place: USA: California | collected... | reverse complement strand
TAATATTAATTTAATATTTAAAATTTATTGACAGGTTGGTGAGTCAACCCGGCTCATCACGGGTTCAACCCAAATGAGCCGGGTTCTTAGTGGGTTGGGTTCATTTTTAACCCGTACTGAAATTTGTAATTTTTTTTCAACCCAACCCAACCTAAATCCGTGATGAGCCGGGTTGGCTCGCGGGTTATAACCCATTTTGACGGCTCTAATCTATAATACGCAACAAACACTTTCAACCTTTTGATCCCAAATATATCAACCCTCTCTAGAGTGAGAATTTAATTACAACTCACAACACCCTACTAAAAGAATATAAAAGAAGCCAAACACTAGCTCAAAGTGTTTTTGACTTGAGGTAAAAAATATCATGGACTTAAAACACATTATATAATCACTACCATCCACTCCTTAACTTGTCCTAGACTCCTGTACAATGTAAAACTTTTCAAGACGTATTATTTTCATCAATTAAAGATAATCACTATCCATACCTTCATGTTTGTAGCAACCATAAATAAACATGATAGTATGATAATAAATTAATAAATTTTTTAGAAAGTTAGAATGATGATTGAGATATTTTATAACATGATAATTAAGATTTTGTTTTATTTAGAGAATCTTTAGTGATTTGGTCGTCTATTTGAAAGTCCAGTAACATGTTAAATATATTATTTTGGCATAAATAACGGATTTTGATTCCATAGCAATTATTTATTGCTCTCATCTATCACTTTACATTACATTTGATGTCATTTAATAGGTAAAGAGAGATAACTGCACAGATGCACATATAAAGCACTCAGACTAATTTATTCACAGTTCAAATATTTTTCTCTGTAATTGAAAGTTAAGTCAAAGTGAAGAAATTTTCAAAATTTAAAAGCATAAAAATATATATAGAAGTATTTTAGATCCGTAGGTCCTACAAATTAAAATATATGCAAGGAATATCCTTTGTTCACCATTCTATATTATTTTTAAGAAACACTAAACACCTATTCGAATAGATTTTCAGAACATCTAATCAAAATATTAAAAAACATAATTTTAATTTCCAAGTTCTTCTCAGATTAACATGTGTTTCCACCAATTGAATGGAAAACCTCATATTCACAGGTCTAAATCATCACTGATAAGTGCATTGAAGATAATCAACCACAATTTTATTTAGGCAAGAGAAATGAAAATACATTAAGATCCAATAATTGGCTCATTCTTATTGATAATAATATTGTTAAGCAAACCTTTAACACTTCATTGACTCATGGTTTTTCAATGACATTGTTAGGATTCATCTAGCAGTGAAACACCTAACAAACACATGGTACATTGGGGACATTGTTTTTCTTTTTAAAAAACAATTTATTCTTTTTCCCTTTTCTAAATCATGCATTGAAATATTAAAATTTTACGAAAATTTGAACTAAACATACATTAATTAATATTAATTAATACGACGAATTTAGATTCTCAGTTGAACTTTTGATATCAAATTTCTATTGTATTCTCAAAATAACAACGATATTTTGAAAATTCAGTAGAATAATAATATCAAAAAATAGTAATAGAGAATCTGAACTCGAATTTAATATGATTAGTGATGATCAGGATCCGGTCCTGCAGGTGAAACTCTCTCCAACCTTCCACCAAGCATTGACCTCTTCCCATGCCACTTCCCATTTCTCACATTGTTGATTACTTCACGTAATCCAAACTTATTATGAATCTTCTTCTCTATTGTTGTGAGTTGAGGAACATTTCGAGCTTCTGAACTCACTATAAACAATGTCAGAACAATTAGCATGATAACATGTCTTGGCTTAACTGAAGTAGCCATTGTCTCACAAAAAGCACAATGAGAAGAAAAACGGTAGCTATTTAGCAAACCCTAAAGTGCTTTTCTAGTGATATCAGTGAGAGAATTAGCTTGGTGTTTGAGAAGACCAAGATACCTATATATATATATATACACACACATCAAAGGCTTGAAGTGATTTATGGGGCAAGATTTTAAAGACTAGCATATCAAGAATCATATTGGAAGGTCGTGTAAGCAGATAAGTACCATCCAAAAATTCCTTGTCTTATCTCTTTTTTGTGTTATCTTTCTTCTGTCCTATGCATCAAGGTCAACATATATGTATTTGGACAATTTTAATACATGAAAATAAATAAATTTGTTTATAAAGTTCAAATTAACCAAAAGTATTTTAATAATAGAAGTTTTTTCAATTTTTCTTTTATAAAAACAATTAATTTTAAGATTAAGTATGGTTTTTCATCGTCAAACTATTATAAAAAAAATTAGGTTTCATCCCTAAACTAAATTACAAAATATTTAATCTCAACTTTATAATGTAATCCTTCTTAACAAATGATATATACAATGTTTTTCATTTGATAAACGAAGTTCATAACGGACTATAATATAAATTTTGCATGTCGTTTGTTGATGAAGATATTTTACGTTACTTTTATAAAATGTAAAATGAAGTATTTTATAATTTAGTTTAAAGATGAAACATACTTTTATAATAATAATTTGGAGACGAAAAACCCATTCAATTTTAATTTTAACTCATGTAGAGATTTATTTTATATTTGTTTTATCATTTTTTTTCTTTAAAAATATTTATGAAGAATATTATCCAAATACTACCCTTGTAGGATTTTGATTTATTTTTCCATTTTATATATATGCCAAGCCATCCTATTCATCTCAGGTTGTCTTATTGGTGGATTGAGAAAAGCAGAACCGAGTCATACCCTTTAGACTTAAAATACACCTTTTTAAAGCCATTTTTTGTCATACAATTGTAGTGTGCCATGAAAAGCTTTTATGGTTTCTCCACAATAATATCAGCCATTTCTTTTTCTTGGCTTAAATGCCGTCTTTGTCGTACTAATAATAAATAATTTTTTTAAGCATTTGGTTTATGAAAGCGTGACCCGTACCCCTACTAGTGTCACTAAAAACATTTTACGTTGTCTTTCATGCTGTTATTGTTTTGTCTTTTTTACAGGAAAATTAGAATAACACAAGCATACTCTCTTGGCATGATCTAAATCTGTTTGTTATATATAAAAGTTGAAGGCCAAGATTTAGTCATAGTTGCTAGCTTTCTCTCTAATGTATTCTCTTTTTGTGAAAATTTAATATTACTTCTAAAAATAACGAAATTATAGTTCACCTCATCTCCCAAAACCTAGTTTTTGTAGATTACTACACTGCAAATGGGACTTTCAACACAAGGTTAAGAAATATTTGAGGACTATTCTATTATATTTGATATATACAATTGTGGTTAAACAAGAAGAAGGATTATGACAATTATAAATCCTCATTGTATCTTCATGTATTAAAACAATATTTGTATTAACTATGTTATGAGATATGATCGTTCTTGTAACGTTGCCTTTGTATGGATTATAATCACATTTTTTTTTAATTTTTGACACATTCAATGAAAAATAGGAAGAGTTATTGAAAGTGATACAATAACAACCACCATAGCAAGTATATTATATCTTTTATTATTGGTTATATGGTGTTCTTGTAAGGCCAAATATGTCACTAAAAAAAATGCCTAATTAATATCAAATTTTAGTGACTAAAAGTTGTTAATTACTATAGTGACCAATTTAGATACCAATCTATAAAATTAAAAATTATTGATTCCTAAAATAGTCACTATTATAAATAAAAAATTATAATTCGTCACTAAATTGATTACTAATTAATTAGAGATCAATTTTGTAACTAAGTCATTTTGGTAGTCAAAACAATGGTAACTAATTTTAAAAACCACTTTAGTGACCAATTATATTTTAGTAACCAATAATTTTTACTTTGTAAATTAGCATCTAAATTAGTCATTATAATGACTAACAACTTTTGGTCACTAAAATTAGTTACTAATGAAACATTTTCTTGTAGTGATTGACCCTTTAACTTTCCAACTCCTCTACCTTATTGTCAATCATCTTCTCCAACCGCTTGCTCTTCCTTCACGTATATCGTTTGACCAAATACTTGTAAAAGGTACTTAATAAGCATAATAAATGCAGATGGTCCAAATGTCACAAATACTTTACCTACATGTCCTATTTATAGTGTCCTTAATGAACTTTTTGTAACATCCCGACCAGATATTACAAATTTAAATAATAAAATAAAAAATTAAGGATAAAAGATCATTTATTATAATTCCATTTTCCAAAATGTGGGAAATTTAAAACTTTGTTTCATCGTAAAATAAACTTAAATCCATACTTATAAAAAATCCAAATAAGAGAAAAGTTTACAATTTATTCAAAATCATAATAAAATCTCTGATAAATCTTTTCTCCCATATAGCTCACGCTCCGACTCTATGCCTCACCAGATCCACCTGCAACATCATCGGCTCTAGTGTACCAAGTACACGATCATCGCCAAATACAAGTAGATAAGGTGAGCTAACAACATATAAAATATTTATATACATACAATTCAAATATATGCACACCCATCAAGGAACTCATATCATTTGATTCCACACAACATGGCCACCACCATGTCATCCATGATCTACATCTTTAGATGAATACCTCAAGATGTCTTGTCGCCACACCTACAAGCCACAACTTGTAGAACACGTGCACCAGGTGAAGTTCCCAATACGAACAAAGTTCGTAACGTCCCAAGACTACCAAACTCATCAGCCACACATTGAGGAGGGCAATCTATTTGGACCCATCCGTACGAGCCACAACTTGCACACTTTCACCGGCAACACTCGACAATCCGAGCCACAACTCAAGAGTTCCTCGTGTTCATCTGCCATCCCGAGCCACAACTCAAGGGATGTCATTCCGAGCCACAACTCAAGGAATGCCACATGTTTAACCCCTATCTCGAGCCACAACTCAAGGAACACCAACAAGCCGAACTTCGAGGTATCACCAAAGCTTTGTAGATCACGCACATCTGTAGCAATCAAAACATAGTTTCTGCCTATGCAATATTGCATGGCATTGCTCTTGAGCTTCTAAGAAAAATGCGCTTCCAGACCATCTAGTAGGGGACATGTGCCGCTAGGCGCCACACGCCTCGAAGCCCACTAACGGTGCAGACATCGCCTAGCGAGATCACCCTCACCGCCAGGCGTCACGTGTAACAAGACTTTTTTGTTCTTATAGCTCTCGCCTGGGGATTCAAAGCTCACCGTCAGGCGCTACACTATAGTAGGTCGAACTTGTACTGGTTTTGTGGCACTTCATCCCATTTTTAATCCTCTTCACGCAATTGCACACACACAGAGTATCAGATTTCTCCCCTATTCAACACTCCATGGTCTCCATAATGTACCCATTGTTATACACATATCATTCTATAATTATTCGCACCTTCTCAAATAAGTCAATCCTAGTTACCATTCCATTTTTAACTTATACATAATACTTGCCCTCATCAAGTACAACAGTATCCCATTCCTCTCACCTTAGAATTTTTTCTTTAATCCAATACCACCTAATCACCATACTGTAATGTTTACGTATACCATATAGTAATTTATACAACTCCCAAAAATCTCCAAGTCCTTATTTTCATCCTGCAGCCAATATCATGCCTGGTACTGGTTTAGCTAGCCCAAGTTTGCACTATTTCTATTCCACTATCCTTATATGTACAAGACCACATTAGAGTTATTTCCTACTCTAAAATCTTGTCGGTTTAGTCACCCTAATCCCTCAACCCATAATCCATAATTTCAACTAGATAAGGAAATTGGGTCTAGCAGAACCCCAGCCCTACCACTACACCTCACAACACCAAAAATAACACGTTTTCCTGCAATGGCGCCTGGCGGCACGTAGCTTGCTGCTAGGCGATGCATCAAATTCTGGAAATTCCAAAACTTCTCAACAATTGCAAAGCCCCAACATTTCTCTGTTTTCCTTTCTTTGTAACTTTCTACCAATTCTCACATGATTTCACTTACAATTATAAGAGTTCACAACCTAAACACATTAATTAACATTTTCCAATACAATTCAACCACCAATTATTCTCGTGACATCAAAAACCCCAAATTTCCAACCCTAAAAGAGCGTTCATGGCAATTTCATAAAATTAACTCCAATTGACAGAATAATTTCCCAATTTCTAGCATCAAATAATCAATTCAAAGTTAAGGCTCCCTTCCTTTCCATTCAGAATCCACCTAGAACACAGAAAACTTCAAAATCGAGTCAAATTTGACTCGCGTCGCCTGACGAGTTTTTATCACCGCCAGGTCGTTCATTTAAAAACCTAGAAATTGGGTGACAGTCTTGCTGCCAAGCGGTTCTTCACGAGAACCTAGAAACACACTAATATATGCATGCGTCGCCTAATGGCTACAAATAGCCTGCTAGGTAATTTTTGGGAAATTTCCAGAAACATGTAATTCACAGAACGAATAGTTTATATGCATCCAATTAATCATACATTTCATACAATTATACAATACTAATTAAAAAGAACAGTTCCAACTCCCTTAACCTGGACTCCTTGCTCCAAAATGCAATTCTTTGAGTTCTTGATCTCAATTTGCCTTAGCTCATGATTCTTCCTTCAAGGCTCCTTCCCACCCTTTGCACTGTGAGTCACTTTGAAATTTACTCTCTCAATATGCACCAATGGCAACCTTGGCAAAACCACTCTTACCCCTCTTAATTGATCACTTAAACATGTTTTAATTGAAGTTAATGGTCCTAAAACGAAAATTTGCATTAACATGGCCCTAATTGCCATTCAAGACTCATTAGTGGTTGTTTTTCCAACCCCTCTTGGCTGCCTCTTTTCAGCTAGGGTTTTGGTGTCCTTTCACATTCATGTCAAAGAGAAATTTGGCAAAAAGAAAGTTTAAATCTACCAAGGTTCAAACCCATAACCATGCCAATGTCAAATCAACACAACCATTCAACCAATTCATGTTTCGTGATAATTCCTATAATTCTAGGATTATATTATCACTCATGATGATCATGCAGATTATTAAAATAATAATCAATTAAATAACACTTAAATAACATACACAAGACTCGAACCCAAGTCCTATGAACATAACCAAGTACTCTCAACCACTTAAGCTAGTAATTTTCCACATCATATCAATCAACATTTAATACCATAAAGACTCCCATTACCCATATTTATTAATTATTTATTTATTTAATTAATTAAATTTTGTGTACCTTACACTTTTACCTTTTGGAGGCCTAATTGTGGCGCAATAATGCTCTAAGCTTGCTTATTATGGTAATATGTGGTTTTTCCTCGTAAGCCTGCTTTTCCTCTAATCCTCCGGCTACAAAAAATCGGTGTCGACAATCCTTCCTCTTAGTGTGCATGTACATGTCAAAATATGTTTATGACCGATTGTTCGATGATCGAGTATAATGGTTGATCGGCTAAGGTTGTCTCTAGACTAGATATGGTTATCTGATTGGCACTTAATTATGTACTTGGGAGAATAATTTGTTTTTCATAAAATTTCATTGAACGATTAAATTAATAGAGAATGTAGAAGGAAACTAGAAGATGAATAAAAAATATTAATCCTGAATGAGTAATACAAGTCGAGGAAGATTCTCTACCTTAAATTAACAATTCAGCAATGAAAATAAAATTTTTTACAAATTTAAAGAGCAACTTTCCCCAAACCCAAAAATTTCTATTTAAAGTATGGACTTAAATATGCTTTTAGTTTTCTATTAATTGTTTTTTAACTTTTAGTCCTTTACTTTTTCAAAATGTTAATTTTAGTCCCAAGGGTTATATATTATTAATGACTTGACAAGTAATGGTCTATTACATGAACACAAATAGTAGTCTAATAAAAAGCTCAACTAACAAAGGTTTTTTCTTTTGAAAAATAAATGGTTGTTGGAATTCCTTCTTCCTTTGTATAACTTGGGATATGTAAAGATCTAGAAGCTCATAAGGTACTCTGATTTTCTTTTTTGGGATATACATCTATCGTACAAATGTTTTTAGTAAAATCTAAGAAGAAAGAAATGATAGTGGAAGAGAAATCTAAATGTTTAGAAATGGAAATTATGGATTGTCCTATGGTTAATACCTTCTTGGATAAGGTGAAACTTGATTTCTTGATGATCAAACTATTTTTTCTTTGTCTCACATCTATATTTTCTTTTTTTTCTCTTTAGGTTCATTATGATTTGATTTTCATTCCTTCTTTAAGAGATAAATGTTTTATTGTGATCTTATGTCTCATATACATTAAATAGTAGGTATTATCAAAACCATGATGTATGACATTTCTATCATATTGACATGGTCATCCTAACAACAAACAACTTGATTCCCTTTTCATGATATAAAATTTATCATAAAATTTATTGAAGGAAAATGATACAAGTCCTTGTTGATTCATATGAAATCTTACCTTCTTCACTTAACCATCTTTTGACTTGCTACATTGGTGAACTTCCTCCATTAAGAATAAGGATGCAAGTTTTATTCATGATTAGTCCCGTGAGTGTTAAATATTTTCACTTCGAGTTTATCTAAAATGGTTTTTAACATGTCCAAGTGTTAGATCAAAGCTAAACAAACCCTTTTTTGTTTGACTTTTTATTTTTGGCTTAAATAACACGTCTATCAACTTGAAGTTGGATATGATAATTACTCATCAGAAATAATCTCTTAGAGAACTTGCTTGATATTACTTCTTTTTAACATTAAACTTTGTTTGTTCATATCTATTATACGAAGATTTGAGAATAATTTTTGAAAATCTTATAACACAATTCAACCCATTTTTCTTATGTTTTTGGTATGTTTTGACACCAAGCACGAGCCTAATGATTAATAAATATCTTTCAGTTGGACATTACTCACAATCTTTGTTTCTTGAGGAATCCTCACTTGAGGAAGAAGAGGACGAAGAATGATGTGAACTTATTTCATGATTATATTTCAAGATCATAACCTTTTTTGTTGGACATTCAGATGCAATGTGTTCATAACTCAAACATTTAAAACACTTTGTTTTACTTCTTTTTTCTTGAAAATTGGATTTAAATGAAGAAGGGGAAAGCTCTTATATTTTTGGTGTAAAGAAGAAGAAGAATGAGGAGTCTTGAAATACTTACCTTACTAGTGTTGACCCTCATCCTTTTTATCCTTCCATGCAAAATATTATGAAAATGATCTTTTGTAGGAACTTCTCCTCTTATGTTGATTTTGTGCCTTGTAGCTTTTGGACAAGTTCCTCTAAAGATCTATAATGATAAAAATTCATAACATCTTGAATATATCTTGATTTTTCCCATTTAAGAAACTTGGTATAGTTAGGTTTAAACCTTCATCTATTTCACACTTAACAAGGAGCATTTCCATCTCCTTATAATACTCCTCCACATTTTTATACTCATGTCTTTGAGGTTGATGGTTCAAATCCTTTTTTCTTTTGTAATGAGTAGTTATAAATCTTCTTTTCTCAAACAACCTTTAAATGCATCTCAAATGACTATCACTACAAGAAAAAGCTCAACTTTCGATGGATAATTGATAAGTGTCTAATACTAGTAAAATTGCATATTATTTAGACACTTATCTTGCATAAATTCAATGTAAAATCATTAAAACAATCCCTTTTGCATTAAAATAAAGAATAAGGAGAGAAGAAGTTGTAAAAAATAGAATTTAATGTATTTGTGTTGTTTTTATAGGAAAAATGTAGGAAATTAAATAGTTGGTGCTAAGTCCCAAAGTTGCAGCTCAACCAAAAGAGATGAAGTGAGAAAATCTAGAATATGAGCTTGTGGTTGAGCAGCGATATTGGTGCTAATCCACCATGGGAATAGGAAAACTATCTTTGACTGCTATAACATTTAAGGCTCTACAATTGGTGCAAAGTCGCCAAGTTTTGTCCTTCTTTTTCACCAAAATGATAGGTGAAGAGAACATACTATTGCTTGGAACAATAATGCCTTCCTGCAACATCTCTTGGATCATTTATTCTATTTGTTTCTTAGATGGAAAGGATATCTATAGGGTGTAACTTTAACAGGAGAAACACCTTGTATGAGAGATATATCATGACTGCGAGTTCTGAGAGGGAGGTCAACTAGATGGCCGAGCACTGATCGATATGTATGCAACAATCGTGCTATGCAACAATCGTGCTATCCCCAGTGGAGTCGCCATTTGTCCCAACCGAAATCGCGATGAGACGACGAACCAAAAAAAAAATTGTAAAACCAGGTTTGGAGTCGCCACCACAGTTATTATAGGAAACTATGGAAAACCATAAAAAGAGAGCAAGGTCTGCGAAAAATCAGATTTTAGGTCCAGGAGTCGGTTACGCGTGGGGAAGGTATTAGCACCCCACAACGTCCGTCCTAAGACGGTACCTTTAATTAAATGTGCAACAGTTATGTGGTTTTTCAAAATATTTATTTTTCCCAAAAAATAATATAAAAGGGTGTACAAAAGAAACAAAAATATTTTTTTATCTTTTAGGGCCCGACGAGGATTAATCATCGCTCCTACGTATCTCCATGAGAATGGAGAATCAGGATTACGTAGTTCTTACTGAAAAACTATTTGAAAAATGATTTAATTTGTTTTATAATTTTGAAAACTTTTTTATTTATATTTTAGTAAAATTGGTGTCACGCAACGCGAGGGATCAGATAGACACTTGAAATAAATTCTTTTTTTCTAATCTTTTATTTTTTTTCTTAATCAATTATAAATTTTTAATATATTTTTTTTAAAGTTATATTAAAGTACTTGTGGATGTCATGCGATGTGAGCAACCGAATAGATATAAAATAATAAACAAAGAAAAATATTTTTTTTTTATTTTTAGATCATTTGTATATATTTTTAGAAAAAACAAAAGTCTAAATTGGATATCATGCGACGCGAGTGGTCGGGCAGACAATAAAGAAAGGAAAAAAAATATTTTTTATGATTAAAAAAAGAATGAAAATTGAAATAAAAAACTAAATTAAAGAAATGAAAGAATGGAGAGTGACGTACCTTAAAATAGTTCCAATATCTCCTCACCTTTTCTCTTTTCTTTTTTTTTTTTTGCCTCCTTTTCTAATATTTTTGTGTTTGTTTTTCCAATAGAGATAAAGATGAGAGGTGTCTATGTGGGTGGTAATGAGATAAAGAGAGAGTGTAGAGAATGTTTTCTTTTTTTTTTCTACCTTCTTCAATATGTTTTTTTTAAAAGAGAGATAAAGAAGGAGGTGTATATGTGAGAGTGGTGATGGGAAAGAATTAGAGTAGTGTCTAGAATCTCCTTTTTCGGTTTTGTTTCTTTTTCATATGACAGAGTACGTATTTATATTCACATATTGCAATCTCAATGCAATCTCAGCCTTAATTGTAATGAACAATATAAAGAAGGAATTGATTATGATAGCAACACATTATGGGAATCAAATCATAGTAAATCAGAGCACAAAATCAATCCCAAATTAGTAATATTGATTCTAACGATTAACAAATCAGAGCACAAAATCAATCCCAATTAGTAATATTGATTATAACCATTTGAAG